>Ga0193951_1000081_pt1 | contig 39673 bp, 36 predicted proteins | sample BB_2_MG_FD_140370 | JGI IMG/M metagenome (GOLD analysis project Ga0193951, IMG submission 140370) | Microbial mat bacterial communities from the Broadkill River, Lewes, Delaware, United States - BB_2_MG | ecosystem: Environmental > Aquatic > Freshwater > River > Microbial mats | place: USA...
GATACTTCAAGCATCATTCTTGTATCAATTCGGTAATCTTGTTTAAAAATTTTATCTATAAAAGTTTCTATTTCATCTAAGTTAATATCAGTTAAAAAACCTAGTTGCCCTGCATAAACACCTAAAACTGGTTTTTTATATTTAAAACTTCTTCGGCACAATGAGATAAGAGTCCCATCACCACCTAAAGAGATAAGAAAATCACTTTTTTTACACATATTTTCAAAAGTAGTACCTTCACAGCCAAGTAATTTAGCACTTTCTTCTTCTACAAGTAACTCTACTTTATATTTATCTAAAGCACTTTTTATTTGCTCATAATAGTGATTTAGTTGTGTATCTTTTGGCTTACTTACTAAACCAACAAATTTAATCTGCTTGAGTTTTTCGTTTATATCTGTTATTTTCATACCATTAGTATAACATACATCAGAGAAAAACAAGTAAAATTTAGATAAAATTATTGCCTTTAAAATATACATAGTAGGAATATGCTTTGAGAAGTCATTATAATACAGATTTAAGTGAAAAAAATATCGGCGAAGAAGTCGAAGTTTGTGGTTGGAGTAACAACGACCGTGACCATGGTGGAATAGTTTTCATCGACCTTCGTGATAAAAGTGGGTTAGTACAACTAGTATGTGACCCAAGCGATAGTAAAAGTGCACATGAAACAGCGAACCTTGTAAGAGATGAGTTTGTTTTAAGAGCAAAAGGAAAAGTAAGAGCAAGAGGTGAAGGACTAGAAAATCCAAACCTAAAGACTGGTAAAATTGAAATTGTTGTAGATGAACTTATCATAGAAAATGCTAGTGAGCCTGTTCCATTTGTAATTGGTGACAATACTGTTGGTGAAGAGACAAGATTAAAATATAGATATTTAGATTTAAGAAATGCAAAGTCATATGAAACTTTTAAATTAAGAAGTAAAGCAACAATCGCTGCTAGAAATGTACTTGATGCTCAAGGATTTTTAGAAGTAGAAACTCCAATACTTACAAAATCAACTCCTGAGGGAGCAAGAGACTATCTAGTACCAAGTCGTGTTCACAATGGAGAGTTTTTTGCACTTCCTCAATCTCCACAACTTTTCAAGCAACTTTTAATGTGTTCAGGATTTGATAGATATTTTCAAATTGCAAAATGTTTCAGAGATGAAGACTTAAGAGCAGATAGACAACCAGAATTTACTCAAATAGACTTAGAGATGAGTTTTTGTACTCAAGAAGATGTTATCAAAGTAACTGAAGATTTACTTGTAGATATATTTAAAGCTGCTGGACATGATATCCAAACTCCTTTTAACAGAATTCGCTATAAAGATGCTATGGAAAAATATGGTTCAGACAAACCAGATCTTCGTTATGACTTAGCAATGGTAGATATGATTGATATCTTTGCTAATTGTGAAAATGAGATATTTTCAAATATTGCAAAAGATAAAAAGAAAAATAGAATCAAAGCTCTAAAAGTTCCAAATGGTGACAATATTTTTTCAAAACGTCAAATGAAAGGTTTTGAAGATTATGTAAGAAAATTTGGTGCGAGTGGACTTGGATACTTCCAAATGAAAGAAGATGGACTAAAAGGTCCTTTAACAAAATTTTTCAAAGAAGAAGATCTTCAAGAAATGATAAAAGTAAGTGACTTACAAGTTGGCGATGTTATCTTCTTTGGTGCTGGTGAAAAGTCACTTGTACTTGATTATATGGGAAGATTTAGAATCTATCTTGCTGAACTTATGGAAATCATTCCTAAAAATACTTTTGAATTTGTATGGGTTGTTGATTTTGATATGTTTGAAATCGTAGATGGAAGAGTAAAAGCACTTCACCATCCTTTTACACAACCAAAAGATTTAAATGCTCCAATTGATGAGATGGAATCTATCGCTTATGATATTGTTCTAAATGGAATGGAGCTTGGTGGTGGTAGTATGAGAATTCATAAAAAAGAAATGCAAGAAAAAGTTTTCAAACTTCTTGGTATCAGTGAAGAAGAAGCAAATGAAAAATTTGAGTTTTTACTAGATGCTCTTAAGTTTGGTGCACCTCCTCATGGTGGTTTAGCAATGGGTCTTGATCGTCTTATCATGCTTCTTACAAACTCTGCAAGTATCCGTGATGTTATTGCTTTTCCAAAAACGCAAAGAGCACAGTGTCTTCTTACACAAGCTCCAAGTAGTATTGATAATGACCAACTCAAAGATCTTGGCATAAGACTCAGAGAAAAACCTAAATCGTAATGAAATCTCTATTCCTAATCATTGGGGCTCCAGGAAGTGGTAAAACTACTGATGCCCAAATAATAGCAAAAGAGGATAATAGCATAGCTCACTTTTCAACAGGTGAGTTACTTCGTGCGGAAGTTGCAAGTGGAAGTGATTTAGGCATTGAAATAAGTAAACGCATGAATGCGGGGGAATTAGTACCTGTTGCAGTTGCATTAGACACTATAATAAAAGCTATTCATAGTTCTACATGTAACACTATTTTAATCGATGGCTATCCAAGAAGCGATGAACAAATGATGAGACTTAATGATGTACTTGCAAATGAAAAAAATATTAGTTTAAAATCTGTTATTGAAGTTGAAGTGAGTGAACAAACTGCTATGGATAGAGTTCTTGGAAGGAACCGCGGAGATGATGATAATATAGAAGTTTTTAAAAATAGAATGAATGTTTATACAAAACCTTTAAAAAGTATACAAGCTTTTTATAGTTCTAAAAAGCTACTACACAAGATAAGTGGTGAACAAGATATAGAATCAATTGTTAAAGAAATGCTAACACATATTAAAATTAAATAAAGGGTTTCCTACGATTTCAAGAAGTGAACAAAAAAAGATCACTAATGTTATTATTCGTATTGCAACTATGCTTCTTGATTATGGAGCAGAAAGCCGCTTAATTGAACAAACTTCAATACGTTTTGGTAAAGCACTAGGTTGTTCTTCAACAGAAATAGCACTCATACCATCAGCGATAGTTTTGACAACAATTATAAATGGATACTCTGTAACAACAACGAGACGAGCTCATAACCAACCTATTAATATGTCTATTATTCATCAAATTATATCTATATGTATATTAACAGAAAAAAACCCTGGAAACTTAAATATGGTTGAAATAAGACTTGATGCAATTCACGCTAATTCATATCCAAAATGGTTACTAGTTTTTATGATTGGACTTGCATGTGCATCATTTAGCCATCTTCATGGAGCTGATTGGCCTGGATTTATTGTTACTTTTTTCGCTTCTGCCATTGGTATGAGTGTTCGTATTTTTCTTTCACACCGCAATTATTCATTACTAATAGTTTTTGCATTTACAGCTTTTGTATGTACATTAGTAGCAGGATTGGCTTCATATCATGGGTTTAGCTCAACTGAAAATATTGTTCTTTCTTCTAGTGTCTTACTTTTAGTTCCAGGATTTCCCTATATAAATGCTATCTTAGATGCATTTAAAGGATATATGAGTATGGGCTGGGGACGCTGGACAGAAGCTACTTTACTAACTTTTATGACAACTATTGGAATAATACTTGCAATGAGTATTCTAAATATAAAAGGATGGTAATGATACCTTGGTTGCATATTTTATCTCAAGCTCTATGGGCATCTTTGCCAGCAATAGGATTTGCTATGATTTTTAATGTACCTCGTGTAGCTTTACCTTTTTGTGCTTTTGGTGGTTCATTTACTTATGGGACAAGAGAACTATTGCTGAATTTTTACTCAATTGAACTTGCAACATTTATTGCAGCTACATCAATTGGTGTAATCGGTGTATTTTGGTCGCGTAAATATATTATGCCTCGCCCCGTTTATACAGTTGCTTCAATTATTCCTATGATTCCTGGTACATATGCATATGAAATGATGATTAGTTTAGTAGCAATGAACAATAATGGTGTTACTGATATCTATTTACATAATTTTATTGAAAATGGATTACATGCAATAAGTATCCTTTTTTGTATTGCCTTTGGTCTTGTCTTGCCTTCTTTATATTATACAAAAACAAAACAACCTATTTTCTAAACTCAAAAACTTCTTTTTAGATTCTATCACTAGAAATGAATTATACAGAGGTATATAACCAAACATCCCAAACTTGAAGTAAGTCAGGAACTAAAGAAAATTGTATCAACATTAATCAAGGCTAGTGATGTAAAATTTACTATAAAAATTGATAAATAATACGATAAGTATAAAAAATTTTTAAATGAAAAAACTATAAATGTTTTTACTCATGCAGTAGCTGAATATCAAAGTTTACGAATGAATTTACCTTATTTTTTTACATGTAAAGTCTAATATTCGCTTTTCAAAAAATAGCTATCAATACCATCAGCAATACCTTTTGCCAATAAGTCCTGATAATGAGAATTAAACATTCGTTTTCTCTCTTTTTTATTTGATATATATCCTGTTTCTATTAGTATTGAAGGCATTTGAGCACCTACAAGAACCCAAAAAGGGGCTTCTCTAACTCCACCATCTCTTATGCCACTATACTTACTTTTTAAACGGTTCAGCATTCCTTGCTGTACATCAAGAGCAAGTTTATTTGCCGCTATTATTTTCTCTCTATTGAAAACATTTAAAAAAGTTTGTTTTGAAAAATAATCCATCTCTTGCATGTCAGTCTTATTTTCAAGAGCTGCAACATTTTTGCTTCTTTCGCTTCTTGCTGGAGATAAGAAAAATGTTTCTACTCCATGAAGTGTTTTTTTTCTAGCTGCATTTGCATGTATTGATAAAAACAAATCTGCATTTTTTTGATTTGCATATTTTGTCCTATTTCTTAATTTTATAAATTTATCAGAAGTTCTTGTATAGTATACTTTATAGCCTCTTTTTTGAAGAATTTTTCCAGTTCTTAAAGCTATTTGTAATACAAGATGTTTTTCATACTCTTTTCTACTACCAACAGCTCCAGCATCCCTACCACCATGGCCTGCATCTAAAACTATAATTTTATTTGAGGCTAAAGATTTTTCATATTTTATATAATTCTTTTCTTTCTTATTATTTTTGCTACTATGCTTTTTAGAATTATAAAAAATCTCTATTTTAGTATCTTTTACTGATATGTGAGCTTTCAAAATAGTATCTCTTTGAAAAACAAGCCTTAGCGTTTTAGTATTATATTGCGCTATACGCAAATCATTAAGAGCTGATGGAACTTTAATATTAGGAGTAAAAGGAATTATTGCTTTTATGTCAAAAACTTCTCTATAACTTTTTTTACTTTTAAGTTGAAAAGATTTTATATCTTTTAATGTCAACTTTTTATCAAATACTAATTTTAATCTATCGCCTTGATTTGATAAACTTTTTAAACGAGGGAGATATCCACTAGGACTATCTACTGCTTCGATAACTGTAATTTCTTTTTTAGGGGCAACTGTACTTTTTTTCTTTACGACCGCTTTTTTCTTTACTGCCTTTTTTTTAGTTTTTATCTCTTCTTGTTCTTTTATTGTCTTATTTGTATTTTTACTCAATGTCGCTAATTCTTTGCTATAGCCTGCTGCATCTAATTTTAAAATACTTGCAGTTTTAACTAACCGTTTAAGAGTTTCTTTTTTTAAAGAAATATCATTTTTGATGATTGATTGTATATAAATACTTTTTAAAGCATGATGAACCCTCAAGAGTTCATCATCATTTGAAGTTGCTATCTTTTTATCATGAGAACGCAATTCTTGCATATAGTTTTCAGCACTTAAAGTTGTGCTAAAAAGAAATAATATTAAAAATAATAACTTAACTGTTTTCGCCATTTACCAACTTACTGATTAGCTCTTTAACACTTATTATCTCATTTAATTTATATCCATTTGAGCCAGTAAAAAACAGACCCGTCTCTTTTTTACCCAAGTATGCATCACTAAGTCTGTCAGCTATACAATAACCTACTGCCTTTGCTTCGACACCTCTATGACATGGAGCAACACAGTTACTTATACATTTTATTGCTGGACCTTCTCTTTTATCTACCATCTTAATTAAATTTGTTTTAACTCCACGAGCAGGATATCCTACAGGAGATTTAAAAAGTTGTATGTCTTCTTCTTTTGCAGCTAGTAGAACTTCTTTAAAATTCTCGCTTGCATCACACTCATGAGTTCCAATAAATCTAGTACCCATTTGGACACCATCGGCTCCAAGTTCTATCATCTTTTTTATATCTTCATGATCCCAAACACCACCAGCTGCTATAAGAGGAAAATCTCCCCAGTTTTTAATCTCTTCTTTTATAGGCTTAATTAAATTTTCTAATTGATATTCATCTTGAATACATTGCTCATAAGTAAAACCTTGATGTCCACCACTTTTCGGACCTTCGACTACTATTGCATCAGGAAGTCGGTTATATCTTTTTGTCCATCTTTTACAAATTATTTTAAGAGCTTTCGCTGATGAGACTATAGGAACTAAAGCTACATCAGGATAACCTTCAGTAAATTCTGGCATATTTGTTGGAAGCCCTGCTCCTGTTATGATTATATCAATACCACTCTCACAAGCATCTCTTGCAACTCTTCCATAATCATTTATAGCATAAAGAACATTTGCTGCGAGTGGCATATCAGCACAAATTTTTCTTGCATTATCTATAATTGCTTTAAATCCTTTAGCAGAATAAAAGTTCTTGGCATCTAGTGGACGAGAATTTATATCTTTTGCACTATATTTATTGTCTTCATAATAGCCAGTCCCAACTGAGCTTATTACTCCTAAACCACCTGCTAGACTAACATTTCCAGCTAATTTATCCCAACTAATTCCTAATCCCATTCCGCCTTGTACAATCGGATTTTTAATTATATGTTTTCCTATTTTCAATGGTTTAAATGACATTTTCAACCTTTAATTTAGCAAATTTTCTTTTTCCTACTTGGAGTATATACTCACCTGTATTTAATTGTAGCTGTTCATCACTTACTTTTTCTTGATTTAGTTTAACTGCACCTTGTTTTATGTCTCTACGAGACTGTGAAGTTGATGGAGAAATCTTACAATCTACTAATGCCTTAGCAATCCAAATAGGACCCTCACAACTAAATTCTTCTATATCAGTTGGAAGTTCATTTTTTTTATGAACATTATTAAACTCTTCTTTTGCAGCTTTTGCTAAATCTGCATTATGATATCTCGTAACTAATTCTAATGCAAGATTCTCTTTTGCAACCTTTGGATGCATACTTCCATTTGCAACGGCATCTTTACATGTAGCAATCTCTTCCAGACTCAAAGAACTTAAAAGTTCATAATATCTCCACATCAAATCATCACTGATACTTAAAAGTTTTCCAAACATATCACTAGGCTCATCTGTAACCCCGATGTAGTTTCCAAGAGATTTACTCATCTTGTTAACACCATCAAGCCCTTCAAGTAAAGGCGTCATAACAACTGCTTGCTCTTTACCAACATTATATGTTCTTTGAAGTTGTCGTCCCATAAGAAGATTAAACTTCTGGTCAGTTCCACCCATTTCTATATCACACTTCATTGCCACACTATCATAACCTTGTAAAAGTGGATATAAAAACTCACTAATTGAAATAGGTGCTTGCGATTTATATCGCTTTTCAAAATCTTCTCTCTCTAGCATTCTTGCAACATTAAATGTTGTTGTAAGCTCTATTATACCACTTGCCCCTAATGCTTCTAACCAAGTTGAGTTAAACATAACCTCTGTTTTTTTAGGATCTAGAACTTTAAAAACCTGTTCTTTATAAGTCTCTGCATTTTTTAATACTGTTTCACGATCAAGTTTTTTTCTAGTTTCATTTTTACCTGTTGGATCACCAATCATACCCGTAAAATCACCAATTAAAAACTGAACTTTAGCACCATATTTTTGTAAAACTGCCATTTTTTGAAGTAATACAGTATGCCCCAAATGCAAATCAGGTGCAGTTGGATCAAAACCAGCTTTTACATAATAATGTTTTCCATTTTCAAAATATTCTTTAAGAAGTGCTTCTATGCGTTCCATATCAATAATTTCAGCAACACCTCTTTTTATCTCGCTTACTGCTTCTTTAATCATTTTTTATCATCCTTGTTTATATACATCTTTTACAGAAACAAAATCTATCACTTTATATCTTGTTCTTAATTTTTCTCTAGCTAAATCTACATTTTTATCTGGTAATTCAAGTATCATTTCAAAATAATCGGCATGACCTTCTTCAGATTTACCTAGTTCTATCGTTATTAAATTGATTTGCATTTTAGCTAAATATAGTAAAAATGTCGCTAAAGAACCTCTTTTGTTTTCTAGGCTTACTATAAGTCTGTACCTTTCTGGTGCTTCTCTTGTCCACTTTACAAAAACCATTTGCTCTTTTTCGCTCATAAGTATTGAAGCATGTTCACAAAATTTATGGTGAACCATAACATCACTTCCTCTTTTAAAACCTATAATATCATCCCCCCTTTTAGGATGACAGCAGTAGTCAAAAAGTACATTCGATACATTTTGGTTTGAATATATTACAATATTATCAAATTTTTGTTTTTTTATATTGTATCTATCTATTTTTAATAATGGAAATAATATCTTATCACTTTTAGGATACTTTCTAAGAGCACTTACAACATTTTTAAAATATTCAGAATCTGTTGCTATTTTATATACTTTATTTAGTATATTCTCTTCTTCTAACCATCTTTTGAGTTTTCTTTCTCTTACATTAAAAACTGCTACTAAGATGTCAATTGCTACTCTGTTATTTATCTCTTTCATTTTTTGACGACAACTTACAGCTATAGCATTTCTCGCTTTTCCTGTTTTTACACTATTTACCCAACTGCACCTAAAATGTGGTTCTTTAGAGGTTATAATTCTTATAATATCTCCATTTCTTAACTCTGTTAAAAATGGCGTTTTTTGTTTATTTACATATGCTTCTTTGGCATGATTTCCTACTTCTGTATGAACTTCAAAAGCAAAATCAAGAACAGTAGCTCCTCTTGGAAGTGTAAAAATATCACCTTTGGGAGAAAAAACTGCTATATCTTCACTATATAAATTGTCTTTCGCAATTTGATAAAATTCTTCAATATCTTCACTACTATCATCTTGGCTTTTAAAATCATTTAGCCACTCAAGTTTTGGGGTAATCCCACCGAACTTATACTTCCAGTGAGCAGCAACTCCAAATTCAGCTGTTTTATGCATATCTTTTGTTCTTATTTGTGACTCTATAATCGACTTATTATCAAAAACTGTAGTATGGATAGTCTGATAACCATTCTCTTTTGGTATTGCAATATAATCTTTAAATCTTGATATCAGAGGATTAAAATTTTGATGGATAACCCCCAAAGCTCTGTAACAATCAATAGGCTCATTTACTATAATTCTAATAGCAAGCATATCAAGGACTTCTTCTATAGAAATTCCTTTTCTTTGCATTTTTAAATAAATTGAATAGTAATGCTTCACTCTTCTTTCAATCTCAAAGTCATCTTCTATAAAACCATTTTTTAACATTAAAGATTTTGTTTCTGAAGTAAAATGATTTAACCTAAGTTGTAGTTGTTGTCTATGCTCTTTAATAAAGTCATCAATTTTTTTATACTCTGAAGGAAGTACATAATAAAAACTTAAATCTTCTAACAAATTCTTTATAGAAGACATACCAAGTCTATGTGCTATTGGGGCATAAACGACGACAGTTTCTTCGCTTATTCTTTTTTGCTTAATAGCACTTAATGACTCAAGAGTAAGCATATTATGAAGTCTATCACAAAGTTTTATAACCAAAACTCTTATGTCACTAATAGAAGCTAAAAGCATTTTTCTAAAAGTAAGTGCTGAAGATATAATTTTTTCACTCGAAGTAGATGGGACCAATTCTAAACCTCGGATTTCCATGATTTTTGTTAAACCCTCTACAAGTCTTGCTACTTCACTATTGAACTCTTGTGTAACTTCATCAAACGAACAACAAGTATCTTCTATAACATCATGTAAAAGACCAGCTATAATCATATCTTCATCGCCCCCTAAATAGGCAACAAAAACTGCAACTAAAATGGGATGAATTGCGTATGCTTCACCACTTTTTCGTAGCTGACCTTCATGTTTTTCTTGAGTAAAAAATAGTGCTTTTTCTAAATGCTCACTTTGTGGTATGAACTCATATAGAAGAGTTATTGCCTCTTCTACATTAGTACAAATTTTTACTCTTTCTACAAGCTGTTCCATGACAGTATTTTCTAGTCTTCTTTATCTTCAAAAGATTCTATAGAAACTTTACCTTCTGCAACTTCCAAAAGTGCAATATCAGTATATTTGCTGTTTGCTTTATCTACTTTTACTAATGGCTCAGCACCATTTGATAATTGCTCAGCTCGTTTTGCAACAAGTAGTGATAATTTATATCTATCATCATTGACAAACTGTAATGCTTTTGCTGTTATTTGTTCTGTTCTCATCTAATTTCCTTTGGATTTATATCATATTTTTTAACTATTTCTGTTTCAAAGAACAAGTCCCTTGAAAATTCCTTGCGACTGAAGCTTCGCCATGAGCGATACTTTATTTTACTCTTTATTTTCTTTAAAAAGCTTAGATTTTATCTAGAGCTCATTTTAATGATTTAATCTAAATTTTTTACTATTGAACACTTTGTATAATCACCATTAACTATATCTAATAAATTATTTTTAACAAACATATTACATACAACTATTGGTAATTTATTATCTTTAGCTAGTGCTATCGAAGTGTCATCCATAACTTTTATACTATCTTCCATTGCTCTTTCGTATGAAAGCTCATTTAGTTTTATCGCATCTAAAAACTTTTTAGGGTCTTTATCGTAAACACCATCTACTTTTGTAGCTTTAATAATCATATCAGAATCAATTTCAATTGCTCTTAGCGTTGCTGCTGTATCCGTTGTAAAATAAGGATTTCCTGTTCCCGCTGCAAAAATAACAATTCTTCCTTTTTGCAAATGTCTTTGTGCACGACGCACAATAAATGTTTCGCAAATAGCTTCCATTTTAATTGCACTTTGAACTCTTACTTCCATACCAACATGTTCTAATGCTTCTTGCATTGCTACTGAATTAATAACAGTTGAAAGCATACCCATATAATCACCACTTGTTCTTTTGATGATTCCATCTTTAGCAGCACTTACACCACGAATGATATTTCCACCACCAATTACAATGCCTACTTCCACACCACTATTTATTAGCGTTTTAATCTCTTCCGCAATAAATTTTAATATAGATGTATCAATACCAAAACCATTCTCACCAGCTAATGCTTCACCTGAAAATTTAACCAGTACTCTTTTCTTTTTCATGTTGCTTTTCCTTATCTTTCATCTCACCAAAAAAATTGGTGGATTATACAATTTTTGTCCTTAATACCTTATCAACTCTAAAGGATTGATATGATAGCTCTTCTGAGTAACTTCAAAAGAAAGGTCATCTTCAACTCTTCCTATAATATAACCCTTTTTAATCTTTTTGCCTACTTCTATTGTTGGTGCTATTTTTGATAAATGTGCATAAATAGTATGTATTCCATAACTATTTTCTACTATAACCACTTTATCTAGGACTGCTGTATCTTTGGCATATATTACTTTACCATTAAGCACATTTTTTACTTTTGCATTGTTAATTTTTGATGTCAAAATCACCGATTCATTAAAAATTTTAATCTTATAAATTGGGTCTACATAACTGCCAAATTTTCTTTTTACTATAAAATTATCAAGAGGGGCTATAGTTTTTCTGCCTTTGTATCTTTTTACTCTACTATTTTGGTACGATGATCCTATCTGTCTTACTGTAAGTTTTCCATTTATATTGCTATCTTTATTTGCTTTTTGTATTGCAGCTAGTCTTTCTCTTTCTTCTTTTTCATCTTCTTTTTCTTTAATAATTTTTAATTTTTTCAATGTTGCTCTTAACTCTTTTCTCTCTCTCGATACTCTTCGTAATCTCTTTTTATACTGTGTTTTTTGGTTTGCTAGTTTTTTTATACTAACTTCTTTTGATTTTTTAAGACTTGAAAATTTAATTTTTTTGTTTCTCAAATCTTCAATTGAATCTTTCAATTTTTTAATTTGTACATTTTGTACTTCTATTTTTTCATTTATTCTTTCATAATCATGAGAAAGTTTCTTAAACTCTTTTTGAATTATAACCCCTATTTTATCAACTGTTTCATCTATTAAAATACTATCTGAAGAATCTAAATAATCTTTATCAGAAATGAGATAAAAAGAAAAATCTTCTGCAATAACTTTTATAATTCTCTCTTCTAAATCTTGTTTTTTATCCATTAATGCTAGATTTTGAGAAGTCAAATCTTTTAAATTAATCTCTTTGTCTTTAACAATATTTTCATTTCTAGCAATATTTTTTCCAAGATCTTCTATTTGAGATTCTATATAACTTAAATTTTTTTCTTCTTTTTGAATATCTTCTGCAATATCATTCAATTTTTTGTTTATATTTCTTTCTACTTTACTTTTTGATTTTAAATTTTTTTGATTTGTAAGTATCTTTTGCTCTACATCTGCAGCACTTAATATCGTTACATGTAAAACTAAAAGAAAAAGAAAAAATCTCATTCTTTATTCATCTTTCTTAAAACAAGAGAAACTATAAACAAAGAAAAAGCAAGTGAAATACCTAAAAGAGTTACACTATCATATATCAAATCAAATTGTGGTATTTTTACATCCATTGTTTTTGCAAACTCATTGATTTTATCGATTTGAGGAAGTACGACAAAAACAATTCCAACTAAAAAAGTACTAATAAATGAGTCAACTATAACCAATCTATACAAAACAGCACTTTTCATCCAAAATGGTGCACCAAATAGTGTCATAATGGACATTCTCTCTTTGTGTTCTAATAGCCAAATTCTCATTTGTTTAAACATTAGTAAAACTGAGATTATAACTATAAATACAGAAAAAACAAATGCCGTATTTTTTAGAGACTCAAACATCCTATATATTTTATCGTGAGTTTTTGAAAATGTTTCAACTTTACTTACTAATCCACTTTTTAAAAGTTTTTGTTTTATTCGTTCTATTTCAGTCATATTAGGAAAGGATTGTAACTTTATAGAATAAAACTTTGGTAGTGCTATTTTTAAAAGGGAAATATTTTTTGAAGATATATTTCCTTTTAATCTATCTAAAATATTTTTTGAACTAATCTCTTGTATAGATTTTATACCACTAACTCTGCTCTGAATAACTGCTTGAGACAAAATTTTTGGCGCAACTACAACTATAGTATAATCTTCTGTCAATTTTTTAGCATAATCTTTTACTATTTGATTACTTAAAAATGAAAATTGCAAAGAAAAAAGAAGTACAAATAGAGGGAAAATAACAGAAAGATGGTTTTTAAGAGACTTCATAAACAACTCCACTCTCTAAAAAAAAGTGCTTATAATCAATGCCTAATGTAGAAGGAATATGATGAGTAACAACTACGACTGTTGTTCCCAAATGCTCTTTTGCATTTTTTAATAAATCCCAAATCACTTCACTAGAATACTCATCTAAATTTCCTGTAGGCTCATCAGCTAAAATCATAACAGGGTTGTGTGCTAAAGCCCTTGCCATTGCAACTCTTTGTTGTTCTCCACCACTTAATTCATATGGATACTTATCTGCTTTATGAATTAATTTTACATGCTTTAGAAGTTTTTGTGCTTGTTTAACACAAACACCTTTAGAAAAACCCCCTATCATAAGAGGAAGCATAACATTTTTTTCTACAGTCCAATCATTTATAAGCCTGTAGTCTTGAAAAACTATCCCTAAATACCGTCTTAGCAGATTTAATTTTGAGCCACTTATATTTTTAATACCTACTCCACATATATTTAAATCACCTTTTCTAGGTACAAGCTCACCATACATAGATTTTAATAAAGTTGATTTTCCACTACCACTTTTCCCTGTTATAAAAACAAACTCATTTGGGCTTATTTTCAAATTTGCTTCTATTATAACCGGCTCATCACGGCCATATGACAAAGTTAAATTTTCAGCCTCTATTACATGTTCCATATAAAATCTTTTATAAGTTTGTGTGCTTTTTCATTATCTTTTGTTGCTAAAACATTATTTGGTAAGTATGTTACCTCATCTTTTTTAATGTGTACATAGTTATGTTCATTTCTCTGACTAGCCCCAAAAGAGACTCTAAGAAGCCCTTCATTTTCATCAATTTCAAAGATATTTTCTATATGTGCAAAAAAGCCCTCTCCTCTAAGCGTAACTTCTTCAAATCTCTCTTTTAATTCTTGAAAATCTATCGTTTCAGTAAAACTCAATCGTCCTATACTAAGTATATCTTCAGAAAGCTCTTGATTTGTCATAGTTATATCGTATATATCTTTTTCTTGTTTTTTCCATCTGTCTTCATATTTGCTGCTAATTTCTAAATCTTTATTCTTGTTTACATGTAGTTCCACTTTTTGTTGCTTAATAAACTCTCCAAAAGAGTACTCAAAGTAGTTATCACTATCTGTTCTAAGCTCAAGCGTTCCACCTTGCGATAAAACTCTTTTTGACTCATTTATAAATGCCTCACTTATAACTCTTCTATGAGGTTTTTTATCCCAAGGAACAGGGAAGTGTACAAAAATTTGGGCAACACTGTTTGAGCTTAAAAATTCCAAAAATGTTCTAGCATCATAATCAACAACTAAAATATTATCTATTTTTTGTAATTCACATTGCTTTAATACTTGTTCAATTGAAGGTTTGTGTATTTCTAGACCAATCACTATTTTATCTGGATTCTTTTTAGCTTGATGTAAAAGATGTCTTCCACTTCCAAAACCTACTTCGATTAAAATATTTTTATCAGTTTTAAAACTATCTGCAAAATATTCCATTGTTTTTAAAAAGGGCGATACCTTTAAAGTTTTCTCTTTTTTTGAGTCTATATTTGAATTGGATGGAATAGTATTTGTTAAATCTCTATAGTCTCTTAATACTTGTTGTAAAAGAGCAACTTGAGAAGGTCTTGTGATCTTATCACCCTTTATTAAATAACTGTCTTTGTTTTTATTTATCTGTAGCAGTAAGTCATTATCTTCAAGGTGACTCATCACAAGCCTATCACCTCTGTTAGAATGTGCTACAAATTCAAAGCTACTTTTTCCATAATTAGATGGATACACTGGTTCAACAAACTCTTTTGCGTGAAAATTTGGCATATATTTTATTATTCCTTCGGCATTTCTATAACAACACTCTCAGACTCTTTTGATGCCAAACCATATTTATCTATAGCAATAACTTTATAAGTATACTCTATCCCTCTTGCAACATCATTATCATTGAAGTTATTTCCTGTAATTGCTGTAAATATTTTCTTTTGGTCTTTATACTTTTTAATTACATTAAATCTAGTCGCTCTATTATCTTGAGTTTCCCATGTAATATTGATACTTCTTCCATCATGATTTGACGAAGTTATCGATATTGTAGAAGGTATTGATAATGAAGTCCCTGTAACTGCATTTTGCTGTCTTGGTGATTCTAATCCATCTTTATCTACTGCTGTTACAAAATAGTAATATGACTTTCCATTTTCATTAATTAAATCTTCATAACTTGTATCTGTTGTTTTAGCCAAATAACTATAAAAAAGTAGAGGATTTAAAGCTCTATATACTTTATAATAAGAAAAATCTTTTTCTATTGCACTATCCCAATTAAGAATAATTTTCTTTGGAACATCAACAGAAGCAGTCAAGTTTTTTATCATTATAGGCAGTGGTTTTGTCCCTGCTTCTACAATTTCACTTGATTTAGAAAATAAACCGTCGTAAGTTTTTACTTTCACTCTGTATCTATACACTTTATTATCTTTTAATCCTGCATCTATATATTCTGCATTTAATCTGCCATCAACAATAGCAAGTTCATCCCATTTTGTAGTACTGAATTCATTTCTTTCAACTACATAAGAAGCAACTCTCTGTGATGCATGAGGTCTCCAAATAAGCTTAATTCTATTAGGAAGTCCTGTAATCGCTTTTATAAAAGATACTGACTCTATAAGAGGTTGTGTTGTCGCTATGATAGTATTGCTTGGAACTGATTCTCTTTTTTCTATAGAATAAGTTGAAAATCTATACTGATAAGCAGTTGCTGGTCTTAATTTAGTATCAACAAAGTGCGAAGTATATTTATCTGTTATCGTTGCTACTCTTTGAAGTTTTCCATTTGTCACTTCTGGGTTTGAACGATAAACATAGTATCCAGCAACCCTTTCATCATAACTTGGTTTCCACTCAAAACCAACTTCAGTTACTTCTGAGAGAAATTTAATATCTGTTAATTTTGGTAAAGTTTGATCTACTACAGGTTTTACTGGTGGTTTAGGGTCATTTTGGCAACCACTAACAAAAAGTATCAAAACGCTTAATGATATAAGAGCTATCCATTTTCTCATCTATTTCATCCTTGCTGAAGTGTTTATTTAGTATGTTTTCAAAATCTTCAAATGGTGGTGCAATGACTTGCATGTACTCACCAGTTTTGGGATGTTGAAGATATAATATGTATGCGTGTAACATAACTCTTGCTATTTTACCTTTTTGGCTCTTAAAACCGTATAAATCATCCCCAACAATATGGCGAGACAAGGCATTTAGATGAACTCTGATTTGATGAGTTCTGCCTGTAAAAAGTTTTGCACTAATAAGCTCCATTTTTTCATCTTTAGAGAGTACTAACTTACAAAATGCACTCTTTGATTCTCTTCCACCCAAAACTACATCCATTTTTAATCTATTATTACGATTTCTGCCTATTGGTTTATCTACTATAACATCCTCTTTTAAAGGCAAATCACTAATAGCGACATAGTATCTTCCCATACTTTTATCTACTAATTGTTTTGAAAGATATTCATGAGCTTCATTGTTTTTTGCGATGACCAATGCACCACTCGTTTCTTTATCTATGCGGTGCACTATCCCATGCCTCTCTTCTCCACTAATTGTAGAGAGTGAAACCCCTCTTTTAATCAGCCAATCAACAACTGTTGCTTCTTTAACACTTGGTGCTGGATGTATAGTCAAATATGGAGGTTTATTAATAACCATAATATCATCATCTTCATAGAGCACATCAATATCAAAATCTACTTCATAATTCTCTTTTTCTTTTACCGCTTTAACAAAATTATACTCAATAATTTCATCAACTTTTACTTTGTAACTACACTTTTTTACTTCTTTATCATTAACTTTGACACCAACTTGTCTAATGAGTTGTTCTATTTGATTCCTTGGAAGTGAGAGTTCTTCGCTCATCACTGCATCTAATCTTCCATTTTTTTTACATGTAAAGGTCATTTAACACTCTTTTTTGTATAATTTGCTCAATTATCTAATTTACTAAGGTTTTCTTTGCTACAAATTGACAGAAGAATATTAACACATTTTGACTTTTTAATTCCTATGCTAGTTATCCCTATCATAAGTATGTCATTTTATCTAATAGACGAGGCAAGCTCTCTTCTTGCAAGTAAGCAAATAATATATTTTAGCGTTGGTTTTATGGCATTTTTAATTTTTTTTCTAATTCCTCTTAGAAAAATAGAGTGGCTTATACCAATGTTTTTTTGGCTCACTATGGGACTTCTTGTTAGTGTAGAGTTTTTTGGCATAGCTAAATTAGGTGCGAGAAGATGGCTAGAACTACCTTTTGTTCATTTTACCATACAACCTTCAGAAATTTTAAAACCTGCTTTTATACTTATGTTAGCTTATCTTATAAAATATAATCCACCTCCTAAAGAAGGATATGGCTGGAAAGAGTTTTTAAAACTAAGTTTTTATATATTAACACCATTTATTCTTATAGCAAAAGAACCTGACTTGGGAACGGCTATGGTACTTCTGATAGTAGGGTATGGAACTCTTTTTGTTGTAGGTGTGCACAAAAAAATATGGATTAGTATTTTTATCCTATTAAGTATCAGTGGACCGTTTTTATACACTTCTTTACACGATTACCAAAAAAAGAGAATAACTGACTTTATATCTGAAAAACCTAGTTACCATGTAAGACAATCTATTATTGCTATAGGTAGTGGGGGACTTAATGGAAAAAAAGAATCAGAAGCAACACAAACACATTTTAAATTTCTACCTATTGCAACGAGTGATTTTATCTTTGCTTATCATGTAGAAAGATTTGGTTTTTGGGGTGCACTTACTCTTATTAGTCTCTATGCTTTGCTTATTGTTCATCTTATTACACTTAATTTTAAATTTCATAAAGATTACTTCGCACAAGTAGTCACCACAGGGATAGCTCTGCTCATTTTTGTCTATATGGGGGTCAATATAACTATGACTATAGGGTTTGCTCCTGTTGTAGGAGTACCTTTACCCTTCTTTAGTTATGGAGGAACAAGTTTTATAACCTTTATGATACTTTTTGGAATTTTAGAAAATTTAATCACTTTTAGGTTTGATAGAACATATAAATCAATAAAATACAATATTTAATCCAAATTTTATTTTACTTTAAAGCATAAGTGGATAGAATGTCACTCTTTAAAAACAGATGGGTTCTTAGCTCAGTTGGTTAGAGCCCTCCGCTCATAACGGAGTGGTCACTGGTTCGAATCCAGTAGAACCCACCATCTTAAAACTTAAATATTGCTTTACATAGATTTAAAATAATTTGTAGAGCCTTACAGTACAGTAAAATCACTATTTATTCGGATTAGCTTGTGGCGTGGTATTGCCCTCAGACTAAATCAAAATCATTTTCTTTGTATAATTTCTTTAAAAGCTTTTTCATAACAACAATTATGTGTTGCATCAACTTTTTTATATTTGATATTTTGTTTATTTTGAAATTGTTTCATATAGGATTGCGTAACTTCAAATGGTATTATACCATCATTAATGCCATGTAGGTGATATTGCTTTAGTGTTTGAAGATTACTTGTATAATCCGCAGGATTCAATGAACCAATCAGAGGTTTAAGATGTTTCATTCTAGTCCATAATTGCGTATCTAAATTTCCAGCTACACTAATAAAATTAATTACATCATCTCTATCATTGGCAACTAATGAAGCAATTGCTGCTCCTCCACTATAACCAATAAAAATGAAGTTTCTATTTTTAAATTCCTTTTTTATCTTATTAATCACTTCATTGGTTGCAGATATAATTTGTTTACTAAATCTATGACTTGTCCAGTCTTTTTTAGTACATTGGCTATCATTTGTATATTGACAAGCCCTTGCTATATATACTTTACATGGGTATTCATCTTGTAAAACTAATTTAAATGTAGTTGGTGTAATAGGAGTAGGATCATCTGATATTAATCTTCTTGTTATCCATGCCAAGCCATCTCCTTCAAAGTAAATATGAACATTGCTACATTGCTGTGTTTGTTGTTGGATAGTATAAAATTTATAACTACTACTTTTTATTATTTTAGTGGTGTATTGTAAATTAAGAATTAAATTTTGAAGAGTTTCCGTTCTTTGTTGTTTTGTTGATATATTCCTAGCACAACCACTAAGCAATAAAATGACAATACTAAAAAAAATCAAAATATAAAATTTCATAGCTTTTCTTTTTTTAAATTACTAAATATAAAAAAGGGGAAAGGTACCTTTCCCCTAAAGCATATCAAATCAATCTTTTTTAGAAAGTTGACATATACTTTACTGAAATTGAGTTAGTCGAATATTTACTACCCTCTCCAGCATATGAATATGAAAAATTAATATTACTGTTTTGTGTTATTTCTTTTTCATACCCTAATCCAATAGCAAACCCAAATCTTCCATTATCAATACTTTTTGTATCTTCTAATTGTAAACCACCTTGAGTTGTAGCAGAGATAATATCATTTTTATCTTGCATATCATAGCTTAGGTCTAAAGAAGTAATAAATTTTGAGCTATCATCTATTTTATAGTTTGCTTTTGTCCCAATATTAAATAAAAATTCACTTGTAGTAAATTTATCTACATCCGAACTAGCTACCCCAGCTCCACTTTCAGAATATGAAGGAGTTGTATAATGAGTATATGTTACTCCAACTGTTGGTTGTAATAACCATTCATTATTTACCTGATAATCTCTTATGAAACTTAAATCAATAGAGCCTACCTTTGACACATAGTCAGCTTTAGCTATACCTAGCGCTGTGTTTCTAGATGTGTCTGTTTTTTGCCAAGAATATGACACCTGATAAAGAAATTTTGTTTTAGTATCAATTATAGGCATACTACCATATCCCATTACAGTAAATCCATCAATATCAGCATTTTGATTTGCATTATTGACATTTACATTAGAATTGTTATAAAAAAATGATGCACCAAATTGTTGGTCATTTTTATTAGTTCCATCAAGACCGATACCAAATCCATAAGTATCTACATCATAACCACTAATATAGTCTTTACTTTTTTGTTTGCCCCAAGTACCAAATGGTTTGAACCAAAAGTTCTTTTCAGTGAACATTGTTTCTCCAGAGTTTTCACCTATAAATATATTTTGCCTTTCTCTAATAATTTTTGCAATTGCCTGAGCTGTTTGTTTGGCAGCTCCAACTCCAGCGCCAGCTAATTTGATTTCCAATTGATCAATAGATGCAGAAACACATTCATCTGTGGTACAAGCGTCCAAAAATGTTTTAAAAGTATCCATTCCAGTTCCAACAAAGTTATCTAATCTTTGTGCATTTTTTTGTGAAAGTAAATTCCCCTTACCAGCTACTGTTTGATCAAAATAAGCATTTAAAGCATTTTGTTGCTGACCTACATTAATGTTATCCAAAGCTAAATTAAAAAACATTTGGTTATCTTCTTGCCAAAAGCGCAAAATCACATCCTGTCCAACATATGCTACAAGATCAGCTGATAAATCAATTTCTTTTGTCGTCCAATCTGTACTTAAGGGATCACCACTTTCAGTTTTAAAACCTGTAGCAATTACATCACTTGCATTATAAACTGTCGGATCAGAGCCTGGCTTTAAAACATCAAAACGAGCTTGCTGAGTTGCTACTCCCGAATAATCAAAAGAATCTGGAGTATAATAGCCACCAGCACCATTATTAATAGCAACATCAAAAAAAAGCTTATTAATACCTGCTGAAACATTAAAAGATTGCGATAAAATACTTAATCCTCCACCAGCTTGTGAAGTGTATATATATCGATTTGAAGTCAAAGAAGGATTAATTGTCCCTGCATTAGAATTAGTAGTTCCTGAAGTAAGAGTAATTGGATTTGCACCTCCATATACATTTGTAGTCCAACCCGTTAATCCATCTTCAAATCCACCATTTATTATACCTGCATTAGCAGAACTAGCAAATAATACACTTACTAATAAACTTGTAACTTTTGGGGATATTTTCTTACTTCTCAAGTCATTAGAACCTGTTTTATAGTCATAAAATTGAAACATATTATTTCCTTCTTTCTTATAATAATTTTATAAATTGTACTTAAATAAAATTTTAAATTAGTTAATATTAAATCATAAAAGCCTAATATAAAAAATAGTGTTTCAAAATTTCTCAACTAAATACTTAAATCATCAGTTATTATAAATCAAAGAAGACTATAAATGAAGGTTCTCTTATGAAAGTGTTAATAAAAATTCAAAGAAGATTAAGTAAAGGCTTAAAATTAAAATAGTAGATAATTATCTAATAATTATAAGCAAAAAAAATAATTTAAGCAATCATTTTTATTAGGCCCATTTATCTAAACTTTTGCATTTAATATTTTTTATTAAGTCGGATTGTATTATAATTTCAAAATTTTAAATACAGCCATATTGTATAGACAATATATCACACTTAGAAGGTTGAAACTTGAAAAATATCATCTATTTTATTCTCTTTACTTTCATCTTCCCAATAACTACCCAAGCACTAGAATTAACAAACCAAGAAAATGAATTTATCGAAAATAACCCAAAAATTAAAATAGCTTTGATGCCAGATTTTTCCCCTTTTTCATTTATTAAAGATGATAGAGTGATTGGATTTGAAAATGACTTGCTAGAAATGATCTCACAAAAAACAGGAATTGAATTTGATAAAAAATTTAGCATCTGGAATAGAAACTTAAAAGCTTTTAAAGAAAAAAAAGTTGATATGATTACAAGTATCTCCTATAAAAAAGACAGAGAAGCATTTACAACATTTACTACCCCTTATTACAAAATACCAATCATGATTTTTGTGAGAGATGATTTTGGTAAATACGAAGGTATGCAAAGCTTAGAGGGTAAAAAAGTTGGGATTTTAAAAGATATTTTCTATACTAAAGAGCTAAAAAAATATATAAATAATGAACTCAATATCTATGAGACTTATGATGAGTTAACTGATGCTTTGGTTTTTGGTAAAATCGATGCTCTAATCCAAAATCTTCCAAATATTAATTACCTAATAAAGAAAAATCTCTATACAAACCTAGTATTAGCAGATGAATTACAACTACCTGGTATTAAAAAAGAGGACTTACGCTTTGGTATCAATCCAGATAAGCCATTGCTTCATGCTATTATCCAAAAAGCTCTTGATAGCATAGATGAAAAGAGATGGGAATTTCTTGTAGATAAATGGCTCAGTGTAAAGTTAATCGGCAGTGAGTTTGGAAAACAAAAAAATGCATTGCTGACCCCACTTACTAAAGAAGAAAAGACCTACCTTGAAAATAATACTGTTCAAATAGGGATGATCAATGACTATTATCCTTTTAGCTACAAAGAAAACGATAAAGTAAATGGTTTTTCTTATGAATATTTTAAACTCCTAGCCTCAAAAGTAGATATGAAATTTAATATACAAATTGAGAACTGGTCCCCAACACTCGATAAGTTTAAAAATAAAAAAATAGATATAATTGATGTCATATCTTATACTAAAAAAAGAGAAAAATTTGTAAATTTTTCAGATGCATATTTTCACATACCAAATGTAATTTTCACAAGGAAAAATACATTTAAAAACTATAAAGGCTTAGAATCTTTAAAAGGTAAAATAGTTGGTATCACTAAAAATATCTACTATTTTAATACCATAAAAAATTTAGGTCTATTCAAGCTTGTTGTTTTTGAAAGTTCAAGAGAAAAGATAAAGGCATTAGCTCTTGGTAAAATTGATGCTGCTTTTAACAATCTCACAAGTGGACAAAAATATATTCTCCAAAGTGGCTACACAAATATCCAAGTACTTGATGAATTAGACGATGCAATCGTAAAAAAAGAAGAATTAAGACTCGGTGTATCAAAAGATAACCTCATTCTTTTTTCTATCGTAAAAAAAGCAATGGATGCAGTGACTACTAATGAAAAATTTAAGTTAATTAACAAATACTTTGGTGTTGGCATTCAAGAGAAGAGCAATAAGGAAATGCTAACTTTACCCAAAATGGTGCAACTTACACAAAAGGAAAAGTCCTTTTTAAAATCACACCCAGTTATCAAGGTACACAATGAAAAAAATTGGCCGCCTTATAATTTTAATGAAAAAGGCAAACCAGTTGGGTATTCGATAGATATTATGAATTTGATAGCTAAAAAAACTGGACTTAAAGTTGAATATGTTACAGGTCCAACCTGGAATGAGTTTTTAAGTATGATGAAAAATAAAAGTCTAGATGTCATGCTCAACATCGTCAAAACACCAGAGCGATTAAAGTACTTACTTTACACTTCATCCTATGCTAACACTCCAAATGTTATTCTTAGCAAAACAAAACAGCCATATAAAAATATAAAATCACTTTTTGGTAAAACAGTGGCTATACCACAAGGATTTTTTACAGAGGAAATTCTCAAAAAAGATTATCCAAAAATAAAATTACTTCCTTTAAAAAATACATTAGAAACTATGAAAGCCGTTGTATTTGGAAAAGCTGATGCTGCTCTTGGGGAAATGGCAGTTTTTAATTATCTGATGAATGAATACATGATATCAGGTCTTAGTCTTAGCGGAGAAGCAAATATAGGAAATCCTAACTTTTCAATGCTTCATATTGCTACTCGAAAAGACATTCCTCTTTTAGCCTCAATTTTAAAAAAAGGTGTAAACTCTATCACAATTGAAGAAAAAAAAGAATACCAAAAAAAGTGGCTTGGAGAATCTAAAAATCTAAAAGTGACTCTTACTCAAAGAGAAAAAGAATTTTTAAAAAAGCACCCTAAAATTACATTAGGAACTGGAAGTCATTGGGAGCCTCTTAGTATTGAAAGTGATGGTACCATTTTTGGATTTGAACCAGATATATTGAACAAAATAAATAAAGCCACCGGAGCTAATTTTACTCTCAAGCGGGGAAACTGGGCAGAAATGCAAAAACTTGCTAAAAAAAGAAAAATAGATGGGTTAGCTACTCTTACAAGGACTGATGAAAGAGAAAAATTTTTGAACTTTTCTACACCTTATGGAACAATACGAAAAATAGTTATCGTTAAAAGAGGAAATCCACTAAATATTCAATCTCTTAAGGATCTTGAAGGAAAAACTATAGCTATTCATAAAAAAAATGTTACTGACGAAAATATAGTAAAACAAATAAAAAATACTACAATTATACAGTCAGAAACACCCCTAGATATGTTAAAGGAGTTAATTTATGGAAAAGCAGATGTTGCATTTGGAAATATATCGACTCAGTATTTACTCTCAAAAGAAGGGCTTCCTTATGTAACAAATGCTTTTGAAATTAATAAACTTTTAAAAATCCGATTTGCATTAAGAAATGACTGGTCTGAAGCAATGTCTATTTTTCAAAAAGGATTAGATACTATTTCACAAGCTGAAAAAATGGCGATGGAACAAAAATGGTTTGGAGAAACTGAAAATAAGGGGATAATACTCAACATCCAAGAAAATGAGTATTTAGATACTAAAAAAGAAATTAAGATGTGTGCTATACCTAATATATTGCCATTAGAGCAAATAGATGAAAATAAAGCACATAAAGGGATTGCCGAGGATATTATCCAAATAGTATCACAAAAAATAAATAAGCCTATCGTTCTAATACCTACAAATAGTTGGTCAGAGTCACTGGAAAAAATAAAAAATAAAAAATGTGATATCCTTCCTGCGGCTATGCGTACTCAAACTCGTCAACAGTATATAAACTTTACTGCTCCTTATCTCACTGAAGCGTTGGTTGTTGCCACAAAAAACGACAAATTCTTCATAGAGGATAGTAGCGAACTTAAAAATCGGAAAATAGGGATAGTAAAAAGTTATGTTTTTATAGAATTACTAAAACAAAAGCATCCAAATATACAAATAATTCATGTAAAAAATGCAAAAGATGGACTACAACAAGTACAGAAAGGAAACCTTTTTGGATATGTTGATATTCTTCCTTCGATCGCCTATACAATTCAAAAAGAGGGACTATTTGATCTAAAAGTTGCAGGAAAATTAGAATTTGATGCAGAGTTTAGTATTGCATCAAGGAAAGATGAACCACTTTTAAATACTATACTTCAAAAAGCATTACAAGATATTGGAGAAGAGGAGATAAGAAGGATTGTTGGGAAATGGGTTTCCATCAAAGTAGAACAGTCATTTGATTATAAAAAACTCATTTATATCAGCTTATTCTTTTTAGTTATTCTTACTGTTGTTATTTATAAAAATAGGTCAATAAAATCATTAAACAAAAAACTCAAAGAACTCTCTATCACTGATAACCTAACACAACTATACAATAGAAATAAAATAGATGAAGTGCTAAAATCAGAAGCCAATAGATCAAATAGATTTGAAAGTTCGTTTGCTGTAATTATGATTGATATAGACCATTTTAAAAGTGTAAATGATATACATGGTCACCAAATGGGAGATACAATTCTTAAAGAGTTTGCAGAGATTTTACAATCAAATTTAAGAAAAACAGATACAGTTGGCAGATGGGGTGGAGAAGAATTCATACTTATTTGTAGTGAAACTGATCTCAAAGGTGCAACTTCTTTGGCCGACAATATAAGAGAAAAAATAGCCACTTATCCTTTCTTATTAGGTGAGCAAAAAACTGCGAGTTTTGGAATATCTATGTATAAAAAAGATGATGACATTAAAGATCTCATAAAAAGAGCAGATGATGCACTCTACAAAGCTAAAGCTAATGGAAGAAATAAGGTAGAAGTAGCTTAATAAAAATTATATAAAGTAGAATTTGGACTCAAAAATTTCATTTTAAACTACTTTTGTATACAATAGCTTCTACACTTTATTAGGAAAACATATGGACATTGAAATTTCAACACCAGCACTACTGTTCCCTGCTGTTTCTTTACTTTTGCTCGCATATACAAATAGATTTTTAGCAACGGGCAGTCTTATACGCATGTTAAGCTCTCAAGCAAAAGAAAAAGACAACTGTCGAGTTAAAGGACAAATTAATAACTTAAAAAAAAGACTTGAATTAACAAAGTGGATGCAAATTTTTGGGGTTTTATCTATACTTTTATGTACTTTTTCTATGTTTGGGCTTTTTTTAGGATACTACGAAATAGGGAAAAAAGTATTTGGACTTAGTCTTATTATGATGGGTATATCTCTTTTGATATCAATGTGGGAAGTCTATATCTCAACCAATGCTCTTACACTGGAACTTAAAGATTTAGACTCAAAATGTAATAAATAGCTACAATTTGCTATTTCCCCTCAGGTACTTCTTCTTTTTTAGGCTTATATCCTTTTTCAGATAATATTTCTATATAAAAACTTTCATAATCAGCACTACTTGCCTCATTTATATGTTTAGTAATATCAACAAACCCTATTGCTTTGGCTTCTTCTTCATTTTTCCCAAATTTACACTTTAAATCCCAAAAATCAACATCTTTAGGAAGTGCCTTTCGCTTTTCTCTTTTTATATACTTTCTAATTTCATATTTGATAGCATCTAAAATTCTATTTGGGTTTTTATTTTCTTCTTTTAATTTAAATACTTTTTTCATCGTGTGCCTTTATATCCATTTCTATTTTTTCATCCCATAAAACATATGCACGAGTCCCATTTGACTTAGTCTCTCCACCTGCAGTTTTACCCTCTTTTGTTAAATGGTAATCTTTATTCTTTTTTTCAAGATATCCCATCTCTACGAACTTTTTATTTAACTCATTTGTTTTCATTTCTAATTTTAGCGCTAATTTTGAAGTTGTTAATTGTGTTTTTGCCATAATTTTGCCTTTCGTGCGCAATTATATCTCACTTAAGGTAAAAGATTGCCATGCTATTTGACTTTGCTCATTCTCTTTTTAAAAGTTGCTGGATTTATATACTTACCACTTTGTGCTTCGCCCTCTTTAATGACTTTGTTTTTAGGTGGTTGGTATGTTGGTTTATACTTTGAAACATTTTTATCTACTTGAATATTTTCTACAAGTCCATCTTTTAGATTTTCCAATATCAAAAGAACGGTGTCTAAATTGTCATTTTTTACATCTAGTGTTATTTTACTCATACTGTACCTTTTGGTTTTTCATATAATATACAAAGGATTAAAAAACTTTTTTATATCTTCAAAATAGCGCTCAATTCCTTCAAAACTATGATTTCCACCCTCCTCTACATGTAAAGAAGAATTTTGTAACTTTTTTACTGCTTCTTGGTAGTCTAGCAACTCATCATCTTTTTGAAGTAAAAGCATAAAATTTTCTTGATGAGTCACTTGTGTTTCATACTTTTTTAGCATATTTACATGTGAAGCATTCCATTCAAAACAACTGCCATCATAAAAGTTAGGTGCGTATCCTGTATAATTTTCTAATGTCTTGTAGGGATATATAGAAGGGTTTATAAGCACAGCTTTTAAGTCATACTTTCCGGCAAGATACATGCTGTAAAATCCTCCAAGTGAAGAACCTATGAGTTTAACATCAGCATAAGACTCTATCAACTCTTCCAAAGTTTTGATTGCAAGATCTGGGACATAAGAGAGAGATGGAGCGATAAATGGCTCATTTATACTTTTAAAATACGCTTTAAAGAGAATAGATTTTCCACCTTCACCACTACTTCCAAAACCGTGTACATAAATAATCATATTGTAACCTTTTATGAAAATAATTATAGCTCAATTTTATATTTAAATTTTTTATTAGTTTAGCATTTGAAAAGTTAATAGTTGTTTTAAGCCTAACTCGTATACAATGTATTAATTATAATCCAAATAAAGGAGATTCGATGGCAAAAGGTAAAGATGTGCAAAAATCTGTTAAGAAAAAATCAGAAAAAACACTAAAAGAAAAACGAGCTGAAAAAAAAGCTAAAAAAAATTCATAAGAATACTATTTATATTCTTGCTTAACAAACATACATAATAGGCTAATTACAGCAAATATCTATATGGAAATAGCCTATTTCAATATATCTTATATTTTAAATACTGTGATACCACATAAAAACTCTTTTTTCTCTTCTAAATCAATTTAACTTTATCTTTCATTCATCACTTTTATTGATATATAATCATGCCTCAATTTATAATTAAATTTTATATTACAAATGTAACAATAAATTTATAAAAAAACAGTAAAATAAGTTAAAACTAATGAGGACAATTGAGTGCAAGAAAATTTGATAACAAAAAACATAGAATTAAACAAAGGTGGGGTTGCAGAAAAAAGAGCCCAAATAAGAGAATATTTTTTAAAAACTTACAAACTTTTTGAGAAACAATTTGAGATATTTGTAGATGATAGCGTATTTTATGAGAGACCAGAAACTCTTCGCCATCAAATCATCTTCTATTTTGGTCATACTGCGACTTTTTATATAAATAAAATGATTTTTGGAAAGTACATAGAAAACAGAATCAACCCTTCATATGAATCTATGTTTGCAATTGGTGTTGATGAGATGAGCTGGGATGATTTGAACACAGTTCATTATGATTGGCCTAGTGTTGATGAAGTCCGTGATTATAGAGAAAAAGCAAAAAAAGTAGTGTTAGATTATATAGATAATGTAGAATTTTCAATGCCAATAACTTGGGAGAATCCTATGTGGATTGTCCTTATGGGTATTGAGCATGAACGAATTCACATTGAAACTTCATCAGTTTTACATAGACAATTAGATGTCTCAAAAGTAAAAGAACATCATGATTTTGATATTTGTGATGATATAAAACAGACCTATCCACAAAACGAACTTTTAGATGTAAAAGGGTTACATATAAACCTAGGAAAATCAAAAGATGGAATTTATTATGGTTGGGATAATGAATATGGAGTTCATGAAGAGACTGTGGAGGATTTTAAAGCTTCAAAGTATCTTGTGAGTAATGGTGAGTTTTTAGAATTTGTCAATGATGGTGGCTACCAAAAAGATGAATTTTGGAGTGATGAGGGTCAAAGATGGAAAGAGTATACAAAAGTTACTCATCCTACTTTTTGGATAAAAAAAGATGATGCTTACATGTACAGAGCTTTAACCAAACTCTTGCCACTTCCATTAAATTGGCCAGTTGATGTAAACTATCATGAAGCAAAAGCATTTTGTAATTATAAAAGTAAAAAACTCTCAAAAAATATTAGTTTGCCAACAGAAGCGATGTATAACTGTCTTAGAAAAATAAGTGGTATAAAAAATGAAGTAGAAGTAAATGCAAATATAAACTTTGAGCACTTTTGCTCTTGTGTTCCTGTAGATAGATTTGAACATGAAGGGTTTTATGATGTTGTTGGTAATGTATGGCAATGGACTTCCACTCCAATAGATGGGTTCGAGGGTTTTAAAGTTCATCCTTTATATGATGATTTTAGTGTTCCTACCTTTGATGGTAGACACAATATAATCAAAGGTGGATCATGGGCTTCAACAGGGAATGAAGTTTTAGGTGATAGCAGATACGCTTTTAGAAGACACTTTTTTCAACATGCTGGTTTTAGATATGTGCAAAGTGAACAAAAGATAAAAGATGATTCTGAGTACTATGAAAAAGATGAAATCATATCTCAATATTGTGAGTTTCACTACGGTGATGAACATTTTAATGTACAAAACTTTCTAACTAAAGTCTCAGATATAGCAAAAAAATACGCTATTAATACTTCAAGTGTTTTAGATATTGGTTGTAGTGTTGGACGGGCTTCGTTTGAACTGACAAAAACTTTTAATAGTGTTACTGGTATTGACTTTTCTGCAAGGTTTATCAGTGTTGCGCAAGACTTGATAAACAATGGAGTATTTAGGTTTGAAAAAAAGATAGAAGGTGATATAACCGAGCCAAAAAAGATAACGCTTAAAGATTTTAACCTTCAAAAAACAAACTTAGATAAACTAGAATTTTGGCAAGGAGATGCTTGTAACTTAAAACCTCACTTTAAAAACTATGACATGATAATCGCTATAAATCTACTTGATAGACTTTATGATCCTGAACTATTTTTACGCGATATTGCAAAAAGGCTCAATAATGACGGTATCTTTATAGTAGGAAGTCCTTTTACTTGGAGTGATGAGTATGTTAAAAAAGAGCATTGGTTAGGTGGGAAAATAGAAGATGGGAAAAAAATATACTCACAAGACAGACTTGCAAATATACTAAGCGATGAGTTTGAATTGGTTGAAGAACCATTTGATGTTGAGTTTGTGATACAAGAACATGTAAGAAAATATCAACATACATTTTCAAAGTTTTCTGTTTGGAAGAAAAAATAGTATTTATCAATCCCACATCTTTAAGTATATTTGTCTTGGATGTGGGCTATTTTTTACACCCCTATTTCTCTCTAGAAGTAATCTCAATAAGATGATAACCAAAATCTGTTTTAACAGGACCATGTACAACATTAAGCGTATCATTAAAGATTACTTTATCAAACTCAGGGACCATTTGTCCTTTAGCAAACTTTCCTAAATCTCCACCTTTTTTCCCTGATGGACACTTTGAAAACTTTTTTGCCGCCTTTTCAAACGAAATTTCTTTTGATTTTATCTCTTTTTTTAACTTATTACACAGTTTTTCTGTTTCTACCAATATGTGTTTTGCCGTTGCTGTTGCCATGATTTACCCTTACATGTAAAGAATTTTAAATTTCTATTATAACTAAAATTAAGATCAAACCTACAAAACTTCTATCGCCTCTTTCATCGCTTTTAAAAGTAAATCTATCTCTTTTTTCGTATGAGTAAAATGTATACTAACTCTTAGCCAACCTGGTTTTTCATCAAAATCTTGCCCATCAATTAAATTAAGTAAATCATGCCCATAAGGTCCAGCACAACTACATCCTGCTCTTGTTTGTATACCAAACTTATCAGAAAGATATTGTGATACATCATAAGGGTTTATATCGTTAAAATTTAAAGAAAAAATAGGAAGCTTTTCTTGGTCATAACTGCAAAAAAGTTTTACGCCTATTAGTTTTTTAACTCGCATTCCAAAGTAATACTTTAGTTCTTTTTCTTTCTCTTTTATGCGTTCTAAACCAATCTTATTTCTAAGTTTATACGCTAAAGATGCTCTTATAAACTGAATTATTCCTGGGGTCCCTGCATCTTCTCTCATCTCAAAATCATCTAAAAAATTATGATCTTTTCTTGATACATATGCAACAGTTCCTCCGCCTGCAAAAGTAGGCTTTTTGCACTGGCATAAATCCTTCTTAATTACTAAAAGGCCACAACTTCCAACTCCTCCAAGCAATTTATGAGGGGATAAAAAAAGTGCATCATAGTAATCACAATCAATGTTCAAATAAGGTGATGCAGCAGCGGAATCTAAACATAAAATTCCATTGTATTTTTTGATCAGTCTATATATCGTTTTATAGTCACTCAAAACTCCAGTAACATTTGATGCTACTGAAAAAGAGGCTATGATTTCTCGATTCTTATTTTCTTCTAGTTTTTTTTCTAAATAGTCTAAATCAATGCCCTCTTTTTTGTTTAAAGGGATCCTCATCACTTCACATAGCCCTTCACGAAAGCTTATTTCATTGGAATGATGTTCATATGGTCCAACAATAACAAGAGGTATATTTTTAGGTTCAATTTTATATCTTTGTCTTGTCATTGGTGGAATATAAATTCCTAATAACTCTTGAAATTTTTTAATTGCACCTGTTGCACCTGTTCCTGCTGGAAGTATATAAAACCTATTATCGACCTCCAAATTCTTTTTTAAGTTTTCTCTAGCATCCTCATACAACTTACTTGTTAAAACTGCACTTGAAGATACTTCTGAATGAGTATTTGCATAAGTTTTTAATATCTTTTGAATTTTTTTTTCTATTGGAATATAAGCCTGTCCTGAAGCTGTATAGTCAAAATATAGAATATTTTTACTTGATATTATATTTTTTCTAATTTTTTTCATGCGCAATTATACTTTATTTAAAAATAAGAAAATTGAGGATTATCAATCTTCTAAAAATTTTTTTAAAGATTGCTCGATTTTAGGGAGCGCAGTCGTAGCATTTTCATAGTAAACTTCATCAAAGTACTCAGCATTTATCAAGTTGCTCTCTTCAAGATTATTTAATATTTTATACTCTCCCCATTGCGATAACATGTCTACATTAATAACAGCACCACTTGTTCCAATACAAACAAAAACTTCACAATCCTCAAGTTCTTTATAAAGTAATTCATACATAGGAGCTGGTTCTCCAAAAAAAACTATATTTGGTCTAAGTTTTCCTTTACATGTAGGGCAAACTTCATCTTTTTTTTGTTTTTCATAGGCAATATCTTTTATAAAATCACATTCCATACATTTTAGTTCTCTTAAATATCCATGTAAGTGTAAAACATCTTTACAACCAGCTCTTTCAAACATATTATCTACATTTTGTGTAATTACCGCTATCTTTTGAGGATATTGATTTTTAAGTTTTGAGATAATCTTATGTGCTAAATTTGGTTTTTTATCTTTGATATCTACTCTTCTTTGATCATAAAAGTCCAAAGTTTCTTCACGATTTGTATCTAAACATCCAACCGTACAAATATCTTTTATATCATACTTTTCCCAAAGCCCATCGCTATCTCTAAAAGTAGATATGCCACTTTGGGCACTTACCCCAGCACCTGAAAATATAACTATTTTTGCCATGAAAAATCCTTTACATATAAAGATATTATTATATTTTATCTAATTTTATTATATTTTGGAGTAGAATATCTATATGGACACACATAACTTTTTTCTAATGTTATTTTTAATTCTTGTATCAGCAAGAATATTGGGAGAATTGTTTGCTAAAGTAGGTATCCCTTCTGTTTTAGGGGAGCTTAGTGCTGGTATCCTTTTAGGAGTATCTGGATTTGGACTCATTGAAGTTAATGATGTGCTTAAAGTTTTAGCTGAAATTGGTATTATTTTACTCCTTTTTGAAGTTGGATTAGAAACTGACATAAAGCGCCTAAAAAAAGCAGGTAGTAAGGCCATTGTAGTTGCTATTTTTGGTGTCGTTTTTCCTTTTATTACTTCTATTTTAGCAGGTATTTATCTTTTTGATTTAAGCATGCCTGTCTCCTTATTTATAGGGGGGACATTAACTGCGACAAGTATAGGAATAACACTAAGAGTTTTAAGAGATATTCATAAAGAACAATCAGGAATTGCACAGATTGTCATTGGTGCTGCTGTAATAGACGATATTATTGGTGTTATTATTTTAGTTTTTGTATATGATTTTGCAGTTAAACAAGAAATCAGTTTAACAAACACTCTAAATGTAACAGCTTTCATTTTTCTGTTTTTATTATTAGCTCCAGCAGCTGCAAATTTACTATCTGTAATAATACGCAAATTTGACTACCACAAAAATGTTTCTGGATTTATCCCAACTATTATCATATCTCTAATTTTACTTTTTTCTTATCTATCACATTTAAGTGGTGCTCCTGAAATTCTTGGAGCTTTTGCAGCAGGGATTGCCCTCTCACGAAGATTTTTCTTGCCTTTTGGATTAGGGTTAAGAAAAAGTGCAAAATTTCTTCAAAAAGTAAAAACTTCCATGACACCTATTATACAGCTTTTTACTCCTATATTTTTTGTAATGGTAGGTCTTTCAATGAATGTTAAAGTTATAGATTTTAGCTCACCAGATTTTTGGTATATGGGAGTAATTTTCCTTGCTATAGCAATTTTTGGTAAATACATAGGAGCTTTTTGCATTACTCAAAATTGCTCAACCAATAATATGCTTATAGGAATAAGCATGATTCCAAGAGGAGAAGTTGGACTGATATTTGCAGAAATAGGAAGATCAAATGGTATTTTAAATAATGAAGTGTATGCTGTTTTAATTTTTGTTATAATAATAACTACAGTTCTTCCTCCATTTTTGCTAAAATGGCTATTTAAATTTGAATGTGCATAAATTATAAGGAACATATATGAAAAAAATTATACTTATTTTTATTTTTTATCCGATTTTTCTTTTCTCTGGAGTTTTTGAACATCTACTAAATCAGGATACAAAATATCTATTTCAACATAACTTTAGATGCCATAATAGTATTTGTATAACAAGTGAAAAAAACATATTTGACAATGCTGTCATGGATGACTCAGTAAGAGTTGTTAAAACATTTCTTGATCATGAAAAAAAGGTTTTTAAAATAGAAATAGAACTTGCAATTTTTGGAGAAAAAAAAGAAGCTTTTTTCGATGCAGTAAAAAAAAGTGGAGATAGTACTGGAAAAATAGATTATAAATCATATCTATTAAATGACAAATATGGGAACCATCCTATTATAGATATTACATATAAAAAAAGAAGGAAAAATTATATCAAGCATCTAAGTGAAATATATTTTAAAACAATGAAAAGTTACCAAAATTGAATATAGTTATAGCAGGAGCGGGAAAAGTAGGCTATTTTTTAGCTAAAGAGCTCATGGAAGAAAATGAAGTAACGCTAATTGATAGTAATGAAAAAACTATTCAAAATATTGATGAGACACTTGATGTCTTAAGTATTTATGGAGATGTAGAAAACCCTCATACATATCGAAATATACAAAAAGATATTGATCTTTTCATAGCAGTTACAGACTCTGATGAAGTTAATCTTCTCTCATCTTTAATCATAGATAACATTGTACATGTAAAAGAAAAAATAGTCAGACTGAAAAATGACTTTTTTATGAATGAGCAGATAAAAAGTAGACTTAACATAACAGATATCATTACGCCAGCCAAAGATGTAGCCAATACTTTCAATCATCTTATTGATTTTCCACATGCAAATAATATAAAAACATTTGATTACACTAAAGCATTGCTTCTCTCAATTAGAATTCATGACCAGTTTGAACCTATATTGGCTTCAACATACAAAAAAACCTTAAACGATAAAATCATAATTGCAGGAGTAGAAAGAGGAAATAAATTCTTTATTTCTGGTGACATGACCATGTTAATGCCAAATGATTTAATTTACTTTTTTACCTTTCCATCGCAAATGGATGAAATAAGAGTCAACATATGTAATAAGTCGATTAAGCAGGATATAAGAAATTGTATAATTTATGGTGCAAATCTTTTAGGCATAGAAATAGCAAAAGTTTTAGCAAAAAAAGGGCTAAACATAAAGTTAATCGATAGAAGTTTTGAAGGATGCAAAGCAGCAAATGCTATACTAAAAAATAGTGTTGAAGTTATTAAAAGCAATTATAACCTTGACTTTTTTCTTGAAAATCATGCCCAAAATGCGAATATATTCATTGCAGCAACAACAAATGATGAATTTAATATTACAAAATGTATGGAAGCAAACCAAAAAGGCATAGAAAAAGTTATTGGTATCCACAACAATAGACAGTATGCATCACTTATGAGAAAGCTAGGTATAGAAGTTATCCGTGGTGAAAAAATGAATGCTTATTATAATATACTTGAAAAAATTTCATCTTCTCAAATAGTTTCACAAAGGGCTTTTTGTGGGGGTGAAGGCATCATCTATCTTAGAAAGATTTTTTCAGGGTCTAAACTAATAGGAGAAAAGTTAGAAATCTCTAATAAAATATATGAAAAAGGTAATTTTTCAGTCCAACGAGACAAAAAGTTTTTTTCATACAAAAATATTGAAACATTTAAAGAGGGGGACATAATTATCTGTTTTTCACTCAGTAAAAATGCCAAACCTATAACAAATTGGTTCAAACAAAACATAGATGAATAAAAAAAATATATTAAAATTTATCTCAACTGTTGGTATTGTTGTTTTTTTTGCACTCCTTATTCCTCCAATTATAGGCTTGTTTTATGGAGAAGATGTAAAGATATATATCTTGAGTATACTTTTCTTTTTAAGTTTAAATATTTTCATATTTTATCTTTTGAGAGACCATACACTCACTCTTAATATAAAAGAAAGTATTATCTCGGTGAATCTAGTATGGTTTTTTTTAGGAATAGGAGGAGCCCTTCCTTTTGCATTGCATCTAAACATAAGTCTGGCTGATGCTTTTTTTGAATCAATAAGTGGCTTTACGACAACTGGTGCAACAATTTTCACAGATATTGAATCACTTCCTCACAGTATACTTTTTCATAGAAGCTTAACGCATTGGCTTGGTGGTATGGGTATTATCGTTTTAGGAGTTGGCCTTTTACCCCTTCTTAACCCAAATGGTTCTCTATCCCTTTTCAAAGCAGAATCAACGGGAATATCCATAGATAAAATATCTCCAAAAATCAAAGATACTGCTATGAAACTATGGATTATATATCTACTTTTTACATTTGCTAATTTTGCATTTTTGATGGTTTTTGGTATGAATTGGTTCGATGCTCTTTCTCACGCACTTTCTACAATATCAACTGGTGGTTTTTCTACAAAAAATAGTTCTCTTGGTTATTATAATAGTGATGCAATTTTATGGGTTACTATATTTTTCATGTATATTTCAAGTCTTAACTTTATATCACATATAAGATTTTTTATCGGTGAGAAAACTGCTTATTTTCACGAAGAATTTAAGTGGCTTACTACTATGCTTATTACACTTTCTCTTAGTTTAGCATTTGTACATTACACAAGTAGTAGTGACAGTTTTTATACAGCCCTGACACATGCTTCTTTTACCATAGTTTCAATCGCTACAACCACAGGTTTTGCAACGCTTAACTATGAAAGTTGGGGAAACCTTGCTGTTATGATTGTCTTTTTTGCAATGCTTCTTGGCGGGAATACAGGCTCAACAGCGGGTGGTATTAAAAGTATCAGGCACATTATATTTTTTAAAAATATATTTTTCGAAATAAAAAGAGCTCTTCATCCTGATACAATTTCATCTATATTTATAGATAATAAAGAGATAAAAAATACTACTATTCGTTCTGTATTTGGATTTTTATCCCTCTTCACAATGACTATATTTTTAACTATGGCCTACCTATATGCAAGAGGTTATGATGAAATGAGCTCAATCTCAACTGCTATTTCAATGGTTGGGAACATAGGTCCAGGCTTTGGGATAACGGGACCTGAAGAAAATTATGCTCTCTTTACATGGTATGATAAAATCGTACTCAGTTTTGCTATGATCATAGGACGACTTGAGTGTTACACTGTTTTTATAGTATTTTCTTTATCATTTTGGAAAAAATTCTAAATGCCTTTAGGAAAATTTCACAAAAAATTTCCCTTTTTAAATATAGAAGAAACTATTGAGTTTTACTCTGTATTTGAAGGACACCCTTTTTTAGATTTCATAAAACTTGATGATGACTTGTTTACATGTATACAAAAAAATATCATTCAAAGGATATCTGAGTTAAAAGCATATTTTGTTTTTGATGAAAATGCATCTTTTCAAAAGGATTCAGAATCAATTTTAATGCGTTTGGCAATTGGAGATAGAAAAAGCTATACAGTTTATAAAAAAGAGAATATTTCCCAAGTAAGAGGAAGAGCAATTTATAAATCTCTTTTTGAAAAAAATATAATTATAAAAGAAAAAAGTAGAGAGAAACCGCTAAGAGAATTTCAAGGACAACTCATAAAAAAATCTCTTAGAAATTATACTATTCAAGACAAAATCCACTTTGTAAACAACTTCACTCGATTTTGGTTTAATTTTATTGCTCCAGCAATAAAAAACTCTTTGCATAAAGATGAGTTACTTCAAAACATAACCAACAATATAGAAAGTTTTATTAGTCTTAGTTTTGAAGAGTTAAGTAATAAACTACTTATTCGTAATTATAAAGAAGAAAATATTATAAATCATGGCTCTTACTGGGATAAAAACATTGAAATTGACCTCTTAATAGAGGAAAAAAATGGTACAATAATAGCCGGTGAAGCAAAATGGAAAAAACACAAAGTATGTAAAAACATACTCAACAAACTACAAACAAAATGTCAAAAAGCAAATCTTGATGCTGACTATTTTGCTCTTTTTTCGAAAAGTGGCTTTAGTAAAGAGTTGCAAACTAAAAATGACAAAACCGTATTATTATTTGAACTTAAAGATTTTGAGGAGCTGTATTGATTGATGAAAGTTTATTGAACTCTCTTAGTAACAAAGAAAAAGAGATTTTTAAAAAAGGGTTAGAAGATCTTATAAATCAAACTTATGTTATCGAAGATGAGTACAAGCAACTTAATAAATCTTATGTTTCACTACAAGATTTCATAGCCCAAATCATAGAAGTACAACCAAATGCATTGTGGGTTTTAGATAAAAACGGAGATATTTTTTTACAAAATTCAGAAGCTAAAAAGATAAGTAACCTACTCTCTCACATAGATACAGAACAAAAAACAGATGAAATAGAGTGTGATGGGGTCTACTATCTTGTAAAAGTGGCTTTACATGTAGAAAAAACAGTCATTAGTGCTACTGATATAACAGAAGAAAAAAGAAGAGAGAGACTAGCTTCCATGGGGCAAGTAGCCGCGCATCTTTCACACGAAATAAGAAATCCTATAGGCTCAGTTGCTCTTTTAGCATCAACACTGTTTAAAAAAGTAAGTATAGAAAATAAACCACTAGTTTTAGAAATTAAAAAAGCGATATGGAGAGTAGAGCGAATCATCAAAGCAACTCTTCTTTTTACTAAAGGGCTACAACCAAATTTTCAAAATTTTTATCTCAATAAGCTTTCCCAAGAGTGTGAAACTGCTACAGGACAATATACATATTCAAAAGATCTTGATTTTGATTTAGGGTTACCTGAGATTGAAGTAAATGGTGACTTTGAGCTTTTAGTTTTAGTGATGCAAAATTTTATTTTCAATGCAATTGATGCAATCGAAGAAGATGATAATGAAAAAGGACGAGTAGTTATAACTTATAAAGAAGAAAAAAATAAACACACTATTTATATAACAGATAGTGGAAAAGAGATAGAAAACAAAAACATACTATTTGAACCATTTAAAACAACTAAAACGAAAGGACATGGCTTGGGTTTAGCTCTATCATTACAAATAATAGAAGCACATAACGGTAGTATTTCTCTTCTTGAAGAGGAAAAAGGATTTAAAATAAGTTGGAGTAAATATAATGATAATTGAAAGCCTCAAAATATTTTTATCTGATTTAAAAAACTCATCTACTGATTTACTTCCTATAGTAGCAGTTGTTGCCTTTTTTCAAATTTTTA
>Ga0193951_1000082_pt1 | contig 39570 bp, 62 predicted proteins | sample BB_2_MG_FD_140370 | JGI IMG/M metagenome (GOLD analysis project Ga0193951, IMG submission 140370) | Microbial mat bacterial communities from the Broadkill River, Lewes, Delaware, United States - BB_2_MG | ecosystem: Environmental > Aquatic > Freshwater > River > Microbial mats | place: USA...
AAAATGAATAAGACTACAAAAGGAATACCGATTAAGAAAAACAAGAAGGTCATTAATAACCATTTAGGCATTACTGAATCGTAGAAGAATGGTGGATATTGAACCATATCTCCATCGAAGTTTAAAATTTCTAAGCTTCCTACAGAGAATAAACCTAACAATAATGAAATGATAGTAATACCTGCAATGAAAATTAATAAAACGCCCATGAATTTACCGAACACTTTGAATAGTGTTAGTAAGATTTTACCCATTGTGTCTAAAAAATCTTGTAATCCTGATTTCGTTTGGTTACGTAGCTTTTGGTAATCAGCATTCGAAATTTTATCAGTTAAATCATGGGCGCCTTCCTTTACCTTTGATGATAAATTTTCAAATTCGTTACGAATTTTTTTTTCAATATTATCAATATTTACAGCTTCACCCTCCATTTGTAACTTTTCAGAAGTGGTTTTAGCTTCTGGTAGAATAACCCATAAAATGATATATCCTATAATTCCGAAACCAAATCCAGCCAATGTTAAAATAAGGAAAGCTAAACGAATCCAAACAACATCAATATTAAAATAGTGTCCAAGTCCAGAACATACTCCTCCTAAAAATTTATCATCACCATCTCTAAACATTTTTTTGTTTGAAGTGTTTCTCTTGTAGTTGTAGGAAGTGTTTTCGTTATAAGCTTCTTCAGCTTCTGCATAATCTTCAGGTTGTCCCATGATAGCAATAATTTCTTCTATATCACTTTCATTTACTACTTGACGAGCATCGGTAATTCTTTCAGATAATAATTCACTTATACGAGCTTCGATATCTGCTATTATTTCATTTTTTCCTTGTGGGTCATCGCTTAACGAACGAGCAATGGCGTCTAAGTATCGTTTTAATTTCTGATAGGCAGTTTCATCTATGTGGAAGAAAAATCCGCCTAGGTTTATATTTATTGTCTTATTCATCTTTAGTTGATTTTGTACTTGTTACTTGGTTTACTGCGTTTACTAAATTATGCCATGTTTTGTCTAATTCTTTCAAGAACATTCCGCCATTTTCGGTGAGTACGTAATATTTTCTTGGAGGTCCAGAGGTTGATTCTTCCCATCTGTAACTTAATAATCCTGCATTTTTTAAGCGGGTAAGCAACGGATATATGGTTCCTTCAACCACAATCATTTCTGCACTTTTAAGGTTAGAGAGTATCTCAGAGGTATAAGCATCTCCTTTTTGTAAGATTGATAAGATGCAGTATTCTAAAACACCCTTACGCATTTGTGCTTTTGTGTTTTCTATCTTCATGTAATGCGGTTTATGGTTATTTTATAAATTTTATTGTAAAAGGGTAGTGATATAGTTCACCTTTATTTGCCTTCATAGCAGCGATAATTATCAATGCTATTTTTATAATTGATATAAGCAATGCTAAAGAAGTTATGCCTAGAAAACCAAATAAGCCTCCATAACCATGATGTCCTCCAAAGTCAATGTCAATTCCATTAAATCCATGGAATATGTTTCTAAATAAGAACGGTAAAAAAGAAGCACTAACTATAAAGATGTATAATCCGAAACTAATGTTAAAGTTTACGGCTTCTTTACCATGCTCATCTAAAAAAGCACTTCTCTCTTTTAAGGTTTGCCATAAAATTAAAGGAGTAATGATACTTCCTAGTGGGAATAAATATCCTGCAAATGCAGATATATGTATTAAAAAGGCATTGGTGTTTTGGTTATTGTGTTGCATAATAAAATGAATTATATAATACTTTACAATGCAAATATATATCTTTTAAAAGGTATTATGCAATACATAGTACTAAAAATTAACAAAATTTAACATTTACTTAAAAGGAAATAATTGAATAAAAAGCCGTACATACACCCCTAAAAAAGAAAAATACATAAAAACGATTTTATAAAAAGACGCTCAACGTCAATGATAGCAACGCTTTAAAGAGATTTAAGGCGTTTTTTTGTTTTTTATAGAAATGTACATTAAGTACTAATAACTACCATTTAACTACTTTTTTTTATTGATGAAAATACTATAATGGGTGTACTAAGTATAATTTTGTTTGATTAAACCTTGTTTTACTACTATTTAAAGGGGTTTTAACCTTGTTTTATATGATATTTAGACAAGGTTTTAAGTTTAATGAGTGTACTTTTCTAATTTTATAAAAAAAAGTACTGGGTGTACTATTGGGTGAACTAATGGGTGAACAAAAAATAGTTTGATGTATAAAGATAATTAACCCTATAAAGTGTCAATTTGTGGGTTAATTTGTCTAATTGCTTGTAAAACACACCCTATAAAACAATAGTTGTTTTTGTTATATTACTGTTGTTCAAGATTTTAGATGTTATTTTTTGTATTTTTTTCTTGGTTCGGCTACTTTTAATGGAGAATCAGTCTCTTGTGTGTATTTTTTAGTAGTGGTTATAATGTTTTTTATATGAAGTAACTCAGCTTCTAAGTCATATACTTTGTCGTATAAGTCAGCAGGGTCAGGTAAATCATAAAGAAAAGCACCTTTAACCTCCCAAACTTCTTTTATGTTGTCTTTTTCTATATTGTAACTTGGGTATTCTTTTCTGTTATCGGATTTAGCAAACAAATTACCGTATTTTTCAATACGGTTTAAACAGCGTTTAACAACAACACCGTCTTCTTCGCTAATTATGACATAAATACGATTGTCTTTAATATCTGTGATCCAGTTTTCAACAAATTGCCCAACAACATAAGAGTTTTGGTGTAAGGTAGGTGTCATTGAGTGTCCTTTAACTTGAAACATTCTAAAAACACCGTTTGAAACGTTAGGTAGTCTGTATGTTGGTAGTTTACTTATGAATTTTTGATCTCCGTAGCCATTAAGATATCCAGCTTGAGCTTTTACTGGAACCATCACCACGTTGTCGTTGTCATTACTATCAACAGTAATAACTTGTGGTACTTTGGACTCAATGTTTGTTTCTTTTGGTGTGTTTTGTTCTTTTCCAAGTAATAAATAATCAATTGACACTCCAAAAACGGAAGATAGTTCTATTAATTGCTCTAAAGTAGGTTTTAAAACACCTCTTTCAATCTTTCCGTATTGACTACTATCAATCTTTATTAAGGAAGATAATTCCTTTTGACTTAAATTTTTTTCTTTTCGTAACTCTTTTAATTTCAGTGATATAACCATAGTGATTTAGTTGTTTAGGAAAAATATTCCTAAATTAATTTGTTTAAAAGGAAAAATCTTCCTTAAATTTGTCCTGTCATTCGGTCAAAAGAAACACATCAAATATATGAATCAAAATGAAATTGACCTTGTAAAAGGTCAAATAAAAAGCAAAATTAGAAAAGGAGATTATATCACTCTAGGAGAGATGATTAGTGAGAACCAAGAAACGGCAAGAAGTAGATTTCGTAGGGGAAACTTCGAAGCGGTTATGGCTATGAAACAAATTGTTGAGTCAAGAGAAAAGCTGATAGAGGACTTCAATTCTGAACAAAAAAAGGAAGATAATTCCTAAAACAAAATTACTATGTCTGTAGAAACCCCATACGAATATCATAAAAGTAAACTAGGAGTAAAGCTAAAATACTTAGTTTCTGATGTGTTTAAATCGCATTTAGACGGTTTACGTCTTATTTCTTATAGAGCTTTAAAGAAGCGTATGGATAGTAATACGTGTTCTGAAAAACAATTGCGAAGAGGTTCACTAGGTTATGAGGCTTTAGTAGAGTTTAACTCATTAAGCCAAGAGTGGAGAGATAGGTTGTCAGTAAAATTTGGAGCGCCTAAACCTGAAGCAACAAAAAGTTGGTTTTCGCAACATTATGTAACAGACAAAGATGCTTTTGATTTTTACATAGCACATCGTTATGGTGCTGATAACGATAAAAAGTTAACTCCTGACACTATTGAGCGATACGTTTATAACGCTTCTGTTTTGAATACAGTTATCAAGTTGAAAAATAACCGTAAAGCCTACGCAAAAGCTTTAGGAGGTGTAAAGATTAATATTTGGGAAAGTTTAAGTAATGATGTTAATGCTTTTCAGGAAATAAAACACAATTTACCAACTACAGCAGGAAGTTTACGACACAAAGTTACACGTTACCAAAAAGAGGGTTATATCTCTTTAGTATCAGGAAAGTTAAAGCTTAAAAACGCTCAAAAAGTAAAAGACAAAGAGCAAAGAGCCATACTTGATGAATTGGTAAATAAACACACCAATTTAGATAATAAGATGATAGCTGACTTATACAATATGATTGTTGGTAAGGTTGAAATGGATTGGGAAGAGATAACACCAACTACTGTTTTAAACTTTAAAAAGGAGCGTAACCTTGAAACGTTTGCTGGAAGAAATGGTAAAAAGGCTTTAAAAAATAGCTTAACAATGCAACGTCGTAGGATTGCACCAACAGCTTCAATGTTGTATTGGACTTTAGACGGTTGGACAGTTGAGTTATTGTATCAAAAGAAAACAAAAAACAAGGAGGGACATTATGTTACTACATACCATCATAGATTAACTATGGTTGTTGTTTTAGATCCTTACAATAAGTATCCAATAGGATATTCAATAGGATATAATGAAACACCTGAGTTGATTAAAGCTGCTATGCAAAATGCAATCAATCACACTAAAGATTTGTTTGGTAGTTTTTTGAAGCCTCATCAATTACAATCGGATAACTACTCTATAAAAAAATTAAAGCCTTTATACGAAGCATGTACTCCAAACTTTACGCCTGCTACTGTAGGTAATGCAAAAGCGAAAGTGATAGAGCCATATTTTAAATACCTAAACACTAAACGATGCAAGTTGTTTGATAACTGGAGTGGACACAACGTAGATAGCGGCTCAAAGAATCAACCAAACGCTGAAGTAATGAACTTAATAAAAAAGAACTTCCCTGATGAAGAGGGATGTCGTCAACAAATTAGGAGCATTATTGAAATGGAAAGGTCTGTTAAAAGAGAAGAGTATGTAAAAGGATGGTTGAAAACAAAGAATGAGTACAGGCATTTAATGAGCCAAGAAAGTTATTTGTTGGCTTTTGGAAATACAACAGAGAGTAACAAATTAAGAGGTGAGGGGTTACGTGTAACTATTAACGGATCATATCAATTCTATGAGTGTTTCGATATCAACTTTAGAAAACATGCACTAGAAGATTGGACGGTACACTATAATCCTGAAAACTTAGAAGAGGCAATGGCGGTTTCATCTGACGGAACATTACGCTACATGCTAGAACCTGCACCATTTGAACACATGGCTTTAGCTGATAGAACTGAGGCAGACGATGAAACTGGTAACAGAATTCAAAGCTATAACAGAAAACTTATCAAGCATATATCAGAAGAGCGTCAAGATAATGCTGAAATAGTTGAGACTTTTTTTGGTAAACATCCTGAGTTGAATGATACGGTAGCTAAACACCTTTTAACAGATAGTAATGGTAACCATAAAATACACAAAAGAAGAGAAAGCGAAGCGGTTAAGTCGGCTCGTAAAATTGAAAAGAAACAAGAACTAAATGAAGTAAAAAAAGAGGAACAGAGTTTCCAAACTTCACAACAAGAGTACTACAAGAGTAAAGTAGATGTAAATAAATATTTAGACTAAACCCCATTAAATGGAAGCAATTAAAACAAAACTAGAAAAGACAAGAGGACAATTAGTAAAACTAGCAAGCGAAAGAGATGAAAAGTTTATGAAACGTACAGAGAAATGGCAGAACTCTGATAAAGGAGCAGCTTATGAAGTAAACACCAGTTTAATAGTAGATATAGTTCAAAACATTGACGATGCTATTGAAAATGCAAAACTATTTTTAAAGTAAACCAACTATGAAAAACACAGTAAAGCAAGCGATAGCTTCAGCAGTACAAAATTACATTGATCTACATGAGATTAATCAAGCTATTGTATCAAGAAGGTCAAACGTACCAAAGGAACATTTAAGCAACATTTTAAAAGGTGTTTTTACTTATAACGCAGGTAATGATAAAGTAGGAGATATTCCTGAAAAACACTTTAAATCATTAGCAGAGTTAGTTGAGTATGAAATTGAAAAAAAGTTGTGGAGAAATCAACCAACAGATCAATTAACACAAATGCTAGCAATTTTAGAGGAAGCAAAAGACGAAGCTTTTACACGTGTAATCATAGGAGCAACAGGTTCGGGTAAATCTCACGTAATAGATTTATACAAACGTAAAAACCCAGCTGATGTATTCTCTGTAAAAGTAGGACACACTGATACTTTAAAAGATTTGCTTTGGAAAGTAGCTGAAGCTCTCAGAGTGCCAAAGCGAACACAGAAGTCTCAACAAATACGTGATATTTCTTTAACACTTAAAGCTTTATGGCATAAAGGTAGAAAGCCTCAATTAATATTTGATGAGAGTGAGTATATGAAAACCTCGGCTTTATGCTCAATAAAAGAGTTTTACGATCACTTAGACAAATACTGCTCAATAGTTTTAATTGGTACTGAGCAGTTAATTAAAGAGATTGATAAACTACGTAGAAGAGACGCTAAAGGAATACCTCAATTATACCGTAGAATTAAGTTTGGTATTCGTCGATTACCAACTATTGACAGAACTTTCTCTTTGTTTTTAAAAGATGTAAAGGATAAGAAGTTAGTAAGATGGTTGCAAGATAACTGTGCTAATTATGGAGAGTTACACGATGTGCTAGTTCCTTCTATGTTAGAAGCTGACAGACTAGGACAACCATTAACACTAGGATTGGTTAAACAAGTTTTAAACTTACCTGATTATGCAGCCTAAAACTGAAGAACTAAAGTTAAAGCGAGTCTTAAATGTTGGTAATATCGTTACCCAAAAGATTGAAAGAATACCTTTTGAAGAGGAGAGTGAATGGTATCAAGCCTATAAAAGACCGCAAAACAGAGGTGTTTGGTTTATGTGGGGAGGATCAGGAAGTGGTAAAAGTACGAAAGCTATGCTGACCGCTAAGAAGCTAGCAGAGTTTGATAAAACTCTTTATTCAACACAAGAGGAAGAGACGGATGATAGTGATTTTGTAGACAGAGTTAAAATGTTGAAAATGCAAGATGTGAAAAGAAACTTCTTTGCTCAAAGTTACACGCTTCAAGAAGTAGATGCATACTTAGAAAAACGCGGTAGTGCGCATACTGTTGTTTTAGATTCTGCACCTTATTTTTTTAAATCATGGGATGAGTATTACCAGTTTAAGGAAAAATGGGCTACCAAAAAACTCATCATAATTATTGGGCATGCAGAAGGTAAAAATCCTAGTACAGAGTTACAAAAACGAATAATGTATGATGCAAAAATGAAAATTTTTATAAGCGGCTATTTGGCAATGTGCAAGGGTAGAACAATCGGACCAAATGGTGGAAGGTTTATCATTTGGAAAGAAGGCTATGAAAAATTACACGGAGCAAATTCAACTAAAAAAGAAAACTAATGAAACCAGTACACACAATTTTAGAAGCAAGTAAACAAGAGTACGACCTAATGGTTTGGAATCTTTTTTTGAACTGGGCGGGCTTGTACGCAAAAGACAGGTTAACACTACAAAAAATGATAACATCTAAACAGATTGCTAACTGGTTTAACGCTGAATACTTGAAGCTTATTTGTGATTTTAAAAAAGTAGTAGAACCCTATGAGCGACTTGATGCAAAGTCAAAAAGAAAGCTCTATGTAGAAATTGTAACTAAAGTGTACGAACATTATCCAAAGCCTTTAATACAAGAATGTAAATCAACAAAAATTATTAACCAAAGCTATAACCTTAACTAATGATAATAACTAAACCCGCTCTAGAAAGTAAAGTAGATAACCTTAACAGCTGGCTACAGCATCACCCTGAAACACATTACCTGTACAGGCATCAAACACAAAAGCGAGATTACTATGTAAACAAGCTTTGCGACATGGACGATTTAGGATTAAAAACAATTAAAATTTAATAACGATGAGTATAGATATAACACAATTATCACCTGAAGAAAAAAGAAAGTTACAAGAACAATTTGCAGCTGAAGAAAAAGCTGAAAAGGAAAAAATAAAAGAAACCAAAGCTACTTATAAAGAATTAGCAGAAGAGTTTGTGGTTGGGAATATTGACAATTTAGTTTTTCATAAAACACTTACAGAGAAGCTTGTTAAAAGTGTAATGAACGACTTTAATACGGTTAAAGACTTGAAACAAGAAGCATTCGGTGTAAAAGAACAAGATAGTCATACAACTACGCTTAAGGATGGTTCTGCAAGTATAACCATTGGTCATAATGTAATTATCAAATTTGATGGAACTGAAAGTGCAGGAATTGAAAAAATTAAAGACTACATGAAGTCATTGTCTTCAGATAGTGAAAAGGCACAAAAACTAGGTAAGATAGTTGACAAGAAACTTAAAGTAAATCAAAAAACAGGCTTCTTAAATCCGTCGTCAATTATTGATTTAAACAGCTTACGAGATGAGTTTAACGACGAACGCTTTTCAGAGGGTTTAGATATCATCATAGCAGCACAAATACGCACAGTAAATAGTATGTACGTAAGTGGTTGGAAATACATTAAGGAAGATGGTGTACCTAAAAAACTAGACTTCCGATTTACAATATAGCTTTTCCAAAAGGGGGATTTCCCGAGAGGCACACACCGAGGTTCGAGTCCTCGGCGGGAGCAAAAAACAAAACGATGAATAAAGACAATACCACATTTTTAGAAACCAACCCAAGCGTTTATAAAGAGCAGGCAAAAAAGGCATTGCAAAAGGCTAAGGAGTTAGAAAAGCAACAGCTTGAACAAGGGAAAAAGACTGTAAGGCTAAATGATAAAACCATAGTATTACGATGACAGCCACTTTAGAACCACAACAGTTAAAAAAGATACAAGCAAACTTAACAAAGCAGTATCCTGATCGTGAAGAGCGTTTGTGTTTTGTTTCTCAATTCCTAGATCGTGAAATAGCAAGTACTAAGGAGCTAACAGTAACCGAAGCAAACGAGTTGTTGAACCATTTGTATAACAACAGCTACACTCGTGATAATTGGGGGTTGTTTGACAGGAAAAATGAAAAGCACCGCAGTGAACGCAAACTATTATGGAGCTTATTGTATCAAGCACAATGGACAATAGTAAACGAACGCCACGGAGAAGTACCCGACACCCAACGCTTGAGTAACTTTTTAAAGTCACTCAAAAGCCCAGTTAATAAACCACTAAAGCAATTTGAAAAGGAAGACTGGGAAAAGATACTAGTAGTATTTACCAACATAGTTAAAGGAACATTTAAGTAAAGAAATATGAGTTACACATTTATACCAAAATCGTCCACAGAGTTTGTTGTAAAAGGACATCACATTTATAAAGATGGCAACGGACAATGGGTAAGCAATCCACCAGTAGAAGATACAAGATTGCAAAAAGCAGTTAATAACTATATAAGTGCAATAGACAATGGATAATTTAATGATTGATATTGAAACTTTAGGAACAAAGCCTAGTTGTGTTATACTAAGTATATCGGCAGTTTCATTTGATTTAAAAACAGGAAGAATAGGCGATGTTTTTCATCAGAATATAAGTGTTGAAGATTCAGTTAAACAAGGTTTAAAAATAGATGAAAAGACTTTTTTTTGGTGGTTAAATCAAAGTAAAGAAGCACAACAAAGAATTGTTGATTTAAACCATCAGCATAAACTTAAAAACACACTGATTAGGTTTTATCAGTTTGTTTACAATTACACATCTAACGATGTAAAAGTTTGGGGAAATTCAGCAAGGTTTGATTTAGGAATTTTAGAGGCTGCATTTGATTTATTTGATGTTGAGTTGCCATGGAAACACTATAACGAAAGAGATGTAAGAACATTAGTTGCTTTTGCTCCTGAAATAAAGGAAGAACAAAAATTTGATGGAGTGCCTCACTATGGTATTGATGATTGTAAGCATCAAATAAAGTACTGTAGCAAGATATTTAATAAACTAAATATTGCCAAAAACCCGAATACTTAACAATTCGTTTTTACACCCGAACATGACCCGACACTACACCGTAGAAATAACAGAAACAACCGCTAAGCTTAAACTTACCTATCGCAATGGTAAGTTTAAACGCTTAGAGCATTTATCAGGACAAATAAATAACCAAACTATTAAAGAGATTGGTCGCATTATACCGCCAAAAGAAACCGATTTAGAAGCTTTTAAGCAAAGCTTTGAAGGTAAAATAACATATACCGCAGAAGTAAAAGAAAAGTCTTTATATACTCATTTTTTAGAAACGTGGTATCAGTTTTACGAAAGAGCTACAGGAGTAGCACCAAAGTTTACTGGAGCAGACGGTAAAGCACTTAAACAAATCATTGCTTACCTAAAGCAAATTAATGGAGGTAACGAGCCAATAGCACTTCAAAATTGGCAACTGATCCTTTCTAAATGGGAAACCTTAAAAGAGTTTCATCAAGATAATACCGATTTAAAATACATCAATTCAAGATTAAATGTCATCATCAGAGAAATTATCAAAAACAACGGTTCCGACACTAGTGGAGCTAACAGCAACGTCTCAATATAACAACAGGCTCGTTGTTAAGCACTACAATAACTTAACAATGCGTCAAGCTTTCCTATCAGCAAGTCCAAGCTTGGGCTTGCTGTCAAAGAAAGACGAAGTAAAAACAATTACTTGCATCACCAACTTATTTAAAGCGGTGTCTATGTATTTTGATAATGTGCTTACCCAAGCTAAAGCCGAAGTGATTGCTGTTGAATTACTATCAAAATACGAGTACAGAAGTTTAAAACTTGAAGACCTAGTTGTGATATGTAAAGAATTAAAAGAAGGAGAAGTTTTTAAAATAACTCCTGCACGCATTTTACGTCAAGTAAAAAAATACTCTGACGAACGAGAAAAGTTGGCAATAGCAATTAATAGAGAACTATCAGAGAGTTCAAAAGCAAACATTAATTATCAGTTACAAGAACGATTAGACGAGCATTATAAAACTACTTCTAATTTAGATAAACTAGCGAGTAACAGAAGTAAGATTACAACTAGGTTTAAATAGCTTTTAAAGGTTTTTTAAACCGATACTATAAAACTATTTCAAATAACTAAAAACAAGAACTATGTTAAAAGGATATATTAAAGAATGTATATGTTTTCAAACAAAGGACAACGTATTAATTGTGTTAGGAGTAACACAATGGATTGCCATCTTATTATTAGGGTATTCATTTTTTTAAATAGCAGGAATAATGACTGAAAAAGATATAAGGCGAATCGGATTTGAATTTGTAAAAGAGTACGAACATGATGAGTGGTTTACTCGTAGATACAAAAAAGGGGTTATTGTAGCTGAATTTACATACCGTTCTGAAAACGCAGTTTTAGAAACTTTTGATATTACGATTGATGAAGTTGTAGGTAAGTCAGTTGATTTTTTGAAATTGAGAGAATTAGATAGAATTTTAAATTAAGTGTAGAAATCATGAATTTAAAAGAAGCTGAAAAATTCATCAAAAAAATAGCCAAGAGACAAAAGGGGTGCGCTCCTTCGGTTGGCTTAATGGATGAGATTGTAGAAAAAGCTCGTGAAATTATTAACAAAAAAAACAGTAGATAATGGGGGTACTTAAACATTATAAAGCAATTCGTTGTATTGAAAAAAGAATAGCCGATTTGCAAGAAGAAAAATTGATGGAGGAAAAAATAATGGATAATCCAGAATTACCTTCTTGTGAATACTATGCTTCAATTAATATTAAAAACTTCAATCAAGAAATTGATGAGTTGAGAGAAACCTTACAAGAACTAATTAAACAGTAATTAATGAAGACACTACACCTAAATCTAAAAAAGAAGTGGTTTGATATGATTGCTTCAGGAATAAAAAAAGAGGAGTACAGGACTATAAAACCTTATTGGGAAAAAAGACTCTATTCACAAAACTTCGACACGATAACTTTTTCAAATGGTTATGCTAAAGATAGAAGGCAGATGGTGGTAAAATGTTTGTATGTTTTTGAGGGAATAGGCTTACCTCGATGGGGTGCGCCTTTACAAAAAGTTTATGTCATTCATTTAGGTGAAATATTAAGTAAGAATTTTTAAACAGTAATAATTTAGATATGAGTAAAATCGAAAGAGTAATACTTTATGTAACTATCATCGTATTGACAATATATAGCTTTTACCTACGCAAAAAAATAAAAATAACCGAAAAGCTAGCTATTGAATTGATTAATGATCTAGATGATAGAGAGAAAAAAATTGATAAGCTAATAACAGAATTAATACAACTAAAGAAACAGTAAATAAACGAATATGAAAGATTTATCAGAATTATTAGACGAGTTAGCACAGGAAGCAGGATTTGCTGACTGGATTAATATTACAAGCGGAGACTTGGAACAACACGAGACAGATGAAATTCAAAAGAATTTATATCAAATTGCTTGTCAAAGGTTATATGCAGAATTGCAAAGCTTTAATGAGGCAGAAATTCTATTGAAGTTTATGACAAGGTTTTTAGCAACGTCAGAAGCAGTTGCTAAAGTTGATATAGCTAATTATTTAGCTTCTGATGAATATTTAGATAACTAAAAACCTGTAGCTAAGTTAATATGCCTAATCCAATTAATAAAATAATTTTCACACCAAAACAACATCAGTTTTTACGTAATAACTATGGTTCGATGACTAACCGACAATTAGCTGATGCTTTAGGTTTAAAATTAACACGTGTAAGAATGGAGTTGTATTCTTTAGGGCTTAAAAGAATGGAGTTGCAATACTGGACAAAAGAACAAGTGCAATTTCTTAAAGATAATTACAAGTTGTTTGGAGATACTGAATTGGCGGAAATATTCGAAGTGAAATGGCACAAACCAAAAGGTTGGACTAAAAAGCATATTGAAAAGAAGCGACGATACCTAAAGCTTAAAAGAACGATAGCACAAAAAAAGAACATTTTTAAGCGTAATAAAGCTATGGGCAGATGGAGTGAGTGTGCAAAGAAACGTTGGGGAACAACAGGACAAGCAAAAAAGGGAGACAAAAGAGTATGGTTTACTTCTGATAGCAACCTTCCTTTTGTAGTTATAAAAACGAAAACAGGGTTTGTACATTATAATCGATGGTTATGGAAAAAACATAAAGGAACTATTCCTCCAGGAATGAATGTCGTTATCAATGGAAGTGATAGAATTAATTATACGATTAATGATTTAATACTTCTTACTAACGCAGAACTGTCCGCAAGAAATTCAAAAAACAGGGTGGCTTCAGAATTTAAAGAGACTCAAAACTTAATTAGAAAAATAAATAAATACACCATTAAAAATGAAAAATAATATAGAAGGACTTAACGATGTACTTTTTGATACTCTTAAAGGTTTAAACTCAGGAGATGTTTCAGTATCTAAAGCAAAAGCAATTGTAGATGTAAGCACAGCAATAACTAAAAACGCATCCTTACAATTACAAGTATTTAAACTATCAAAAGGAAAAGTAGCTCCTCCGAGTTTATTAAGTGAGAAAAAATTTAGAGCTACTATAAATTCTACTGATAAACATGAGCAACTAACTGAATTTGCTGTTAGTATAGGTTATGATAATGTGACTGAAGCAATAGGCGATTTAGGAAAGTTTGAGTTTGAAACTAAGTTTAAAAAGGAGTTTTTAGAAAAGTAAAATACAGTTACGAGAATGGTATGAAACCAATTACAACCAAATAACCTAAATCCAAATGAAAGCCACTTTTAATCGAGTGGCTTTTTTATTTGTTATATTTGGAGAAAAATATAATATGAATAACCAAGAGGTACAAAACCTTCCTAAAAATCAAAAAGTTATTGCTGTTTTACTACTTGTAGTAGGAGTCTATATAATATTTAGTATTGTAGGTAATAATAAAGAGGCTGTTAATACTACTACATCAAAGGTAGTAGCTATTCCAGAAGTTACTACTGTTCAGAAAAAAACCACTGATTATCATACGCCTGATAATTATGTTTTAGATTACTACCACGCTATTAATAATAAAGATTGGAATACATTAAAGCAAAGGACAGTAAATTCGTACAACGAAAATAGTTTAAAGGGCTTTTTTGAGTTTAAAAACTTTACAGGAATACAAATTGTTAACGTAGAGAAAATAAGTAAAGAAATAGCTATTGTAACGGTTAATGCTACTTATTTAGATGCTGCTAACGTTAAAAAAACAACTCAGTTAAAAGTGCGTTGTGAGTTGGCGCAAGATTATTTAACCTGGTTAATAAATCCTCTTACAGTTTTTTAGTATTTCCTTGACTTGTATTGGGTTGAATATTATTTTTGTTATAATGGCAAGCAACCCCGACTTAATAAAACGCAAGAGAGAGGATATAAGAAACGAATTCCATAACAAATGGCAAACCAAAACTTATCAAGGTGTGCCAATTTACTCTTTAGCATATATTTATATGAAATTAGGCGAAAAGTATTACTTGTCGCCTAAAACCATCGAAAATATTTTATTTCACCGAGTTAATTAGGTATAATATATAGCGGTTCTTCATTCGCTATTGGTTTAGTTCCTTTGTCAACAATTACATCTCCAGGAGTAGCTTCATTGTAATTTATTTGTGCGCTATTATCTACCACACTACAAGCAAAGCTTTGTAAATAAAGATTACCGCTAGATCCTGTATCAACTGCTCCAAACCCCGTTCTTCGCATTTCAGCATAATGAGTACCTGAAGAGGCATGAAGTATAGCGTGAATATTAGATATTGTTTCTAAGTAAGTTAAAGCATCTGCTTCGTTATAAGCGCCCTGGTATGTATCTAAAAACGTTTCGTAAAAGTAAAAAATATCAACCTGTACATTTGCCCTTTGTACATGTTCGCTTAAATCTTCAGTATTTAAAATGCGAAAACGTAAAAATAATGCAGGAGTTGGGAATGGATGTTCTTCTACTAAAAAACCAACTTGATTATGCCATAAATCTACCCAATTAATTTCGGGGATGTTGTCGGTTAATTTTTTTGCTAGTTCCTGGTATAATTTGTGCCAACCTTGTAATTCCATTTTATAGTTGTTTAAATCGTTTTTCAATCTCGTTTAAAACCCAATTATCCAATTGGTTTAAAAGTGTGTTAGAGTGTCCTAAAAATTGCCTTTTAGGTATATTTATACTTATGGTTTCCTTTTTTGTTAAGGCTAAAGCTTTCCACATGCTATTGCCTGTAACCTTTAGCATAAACCAAAAATAACGACGAGCTCTTGGGGTTAAAGTAATTTTTAAAGTACCGCCATTGTTGTGTATTTCTGCATGTTCAGCATCTGAACCAAAAACAATTCGCTTTTCATTTGCATCAAATACTTGAATAGAGTTCATTAAAAATGCTGATTTAATTAAAACCTTTCTTCCAGGATCTAAATCGTTTGCTCTTTGTTGCCATGGCTCAAAAGCATCATTTGTGAAACCTTGGTTTTGAAAGCTGTCTTTAAAAAAATTAACACCTGTAACACTTGCGTAACGAACTACGTTTTTCTTTAAATCGTTAGCTAATGATTTAAAATCGGGTGTTTGGTTTATTTTACTCATTTTTAGTATATTTGCATTATAACGCTTCTCGGCTTTGTCCTTGTAGTACGTTTAAGTAAAGGTTTTTAATCTTTACTTTTTTTTATGTCTTTTCTCAAGTAATGTTTTACCTCTTTTCGGTTTTTACTTATCAAAATAACCTCTTTTATACTTTTATAGTTTTCAGCATTTTTAAACCTACCTGCAAGCTCATTTAAAATACTTTTAAAATCTCTAGCACTGTTTTGTAAATCAATTACTAGGACTTCTACATTTTGTTCTTTTGCTTTAGTTAGTATTTTACGCAAACGATTTCCTTCAGGTGATTTACGGTCGGCAATTTTGTTATTAATTAAATACTCGGCATTCTTTTTTTCTTTAAGAAAAACATGCGGTGTTAATTTGACTGTTTTACCTAGTTCATCTGCTATTTTAATAGCTACTTTGTAGTTTCCTATTAATTCTCTTGGATTTGCATCTGCAAAAGGATGTACATAAACTTTAGCTGCGTTGTTAGCTGTATAACGAGCTTTACCATACGGTGCGATCAGTTTAAAGTTTTCAAAAGCTTTTACAATGTCCTTTTCTTCATTTTTAGGAAAGGTAAAATACGGATGCTCATTTTCATCAAATACCTGGTTAACTTTACCAACATTAAAACCAAAACCTTCGTCGGGTTGTGTGGTTGTTTTATAAGCTGTAACAGTTTCTGTTGTTGGTTTTACGTAACAACGACAACGCCAACCGTTAGGCGGATAGTGGGTGTTCCAAAACGGATCATTTACAGGTTTTACAACACCGTGAAGTTTATCGTGATCGTGGCGAACTCTAGCATCTTCTACGGTCATATATTTTAAGTTCGGAAATAAGTCCTGGTTTTCTTCATAACCTTTCCAGTCACGAGCTGCTTGAGCAGAACGTTTTGCAGTTTGGTATTCAGCTTGTAAATAGTTTTGGTTGTATTTTTTATGTACAACTTCTACCTTTCTTTTAAACTCGTTAAATGATCTTATTTTACCTTTTTCATCAACTAACAAGTTATTCATTTCAGCCAACTGTTGATAGGTTTTAGCCCCTGAAAATTGATACAGATTTTGTTTAAGTTGCTGAACTGTTTTAGAGTTTACAGCATCCATAGTTAACCACTTTTTACCATAACCATTGGCAGCACCTTTTTCTAATTCGTTATAGGTTTTAGTAATTAACTCAGGGTGTAAATCGCTAGGTTTTAGTTTACCATTGTGTAATTTTTTGGCAATGTCATCAATTAATTTGGACCAGGTACTAAGGTCGATGGCTTCAATTGAAATTTGAGTGTCATTACCACAAACATGCTGATTAGTATAATACGCATTGATGGCTTGGGTGTTAGTTATTGACTTTTTTTTTTATTGGTTTCTTCTCCCTCTTTGCTTACTCCAGTAGGAGCTTGAAATCCTGTAATTGGCATTCCTGTTTTACTAGCCAATACTTCAAAGTCAAGAGTAAAACCTGCATTTGTTAATGCTACTGCCTTGTCAATTAACACGCCTTTTTCCATTTCTTCGGTATCGTCCCAATCAAAACGCACATTTTGTAACGGAGTGTAAAAGCTACTCAATTTAAGTAAACGAGGTAGTAAGTGTTTGTTAACGACAAATTGTAAAAATAACTTGTCGCTTTCGTGTCTATCATTGGCTACATCTTGCAGTACTTTAATACTTCCATAAGTTCCGCTTGCATCTTTGTTGTCTGAAGTACCGTCTTGCCCTAAAATTCGTTTTGAGATTTCAGAGTTTAAACGTTTAATCATTTCATCAAATACTTTGTGCGTATCGGTACGAGGTACATCGCCTATCTCAATTTTTTCACCACCTTTTAATACCGCAACGTGATTGTTTATCATCGCCAGCATCATTTCTAACAATTCATTAGAACGTTCTTCAGTCATGTTGTCGGTGGTAACAAACCTCGGCGGAATACCAAACTTTTCTATAAAGTCTAGCCATGCACCCATTGCTTGCTTTTTAGCTAAAATTAACGGAGCTACATCTGCTAAAATTCCCAAGTCTCTATCTTCTCCAATTTGTAAGTAATAATCAGCCAATACCCCGCTACGATAGTCCCAACCTTTTTCATCTCCTGGTTCTTTTAAAATCAATCCTTTTTTGGGGTTGATATGCTCCAATGGTATGGCAGTTACTTTTTGCAGTTCTAATGTTTCATCAACTTCAAAAAGTTCAATAACCTTTACTCCAGTAAACAAATACCAAAGCGTTTGTTTTGTAAATTCTTCAAACCATGGGCGTTCAAACATAGATTTTAACTCAGGTATTTCATCGCCTTTATCATTTACGAATACATAGTTAGATCGTAACACACGATAAATACGATTTTCAATAACAGAAACTACATGACTATCTAATAGTAATGTTCTGATCATTTCTGCCCAAGATGAAAAATCAGGGTTTTCTGCATCAGTGGCAATTGCAATGGCATTGTTCCAATCTTTAATGGTTTTTGGAGTAAAAAGATTTGAACTTCTTTTAATTTCGCCACTAGGAATTTTAGATCCTTTTTTTTCGCTACGAATAGCAGCTTCAGTACGTACCTTTCCGTCAGGAACATACGTTAGAAGTTTGTCAATTAATTTATCTTTAAAGCCCATGTTATAAGTAGTAATCTGTGTTTTTGTTATTACCGTAAATCACTCTGTTTACAGTTTCTCCATTTTCGTCTGTTGGTACAGGTAAGCCGTCAGGTACTTCTTTACCTGCCTTAATTTTTTCAAGTGTAGCCATTGCCCATTCCCATTCTTTTACATAATCTGTAGGAACTTTACGAGCTGCATTACGTCTAATAAAATCGTATAAAACCAATTTAACTAGGATACGAATTATTAGATAATGACGTTCGCTACCAGTGGCGTTAAAAATGGCATCTACATCAAACCTACCTTTAAGTTTGGTTTTTATAATCGCGATGTTTTGCAGTTCTAAATCCTCTAAAATTGCTGTTTGCGGTTCTGCATTACGTTCAGTTAAAAACTGATCTATTATATGTGATTGCAGATCTGCTACTATTAAAAATTTATATGCCATTTTAAAAATGTTGTTTTCTTTGGTATTTACCAGTTAAAGGCTTGCTAGCTGTTCGGCTTGAATACACGTATTTACTTAATTCAGTTATACATTGTTCGTCTGCATCGGGTGAGTCATCGTTCGTTTTGTAACCAGGTTCTAAACCAAACAATTGAGAAATACCAACCAATGTATCGTTGTGGCTTTTCTTTTTCTCATTGTAATAAATACGTCCGTTTTGATAGTATGGATGCATCGTTAACATTCGGTCGTACTTTTTTACTTTAGGAATAGTTACTTTAATGATGTTTAGTTTAATGCCATACATTGCCTCAACTTCGGCAATAGTACGCTCTATTTCATCGTTCCAAAACTGTGCTTCAAATCGCCAATGAACAATAACGTTTTTAGGTAAAGCTAGTTGAAATTGACACATCCATTCGATAGGAGCACGCATTTTACTACGTTTTACAAAACAATCTATTTGCCAAAAGTCAGTATCTTTTAATCCCCATACTTTAACAGCATTAAAATCAGAAGTAGCTGAACCTGCGAAAGCAACATCCCAATGACCTATAATAATTTTAAGATGATCAAGTCTTGGAAGTTTTCCCCATTGTATATGTTCTTCTTTAAATATTTCACCTTCAATATGGGGTTCGTTATTGTACTCTGCTAAAGCTGCTAACAATCCAATTTCATCACATAGCTCTTTATAGTAAGTGTCATGGTACTTTTCTTTCCAAGTAGGTAGATAGGTAACAGGATCAAACGCTTTTACATGTGTAACACGCCAATTAGGATGCCTGCCTTGTAAAATGGTTTGTATCATTACTGGAGCAAAGCGATTATTTGCGTATTGAAAACGGCGGATATTACCGTCCATGGTTGGTATTAAATCACGTTCAATCCAATCGGCTAGTTTTTTTTGACGTTTAGGGTTTGCAATAGTTTCTTTAGTTTCTAAGTCATCTACTACGATATAATCAGGACGTTGATTTTTTACACGTAAACCACGTACCGATTGTCCTGCTCCTAAAGCTTTACCAATAAAACCACTTTTTGTAATAAAAAAACCTTTTTCCCATTGTCCTAAATTCTTTTGCTCGCCAAAGTCGTTTATAATACGCTCATTGGCTTCAAACTCTGCTTTTAAATCTTCGAGTAATTCCTCCGCACGGTCTTTACTGGTGGTAACAATTACCATGTAATGAGCTTGGTCGTTTATCCACAACCAAAAAGGTTTAATAATATCATCCCAAACAGATTTCGCTAAACCACGACCCCATTCATCAAAGTTTTTATCTAAAGGATCTTTTAACGTTTTTTCAGCAGACTTAACTTGAAAATCGGCACACTCAGAAGTAGCATAATGAGGAAAGTAATGTTTCACTAAAAAGCGCACGTCTTTTTTAGCACGAGCAATACGTGCTTTTTTATCGGCTATACTTTCGTTTGGGTCAATAGTACCGCCAGAACTACGTATCAGTTTTAATTTTTCCTGATATCTAAGTAACGCTATTTTATCTTCTCTTTTCAAATTGTTCTGATAAACCTTTTATTGGGTAAATTGAAAAAAAGTGTTGTACTTTATTTTGACGATAATTGTAGGTAAGGTTTTTAATGTACTTAGTACGAATTATTCCTTTGTTATCTTTGTATTTTACTGGTTGTCCAACCTGTAAAACAGTGCCTTTTTTTAAATAGTACGCTCCTTTTTCTAAGTCTATTTGTCTTTTTGGAGCATCTGCCCACCATAATTGCAGTATTCTTTTTCTAAAACTCCACCAATTTTTTAAATTACTTACTGCTATTTTAAAGCGGGTTTTAATTCTATTTAAACGTTGTTTAATCATTATCCTAGTTTTAAACTAATCTCAGTTAAATGCTCCTCTTGAAAAGTTAGGCACTTCATGTAAAGTTTTACATCATGTTTTTGAAGTGCATTAAAAATACTCTGCATCACATCTATATAAATAGAAAGTGTTACACGGTTTTCTTTGTCAAGATTTTGTAATGTTTTGTTGTAATTGGCTACTTCAGCAGAAATACGAGCTGATTCTTTCTGTAACCGCTCTTTTTCTTCAAGGTCATTGTTCTCTGTTGCCTTGTCCATCTCTCTTATGATGTCCATACGGCGTTGTGTAAGTTCAGATATTAGTTTCTTGGTATGTGTAATTTGGTTTTTTGTGGAGTTAAAACGAGCGTCACGCTCTTCTTTCCAACCAAATTTTTTTACCCAGTCACTAATAGTCTTCTCTTGCACTTTTACAATAGACGCTATTTCTTTTTGAGTTAGCCCTTTTATATACAACTCTTTTGCGGTTCTTCTCTCTTCTATTTTTGCCATAATAATGGTACAAAATTGTAGTAATTCTTTGTGAGTTCTAAATGAAAGTACTACGGTGGTAGTTTGACTGTACTATGATGGTAATAAATAGTGATTATTGTGTTTTGCCAATTTTTATAAACACCTATAACCCTGCAATTTTGCGGTATGAATATGAAACAACCACAGGGTTTTTACGCAGCATTTTCTACCATAGAAGCACTACAGGTGTTGGCAGAAACATATCCTTTAAAGCTTACAGTTGAAGCAAAAGGAGACACGGCTAATATTTCTATTGTAGGTGCTATATATAACTTCCACAACAATTCTCAATGGTTTAGATCGGAGGTTGAAAAAGTGCAAAAACAAGGTTCTAAAAATGTACACCTTTATTTGAATACTCCTGGTGGAGATGTTTTTGAAGCGAATGAAATAGGAAATATTATAGATTCATTTGAGGGAGAAGTTACAGGAGAAGGAGGAGCTTTAGTAGCATCAGCAGGAACTTACATAGCCTCTAAATGTAAAACTTTTGAAATGCCTGCCAACGGTAAGTATATGTATCATAAACCTTTTGGTAGAATTGAAGGGAATGAGGATGAAGTGGCTTCTAAACTTGAATTACTTAAAAGTTTAACATCTGATTACCGAAAAACGTATGCAGAACAAACAATTCATTCAGAAGATCAAATTGAAGAGAATTGGGTAAAAGGTGATGTTTGGCTATCTGCTGATCAAGCACAAAAACAAGGCTTTATTACTTCAGTTAAGAAAAAAGTAAAACTATCGGCAGCAGATGCTTCCTTAATTGCTGCCTGCGGAGCACCAAACCCGCCACAAATTACGAACAAAACAGAAATTAAGAATATGGAATTAAGTGTATTAGCTGTAAAGTTGGGTTTACCATCTACAGCAACCCAAGCCGAGGTTGATGCAAAACTAGATCAACTTCAAAAAGATGCAGCTACTGCTCAAGGTTTAGTACAAGCAAGTGCTGATAGAGAAAAAGCAGAAAAAGCTGCTAACATTAAAGCTTTGTTAGATACTGCTGAAAAAGATAAGCGTATTACAGCTGAACAAAGAACCTCATGGCAAACAATGGCAGAGGCTAATTATGATGCCGCTAAAGCTGCTATAGAATCATTAAAGCCTATTGATGCTATTTCAGCACAAATTACTCCTGGTTCACAAGGGGCAGAAAACCGTAATGCTTGGACTTTTGCAGATTATCAAGCTAAAGATGCAGCTGCATTTGAAAAGCTACCTGAAGAAACACAAAAAGCATTAATTGACGCTCATTACCAAGAAGACTAAGAGCTTTTTAATGTGTGTTTAAGCAATTTTTAAAAACGATTTAAAACCAAAAATAGAACATGAAACGATTATTAAAATTTTTACTAGTAGTAGTGACTTTTGGAGCAGCTTTTTCTGCTTTTTCATCAGGAACAGATGTTGGAACTGTAGCCACTACTTTAGACTTGGTTAAAACCAATTCGCCAACGATTGCATTTGCAGCAGTAGCCAAAAAAGAATTGGCAGAACGTGAGTTAATTAAACACTTTCGCCATAGTGGTACTTGGTTGGAACGTGTACCAAGCAAAAATCAATGGGTTGGTAACGATGTTATTAAGTTAAACGATATTGGAGCAGATCCTGAAGTTTTAATTGATAACAATACATATCCTATTGCGGTATCACAACGTACTGATACTAGTACAGCAATTTCATTGTTTAAGTATGATACTACCAATACAAAAATTACAGATGACGAGCTGTATGGATTACCGTATGATAAACCAGGAAGTGTACAACAACAACATCGTGAAACCTTAGAAGAGGAAACACAATCACATGCATTACACTCATTAGCTCCAATGGCTAATACAGCACAGACGCCAATTATTGAAACTACAGGAGCAGATGACGGAACTGGTAGAAAGCGATTAATTTATAAAGACTTGGTAACTTTTAAAAACAAGTTAGACAAATTAAAGATACCTAAAAAGGGACGTGTATTAGTATTGTCTGCTGATCATGTTGCTGACTTGTTATTAGAAGATAAAGCGTTAAACGTTCAATATCAAAACCATAAAGATGGTGCAATTACATCAAATTATTGTGGATTTGAATTGTATGAAGATATCTACTCTCCTGAATATGATGGGTCTTTAGATAAAATTCCTTTTGGCTCTGTAACCACAGGTAAGGCAGCATCTGTATTCTTTTTAGCGCAACGCACAGCTAAGGCTCGTGGTACAGTAAAAAGATACATGAGTAAAGCTGAGGATAACCCTGAAAACAGAGAAACTGTAGTAGGTTTTAGATTATACTTCATTGCTATTCCTACAAGTTTAGTAGGTCAAGGTGCAATCGTGTCAGGAACTGTTGTCTAGTTATTTATTTGAATTATAAGAGGCTGCGCTACTTATTGCAAGTAGGCAGCTCCCTTACGGGGGTTATTTATGAGAACAATAAAGCACATAGTAATTCATAGTACTGCAACCAAAGAAGGTGTTGATTTTGATGCTAATGATATTAATAACTGGCACTTGCAACGAGGTTGGTCAGGTATTGGTTATCACTATGTAGTTAAGTTAGACGGAACCATAGAAAAAGGTCGACCAGACTGGAAAGTAGGAGCGCATGTAAAAGGCTTCAATCGTAATAGCATTGGTGTTGTTTATGTTGGAGGTCTTTCTGAAGAGTTAGCACCTAAAGACACTAGGACTGAGGAACAAAAAACCTCACTAAGCTGTTTACTATACGAGTTAAAAGAAAAGTACCCTAAAGCTGAAATTTTAGGACATAGAGATTTCTCAACAGACTTAAATAACAATGGTGTTATAGAGCCATTTGAATTTATTAAACAGTGTCCTTGTTTTGACGCTAAAGAAGAGTACAAAGATGTTTAAAAAGTTATTGTTAATAGTGTTGGTGCTTTTACAGTCGTGTAAGCCAACAGAGATAGTTACAAAAGAAGTACAGGTTAAAGATAGTGTGAGTGTAAAAACTACGCTAATGCCTAGAGATACCATTGTTACTATTTCTGCTGATAGCATTAGTATAAATATACCTATTAGTGATATTACTGAAAAGCCTATTGTAAAAAAGTCTAAACGAGTAAGAACCTCAATTAAACGTGTTGGAAATAGCATAGAAACAAAGTGCAACGCTGATGAGTTGGAAAAGCAGATAGCAATTAAAGACAAACTTATTGAAACCTATCGTTCAAAAAAAACTCAAGAGCAAACCACAGTTACTATACCAGTAAGATATACACCAAAACATATTCAACTTCTTGCATGGGTTGGAGGTGTAGTAATTTTATTACTGGGTTTTGGAATTGTATTAAAAATTAAAAAAATCATTTAGCATGGCAAAAAAAAGCCCAAAAGAAATAGCAGCTGAAGTTTTTGAAAAAAACCCAAAAGCAACCAAAGTATTTGTATGCGGTGGTTATGGTTTTTTAAGTGAAAACGCAGCGAATTTACACGCAAACACGAGTAAATCAAAAAAGAAGTTAGAAGTGGTTACCGTATTGAACCAAAACAATACTGTAACTAAAGACACATCAGAAGATCAAAAAGAAGAAAAATCTATTGGTCAGATGAATAAAGTTGAGTTGCAAGAGAAAGCAACAGAACTAGGAATTGAGTTTGTTGAAGAGGACACAAAAGCTGTTTTAAAAGACAAAATAAACGAAGTGTTAAGCGCTAAAGTATCTGAATAATGGGAAGAAACGGAGTAACTATTAATAAGTTAAACGGCGGTTTAGGTCGTAAAGCTGCATCAGATGACGGTGTATGTTTATTGGTTATTGGCTCTGCGGTAGCAGCTACTTCATTAGCTTTGAAAACAGCTAAAGAATTACTATCATTAGCAGATGCAGAAGCTTTAGGTATTACTCCTTCTTACGATGATACCAATAGCATTTTAGCACATCATCATGTTGATGAGTTTTTTCGTGTTAACCCAAACGGTAATCTGTTTGTTATTTTAGATGACGGTAGTTTAACTGATGCAGAACTTAAAACCGCTCTTAAAGCCAATCCAACAATTACAAATTTAGGAGTTGTTCGTAACGATGCTGTTGCGCCTGTTGATATGCAGGTACTAGCGTCTAAGTATCAAACAATCGTAGATGATTTAAGATTAGAATCTCGTGACATTTCATCGGTATTGATTGAAGGAGGTGTTTTTGATAATGCAACCTTACTATCTGCATATCCTGATACACGCACCTACAATTCTCCAAATGTATCTATTGTAATTGGGCAAGATCCAATTATAAGAAACTTAAAAGCAGCTTATACTAATTATGCTGCTATTGGTACAGCACTAGGAGGTATATCAGTACGCAAGGTAAACGAAAACCTTGGGTCGCTAGATATAGAAAGGAAACCTAATACAGCAAGAGGTTTAACGGTGTATTCGTTAACTGATGCTGTTAGAAAGCGTTTTGTAACTGCCTTTTTACAAGATGGTAAAGATGCAGGAACACTTACCCAAACAGAGTATCAAACATTGGACGATAGGGGATATATCTACATTACCAATTACAATGGATATGCAGGGTATTTCTTTAGTGATTCGCACACTTGCGTTGAGCGTTCGTCTGATTATTCTCGAATTGAAAACAATCGTGTGTGGGATAAAGCAGCATCATTAGCACGTATTGCTTTGTTGCCAAGAGTTAAGTCGAACCTTTTAAAAGATCCTGAAACTGGTTTTATCAGAGAAATTGAAGCGAAAGAGTTGGAGGTTTTAGCTGAAAACGCTTTAGATGTTATGGTTTCTTCGGAAGAAATTAGTGGTAAATCAATTTACATAAATCCTGAGCAGAATTTGTCAGATGGTACACCTTTAAACGTAAAAGGTCAAGTAGTGTTTAATGATATTATTCACGAAATGAGTTTCGACTTAGGATTAACTAGTAAACTACAATAACAATGAATACAACAATAATTAACAAATTCGGAAAATTAGCAGGTTGGAACTCTGTTACCTGTCGTTTACTTGGTCGTGATGTAGTAGGCATTCGTAAAGTTGCTTACAACGATGAAGTTGAAATGGAGAATGAATATGGAGCAGGAAGTATGCCAATAGGTCATAGCGATGGTAATTACAAACCAAGTGCTTCTATTGAGTTAACCATTGAAGAGCGTTTAGCAATTCAAGCATCATTACCAAGAGGTAAGCGTATTCAAGATATTGATCCTTTTTCAATAATTGTTACCTATGATTATGAAGGTGCAATTTACAAAGATGTAATTCACAACTGCCGATTTAAAAACAACGGAGTTGATGTAAAGCAAGGTGATAAGAGCATTGCAACCGATCATAATTTATTAACCTCACATATAGACTGGAACGTATAATGAGTCAGAAATTTCAAACCATAGGGCAAATAACAAAAGAAGATATCACTAAATGGAAGCAAACCAAAAGTGGTTTAAAACGTATTGAGATTCCTTTAGATGATGAAGATTTATCAGGACAAGGAGAAAAGGCTTGTTTTATCATTTGCAAACCAACTCGTAATGTATTAAGTGCAATTACTTTATATGCAAAGGAACAAGATATAGAAAAAATCAACGATTTATTGGTGAAAAACTGTGTGTTAGGTGGTGATATGAAGTACCTGGACACAGAGGTAGGAGATACACAAGTGTACACTACTGTACTTGAAGAGTTGGGAAAGTTAATGGAGAAAAAGCGAGTGATCTCCAAAAACTTATAACACAAAATTCACTATCCCTTGAAGACCAAGTAAGTTGGATTCAACAAATCAATGCTGTGATACATAGAAATTACAGCATTGATCCCTTAGAGTTAACAGACCAAGAATGGACAAGGTTATACAATGAGTATTTGTTTACGAATGACCTGCGTTTAAAAAACCTTGAAACCGTATTTAAAAGCGCATTAAGAGTAGTCGCCTCCGAAGTAATGGAGGCAATTAATAGAGCACAAAGTAATGAGTAGTACAAAAACAGCGTGGATATTAGAGCTAATTGATAGAGTTTCTGCACCGTTGAAAAACATCGACAGGTTTGCAAAGCTTTCTCAACGTTCTGTTGCAGGTGTTGAAAGACTGTTAGATCGTGTTAATAAAAGAAGCGATGTTTTAACTGGTAGGCTTAAAAACATGAGTATTGCTGCGGTGGCTTTTGGTGCTTTAAGTATGGGGTCGGTTCAATTTGAGCAAGGTATGGCAAGAGCTAATACTATGGCAAAAGTTGGGCAGGTTGAATTAGCAGGATATTCTTCTCAAATACGAAAGATTGCAGAAGAGGTGCCTAAACTAAAAACAGAATTAGCAGATGGTTTATTCGAGTCTATTTCTGCAAGTGTACCTAAAGACAACTGGATAACATTTTTAAATGATAGTACTAAAGCAGCCTATGCAGGAACAGCAGACGTTGGTTTAGTAGTTTCAACAACAGCATCATTAATTAAAGCGTATGGTGATGAGTGGGAACGTGCAGGAGTTATTCAGGATCAGTTTCAAAAAACCTTAGAACTAGGGCAAATACCAAGCTTAGAAGCTTTAGCCTCTGCATTACCTCGTGTTTCTGCTGTCTCAGCTGATTTAGGAGTTAAACAAAGTGAGTTACTATCTGTTTTTGCAACCGCTTCGGGTGTAATGGGGAAACCTGCCGAAGTAGGTACGCAATTAAACGCAGTTTTAGCAGCAATTTCTAAACCAGGGGCGGAAGCTGTAAAAATGGCTAAACAATTAGGTGTAGCTTTTAATGCAGATGTAGTAAAAAAATCAGGAGGTTTAAAAAATTACATTGATGTGTTAATGCCACGTATTAAAGCTTTTTCAGAGAAAACAGGGCAAACACAGCAGGACATTATAGGAAAGCTATTCGGATCACAAGAAGCAATAAAGTTAGTTATTGGTTTAGGAGGTGAACTCTCTGAACAATGGGGTTCTAATACTCAAAGTATTAATAAAGCAACAGGATCTGTTCAGGCTGCTTTTAATGCAATGAGTAATACTACTCAGGCAAAACTGCAATTGTTTAGAAACACCTTTAGCAATACAATGGATGCAACTTTTGTGTCTTTAGCTCCTTTGTTTAACGCCTTGGTTGTTGGTGCTACAAAAGTATTACAATTTGTTAACTCATTTGCAGAATCGCATCCAGTACTAACGAGGTTTATTGTAATAACTGGGGCTTTAGTAGGAGGTTTATTATTTACAGCTACAGCAGTTTCTTTAGTGAGCTTGCGAATGAAAGCAATGTATTTAAACCTATTAAAGGCTTCGTTAAGTTCTAACGTGTTTACAGCTTCGATGGCAAAAGCAGGTTTGGCAACATTAGGCTTTTTAAAATCTCTTTGGAAAGTTTCAATGCAGTTGGCAGGTCAAGCGGTTGGTTATGCTTTAGTAGGAGCTCATTTATTAGGGTCGTTTTTAGTTGGTTTGGTAACTGCAACCGCAGCTCAATGGGGGTTAAATATTGCTTTAAATGCAAATCCAATAGGATTAATTGTTTTAGGTATTGCAGCAGCTGTTGGTGCTATTGCTTTGATGATTAAGTATTGGGATAAAATAAAAGCTGCTATATGGAACTTTACAAAGTTTGTTTGGAAAATATCACCGTTTAGATTCATTCTCAATTTAGTAGATAAAATATTTCCAGGATTCAAAGCAAAGGTTGCTCAAATATTTGAGTATGTAAAAGGTTTGGTTTTAGGTTTTTGGGAAAAGATTAAAAAGGTGTTTGGTAAAATTAAGGAGTTTTTTGGTTTTGGTGATGATACAAAAGCCGAAGTAGATGTAAATGTAAAACCAACAGATCCAAACTCACCTGTTCCTGGTTTAACACCAAGTGGAAGTACAGACGGTTTGTTATTTAAACCAACAGGAGGAGGTATAGCAAACGCTCAAGCACAAGGAATTAGTGGAGGTGGTTCAGGTAAAACAATTACCATGAACTTAGATATTAAAAACAACTTTAACATGCAACCAGGTAACTGGCGAGAAAGTGTTGAAGAGGTGGTTGATGTTGTTGTAGGAAAAATTAACGATCGTTTAAGAGACGCTGTAATTGCACTAGATTAATGAAACAATACAATGTAGCACAATTATTTGATGTCGCTTTTGGTATAAAAAATATCGCAGCTTATAAAGTAGATGGTATTGATGAAAAACCAAAAGGATCAAACTTTAATTATACAGGTCTTGAATTGGTAGAAGATGTAGCTGAAGCTTCTCGAATGAGTTATTTAGGTACGCCAATAATTTACCCTGTTGTGTTTAAAGGGAAAAAGTACCAGGTGTTTGATAAGCAAGGAGATGTAATGCTTAAAAACTATGAAGATTTTGAGCTGCCTGCTGCCACTTTGTTAAGCTTTAGAAGACCTAAAGTTATTACCAAAACTTTAGCAAGAGCTTCACAAGGTAGTGTAAAAGAGATATTTGGTTTTAATGATTGGAATATTGATGTAAGAGGTTTGTGTTTAGCAGATCCAAGTCATGCAATCGCAAAGACAGCAGTAGATCAAAAAATTAAGTTAAAGGAATTTGATGAGATAGTTGATAGTATTCAGGTTGTAGGAGATTTGTTTAATGACCTAGATATTTCCAATATAGTTATAGAAGATATTTCTTTTAGTCAATTAAAAGGTAAACCAGGTGTTATTCCTTTTCATTTAAGATGTACAAGTGACGAACCTTTAGAATTGAATTTGTAATGGTTTTAGCAATTGTGGTAAAAATAACCTTTCCTGCAACAGACACACGTAGCGAATTGGTTTTAAAAAAAATAGAAAGTGTACACATTGAAAGTAGTTGGAAACGATTAACCGATACAGCAGAAATTACATTACCACGTAAAGCCATTTATTTTGAAAGTGGTAAACGTAGAGTAACATTTTACGAGGTTAAGGAAACATTTAAAAAAGGAGATCCAGTACTAATTGAGTTAGGTTATAACGGTGTTTTTACCAAAGAGTTTTCAGGGTACATCACACATGTATCAGCAGATGTACCAATACGAATAAAGTGTGAAGATGAAATGTATCAATTAAAAAAGATACCAGTTAACCTCAGTATAAAAAAAACGAGTTTACAGGAATTACTCGAAAAAATTATTCCTGGTTATAAAGTAGATGCTTTAGAGGTTGAAATTGGCACACAACGTTTTGCCAAAACAACCGTAGCAAAGGTGTTAGAGTATTTAAAAGATGAGTATAGTTTGTACAGCTATATGAAAGGTGAAAAATTGGTGTGTGGTAAAGTATATTCTGATGATACAAACGAAGTGCCGATAAAGTTAAACCTTCAGAAGAATGTGGTAAACAACGATTTGAATTACAAAAGTAAAGAGGATGTAATTATACGAATAAACGCAGTTTCAACATTGTCTAACGGTTCAAAAATAGAGGTTATTGTTGGAGATGAAAACGGAGAAGAAAGACAGTTGTCTTATTACGGAATTGAACTAAAAGCAGAGTTGTTAAAGCTTGCTAAAGAAGATTTAAAAAAATACAAAGTTGATGGTTTTACAGGAGCTATAAAATGCTATGGAATACCAGTAATACATCACGGTAACAAAGTAGAGTTAACCAGTAACCAATATCCTGATCGTACAGGTTTGTACTATGTTGAAGAAACGATAATTGATGTAGATAAAGACTCAGGATATAGGCGAAATGTAAAACTAGGAGATAAAGTAACAGCATAATGGGGAAAGAATTAGATGAGTTTGAAAGGCTGTTTAAAGGTCATTTAAAAAGTGGAGTTAAACCTAAAATGGTTTGGGCTACGGTAAAAGAAGTTGATTGGAATACCAAGACAATGACCGTTGTTTCATTGGTGGATGATTTAGAGTACTACGATGTGTTGTTGGGTATTGGCTCTGTGTATAAAAAACCGACACCAGGAACAAAATGCTTGTTAGGTGTTATTGGAAATAAAGACGTAGCCACCTTTTTAATAGAAGCTGAAGCTGTAGAAGAAATGGCTTATAAAAGCGACCAAAGCGAATTTATAATCAAAGAGGATGGTTTTGTAGTTAAGAAAGGAACAGAAACTTTAATTGAGGTGCTAAATGATTTTATTGATGAGGTTAACAAGATCGTAGTGATACAAGGAAACACAATTAATAAGGTAGCGGTAACCGAAATTAAACAACGTTTAAATACCATTTTAAAAGCATAACATGAGTGCAATAACAGAAGAACAATTAGCAAATGGATTAGAGCAATTATACGATCAATATTCAAATAACCCTGATATTGATCCTGAATTAGCAAGAAAGGAATTTGCAAAAGGACAAGCTTCTCTCATTGCTCAATTTGTACAAGGACGTGAAACTGATGTAACAGGAACAACTTCGGACGGTAAAACAGTAGAAGGAACAGGAACAATACAATAATGGCAAAAGATATATTACTTGATGAGGATGGAGATTTACTAATTGTTAACGGCGATTTAGTAATAGGAGATAGCTTAACCCAAGAGGTAGCTATTTTACTACAATTAAACAAAGGCGATTTAAAAGAAGATCCAATATTGGGAACTGATTTAATGAAGAGATTGCATGGTAACATATCAAAAGCCGAATTACAACAACTATTAAAAATTCAGTTTGCTAGAGATAATAAAGACTACAACGAACTGAAAGAAGAAATACAATTAAGAACAAATGAAAACTATTAATTATTACTTACAAGGATTTGGATTTATGAATGCTAAAGAATACGTCGCTAGCACTTTCGGTTTTATGGCTTCAAAACAAGCTGTAACATGGTCGTCAATTATGGGGTTGATCAGTACATTTTTACAAAATCACTTGGGTGTGCCTTTAGTAGTCTTTTCAGCATTTATTGTGTTAAATATTTTTGAATTTTTTACAGGTGTTGAAGCGGCTAAGAAAAAGGGACAAAAAGTAGAAAGTAGAAAGATGGGACGCATGTTTTTAAAAGTAGGCACCTACATTACTATTATTTGGATGCTTCATTCTTTTTCTAATCATATTCAAATCCACGAGTTTTTTGGTTACGATTTAAAGCCTTTTTCAATCCTTTATTGGGGGTTTTTAGCAGGTGTTATTTATCAGTTATACAAATCTTTAATGGAAAACATGGAGGCTTTAGGATGGAAGGAAGCAGGAGGTGCTTTGAGTTTTACAAAGAAGAAATTAAAAGGGTTTTTCAATGGCGATAGTAACAATACTTAATAACCAATCATTATTTGATATAGCTGTTCAGACTACTGGTAATGCAGTTAATGCTTTAGAAATAGCAAAGGCAAATAGTTTAACTCCTTCTGACGAGCTAGTAGCAGGTGCAGAACTAGAAATACCAAGTAATCTAATAAGTGATGAAGATATTTTTCACTACTACAAAGCAAACGGAATACTGCCTGCATCTGCTTTAACAACAAACAACATTAACGACTTAGTAGGTTGCGAAGGTATCGGATGTTGGGCAATAGGAATAGATTTTAAAGTAAGTTAAATGAGCGATATACAAGACATAAAAAATCAAATGATAGCGGTTAAAGAGAACGAAACCGCATTACAAGACCTTACCAGTGTAAGCAAGGTGTCTATATGGTTGCACTTATTTTTTATCGTGGCATCTTGTATTATTGATTTACGTAAATACTTTACAGCACATCGTGCTTATGTAGATGACCGACTTGCCAATCAAAAAGCGGGTACGTTGCCTTGGTATCGTGCAAAGGCGTTAGAATTTCAATACGGATTTGACTTAATAACCGACAGAGACAAGTTCGATAACGGTACAGCAACCGAGCAAGAAATTGAAGACTCAAAAGTCATTAAATACGCTGCTGTTAACGAAGGTGATAAACCAGGAACAATAGTTATAAAAGTTGCCACAGAAGTTAACGAAAAATTAGCAACCTTACCCACCGAAGTAGAAGCTTCTTTAAAAGAATATTACAAAGAAATTGGTTTTGCAGGCGACAGAATCACCATCATCAACCACTTGGCAGACAAACTGTTCTTAAATCTTAAAATTTATGTAGACCCGCTAGTATTATATACTTCGGGAACTTCCAAATTATTTGGTGGAAAACCCGTAGAAGATGCCTTACAAGAATTTATGAAAGAACTGCCCTTTAATGGCGAATTAGTGTTACAAAGCTTGGTAGACAAATTACAGTTGGTTGAAGGTGTACGAATAGCACATATACAAGAGGTAAAGAGTAGTTCGTTAGATGCCAATTCGGGCACTCACGGAACACCCCAAGTAATTAACGTAAAACAAATACCAGTAAGCGGGTATTTTGAAATTGAAAATTTTGATAACATAAGCTATGTGGTATAGTATCGATTTTTATAAATGGGCAATCTTATTGCTCGCCATGCAATTACGAAAACCTAAGATGATAGCTTTTGTAAAAAGCTTAGTAGCTCCAGTAGCGAATTTGCACTATGAGTTTATGCAAAGAAAGCAGCTAGACGAGTTCATTTTAAATCATAACGGACAAGTATGTTATTTACGTAAAGCCCTAAATGACTTGTTCGATAGCGAAAACCGAAGAATCAGAATAGGCGATGGTAATCAATACAAACGAAAGTACATATATACAAATGCCGAACAAAAGCCTTACTACTTAGGTAGTATGTATTTACATGAACGAACCGATTATGCCGATACAGGAGTTGACTTTATTGTGTACGTGCCTAATGCTTTGTTGTCGAGTAAAATTGAATTAGAAAACTGGATAGGCAAATTTAAAAAAGGAGTAAAAAGATATAAAATTATAGGAGAATGAATCGAGCAGATTTTCAACAAACAGGAGGTTTTCCCTTAGAGACAAACACGCTTGAATTTATGCAAGCTGCTTATGGTATTTTTAATGCTTTTGGAGCATTAGCAGGAAATAATACTATCATAAGCGGTTGTGAAACTGAAGGTACAAATATTACCGATGGTCATGTATATGTTAACGGTGAGTTATTGCCTTTTAAAGGAGGAACTCAACAAGCTTCAGTAGTTATTGTTGAAACAAAACAAGAAGTAGAGTTTGAAAATGGTGAGATAAAAGAAGTGTATGCCGATAGGTACGCCACCTTCGGTATTTCAGGAAATTCCATTGCTTGGGCAGATTTTAAACGCTACTATCCTAACCAACCAATTGTAAAAGAAATTAAATGGGTTGGTCGTAATGTTACTAACAACGATTTGCCAAGAGGTTGGTTTATCGCCGACGGTACTAACGGAACGGACAATGTTTTAGGGCGAATGATAGTCGGTAAAGACACGAGTGCTGAATTTAACCAAGTTGGAAAAACTGGAGGAGAAAAAACGCATACGCTTACGGTTGATGAAATGCCGTCGCATAAACACACAGGAAGCACTAGTAATTCAGGTCAGCACAGACATGGCTTTAGAGATGGTTATTTTGCCGAAGGAACTTCAACGAGCAAACCAGCAAGTGGTTCAGAATATCAAGGAAAAAAAGTACGAGGCTCTAACGACACTGATGCCGATAACGACTGGATAGACTACAAAGACCGAAACACAGAGCTTGAAGGAGGTCATTATCATAGTCTAAACTTAAACAATACAGGTGGTAATCAACCCCATAACAACCTACCACCATATATAGTAATGATACCAATTCAATTTATAGGAGGATAATTATGGCATTTATAGATACAGTAAAAGGATGGTTTAAAACCAAAGACAAGCCAACACAAACACAGTTTTATTCATTGTTTAACTGGTTACGTTGGAAAGATGAACAAATACCAATTAATGAGGTGGAAAACCTTAATAGTTTATTAACCGCAAAAGCAGAAAGGGCAACCGTTAACGCTCATATTGCCGATAATGTGAAGCACATTACAGCCGAAGAGCGTACCAAATGGAACGAAACCTATTCGTTATCGCCAATTTCTGGAACTAACACCGTTACATTGTTGAAAAACGGAAATCCAATAGGAGACCCTATTGATTTAACCCCGTATTTAGATGATAGTAATTTAGCTCGTTTAGTGTCGGGTTCTGTGGATGCAAACGGGTTAGCAACATTTACTCGTGATGATGATTCTACTTTTACTGTAGATTTAAGTAATTTAAAAGATAATTTAAGTTTAGCACATGTAACAGGTAATGGAGCAACTACGAACGATGAATTAAAGGTTAATAGGCAATCGGGGCAGTTAGGAATGACCGTATTAGGAATTAATAATGGCGCGAAAGTTCAAGTAGGTACAGATTTTGTGAGAGTTACCCATACTCCGATTAATTCCATCAATGCTATTACTCCTTTAGGGGTAGAGAGTAGAAAAGCCAATAGTCCTAGTAATGGAATTGTTATTGAATATCCATCAGCTAACTCAATGAATGATGGTTTTAAGCAACTTAAAGTACCATATAAATCGGGAACTATTGCTGCTTTGGATGATGTTCTTGTATCTGTATTAGATCATAATGGTACTGAAAAATTTAAAACGAAAGAAGTACAGTTTGATGAAAATTTTGAATTTAACTCTGCTGAACATGAAATAAAATTTAAAGCTTCAAACTATAGTTATATTACTTCTAAACTTAGAAAAAGTTTAAATAGTGGTGTAAATGACACGAATAAAATTAATTCAAAAAACAGTTATATCTCTGGACAACATAATTATGAACTAGGTAAAATATTTTATGCTAGTCATACTTATAATGATTCTGATTTGTTGTTAAATATAAAAAACAAACTAACAAAAAACTTTTCTACTATTAATGCAGAAGGTACTGAGTACCCGAATCAAGTAGTTATGAAAGTATATTTAAAACCTAAAAATTGTAAACTGTTTTATGGTGTTCCATTTGAAAAGGTTTTATTATTTGAACAGACCTTAGATAATTCTTCAAATACTCATTTCGCTAATAAACCAATTGATTTGGATATTATTATTACTGGACACAGGAGTGTAAATGTTGGTGGAGTTGTATCTAATTATTTTAGGGTTTATAGCAAGGTATTGGGAGAAGATAACGAGTTATTAAGTGAATCTAATGGAACGTATTACCAAGTAAGAACTTTAGCAGATGAGCCAATGTTATTAGAAGATTGTGAGTTTGTTCTAGAGCATGAAGTAGAAGTTAAATATGCAGATTCAACAAATGCAAACGGAAACAATAAAAAATACACAGCAAGATTAATAAATGTTTACACGTTAATAGAATCTATTTAATTATGAAAAAAATACATACACAACAAAAAGTACGACAAGGTAAGGACGGTAATATGTATTATGTGTCTCGAGAAATTGTAAAGTTTAATCAAACTACAAGTGGTTTTGTTGCTATTTATAAAGAACAACTTTTTGATATAATTGATAATGAAATTAAAATTATTGAAGAATATCCTCAAGTATCTTCAGAATTTAATCCAAACCAAGTTTCTGGATTATTTACAATGTTAAATGAGCCTATTTTAGCAACCGATAACTTTGTAGATAAGTTCAATGAGTTACAAGTAAAAGCAATGCTTATTGACACCAAAAACCAAACAGCTCTAGGTAGATACGGAACTAAAGATTGGATAATTTATGATGAAGCTCAGTTACTTGCAACAACCTAAAGAAATTCCTTTAGCTTATATAACATCAAGCCAAAGAGACTTTAAAACTACTGTAGATATTGAGGTTACTTTGAGTGATGGTTATGTAGTTAAAATTCCTAAAGGATATATTACCGACTTGAGTAGTAAACCAAAATGGTTATGGAGCTTGCTACCGCCATTTGACAAAAGGTTAATTTCTGCTGTTATCCATGATTTTCTTTGGACTAACAAAATGGAAGAAATAAAGCGTCATGGTTCAATCCATAAAGCTTTTACATTTTCAAATGAAGAGTTCAATAAATGGAATAAAGCATTAGCGCCTGAAAGTAATTTTAAAAACTGGATAGAGTATAGCTACTTACAGAGGTTAAGCATGCCGTATTATACTGGTAAAAAATCAATTGGGGAGTAAAAGAGTCCCCCAGCATTAAAAAAAGTTTCCTACGCTTATTTTTAAACAGAGAGCCACACAGGCTACTGGAGGACATATTTCTTCAGTGAGCTTGTGTGGCTTTGTTGTTTGTAAGCGTAGGAGAAGCAAAAATAAAAATAGTAAACAAAAAACAAATAGTAAATGAGTAAAAATTACGCAACAGCGCCTTTGCCGTTTCAAGGTCAAAAACGGAATTTTATTAAACAGTTTAAACAGGCTTTAAAGACGTATCCTACGGATGCAATTTATGTAGATTTATTTGGTGGTAGTGGTTTATTGAGTCATACCGTAAAGCAAGAAAATCCAAAATCTAATGTGATTTACAACGATTATGACAACTTTAAACAGCGTTTAAATGCGATTGAAAGCACAAATAAATTGCTTACTAGTTTGCGTCCATTAGTTGAGAGTGTGCCTAATAAAAAGGCTATACCTGACAATATCAGATATCAAATACTAGATATCATAACCCAAGCTGATAAGCAAGGTTATGTAGATTATATCTCCTTGTCTGCTAACCTATTGTTTAGCATGAATTATGTGCAGAGCTTAGAAGAGCTTAAAAAGCAACGCTTTTATAATAGATTACGCAAAAGTGACTATGATGCTACAAGCTACCTAAAAGGTGTTGAGTTTGTTTGCTATGATTATAAAGAGTTGTTTGATATGTATAAGGACGTTCCGAATGTTGTTTTCTTGGTTGATCCGCCATATTTATCAACGGATTGTTCTACTTATAAGAACTACTGGAAGCTTTCAGACTACTTGGACGTGTTAAAGGTACTAATGGATACCAACTACTTTTATTTTACGTCAAATAAATCTAGTATTGTGGAGTTGTGTGAGTGGATTGAAACCAATACAGGAGGAGTAAATCCGTTTAATAAAGCAAAGGTTGTGTATCATTACAATAGTACGAGCCATAATACTGGATATACCGACATAATGTTACATAAGGGTTATACTACTGATACAACGTTTTAAATAAGGTTTATTTTGTGTATTTTTGGATGAAATAGCAATAGTAAAATTGGCAAAAAAATGTACATTTCTATTTTAAAGAGTGTACATTTTTATTTTGCGATTATATACATTGCCTGTAAATACTGAAAAAATGAAGTTTACACCTAGAAAAGTTAATGCTTTTTTATTTTTTAAATTACCGGCAGCTTTTTTTACTGGAGTACGTTTAAAATCACTTACTGATGATACTGCTGAGGTAAAAGTTACCTACAAATGGGTAAATCAGAATCCGTTTAAATCGATGTTTTGGGCGGTACAGGGTATGGCGTCTGAATTAGCTACAGGAGTTTTAGTAATGAAAGAGATTGCAGCGTCAAACAGAAAAATTTCGATGTTAGTAACCAACATGAATGGGACTTTTACAAAAAAGGCAACAGGAAAAATCCGTTTTGAATGCAATCAAGGGCAATTAATAAGAGAAACGATTCAAAAGACGATTGAAACAGGTGAAGGGCAAACAGTAGTTGTTACTGCTGAAGGTTTTAATAAGGAAGGAATTTCGGTATCGAAATTTGAGTATGAATGGAGTTTGAAAGTTAAAGAGTAACTAACGATGAGGTTTAGCTTTTTTTTAATAATTGCTGTGTTATTTTTTTCTTGTAAAAATGAAGAAAAATCCAAAAGTATTAAAGCTGAAACGAAGTATGTGGTTAAAGATGATTTTCAAGAAATTATTGATAAAGCCAAACTAGAGGGAGCTATTCTTATTTATGATTTAAACAATGACACTTTTTACTCAAATGATTTTGATTGGTGTAACAAAGAAAATTTACCAGCATCAACATTTAAAATACCCAACTCTATTATTGGTTTAGAAACGGGAGTTCTAAAAAATGAGAATGTTGTTTTTAAATGGGGGGAGAACCCAGATACTTAAAAATTTGGGAGCAAGATTTAACGTTACAACAAGCTTTTCATTTTTCTTGTGTGCCATGTTATCAAGAAATTGCCAGAAATATTGGGTTAGAAAGGATGAAAACTAACTTAACAAAGTTAAATTTCGGTTTAATGGATGTAAATGAAGGGAATTTAGACAGTTTTTGGCTACAAGGAAACTCTAAAATTAATCAATTTGAGCAAATTGATTTTTTAAAACGACTCTATCGTTCAGAATTACCAATTTCTAAACGAACTGACAGTATTATGAAAAAGATGATGGTAATTTCTGAAAATAACCTCTATGTGTTAAGAGGTAAAACAGGATGGTCAATTAGGGGAGAAGAAAACAATGGCTGGTTTGTTGGGTATATTTTGGTTAAAAGAACGCTTACTTTTTTGCGACCAATATTGTTCCTAAAAAGAATTTTAACATGAAGTTTTTTAATAAAGAAAGAAAAGAAGTAACTTTTAAAGCTTTAGATATACTTAAAATAGGAGGAGAAAAGGGATTGTTTGTAACAAAACAATAAAAAGTTCTTCTTATATATAAAAACTAAAAAATATGAATGCACACGAAATAGATTATCGCATTTTTGGAGAAGAAATGCAGTATGTAGAAATAGAATTAGATCCGCAAGAAGGAGTAGTTGCCGAAAGTGGTAGCTTTATGATGATGGATTCTGGTGTAGGAATGAATACCATTTTTGGAGATGG
>Ga0193951_1000083_pt1 | contig 39565 bp, 40 predicted proteins | sample BB_2_MG_FD_140370 | JGI IMG/M metagenome (GOLD analysis project Ga0193951, IMG submission 140370) | Microbial mat bacterial communities from the Broadkill River, Lewes, Delaware, United States - BB_2_MG | ecosystem: Environmental > Aquatic > Freshwater > River > Microbial mats | place: USA...
AATCTAGTGGTGCGGATGGGGGGACTTGAACCCCCACGACCTAAGTCACCAGCCCCTCAAGCTGGCGCGTCTACCAATTCCGCCACATCCGCGCAAAACTAGGTTTATATTATAACTTGAAAAAGTTAACTCTGATGCTAGTTAGGTATATCGCCATCTTCTACTTTAGTAGCAACATCATCAGCAGTTGGAACGTCTGAGTTTTCACTCATCATAGCTTCCGCACTTTCGATATCGCTTGGAATAGCATCGGTAGGTATAGTTTGTTCGCTAACAGGAACACTTAAGTCATTCCATTCATCAACAGACTTAGTACGATTAGCCGTTAGGTTACCTAAAACTAAACTAATAACAAAAAAGCCAATAGCTAACCAGGTTGTTGTTTTAGTTAAAAAGTTACCTGAACCACCTGAGCCAAAAACTGTTGCTGATGAACCAGCACCAAAAGAGGCACCCATATCAGCACCTTTACCTTGTTGAATTAGCACTAAACCAATTAAGGCTAAGGCGATAAGTACGTAGGCTATAATTAAAACTTGATACAACATTTTTACTTTCCTTTAGCGGCTGAACAAATTATTTTAAATTGTTCAACTTGTAAACTAGCACCACCAATAAGACCACCGTCTATATCAGGTTGTGCGAATAATTCTTCACAGTTTGACGAGTTAACGCTTCCACCGTATAACAAAGGCACTTTATCCGCGACATCTTTATTAGCTTTAGCTAAAAATTGACGAATAAATTTATGTGTTTCTTGTGCCATCTCGTTTGATGCTGTTTTTCCTGTACCTATAGCCCAAACGGGTTCATAGGCAATAACAACATCAATAAATTTTTCTATACCTATTTCATCAATAACAGGCTGTAATTGTGAAGCAAGTACGGTTTCTGTTTGTTCAGTTGCTCGTTCAGCTTCGCTTTCACCAATGCATATAATAGGTGTTAAACCTGCATTGAGTACGGCATTTACTTTATGTGCAACTTGAGTAGAGGTTTCTTGATAATAACGTCTACGTTCAGAATGACCTATAATAACAAATTCTACTGATAATTCCTGCAACATTTTTGTAGAAATTTGACCAGTGTAAGCTCCACTTTGGTGTTCACTAACATTTTGAGCACCAACATGTATAACAGCACTTAAATTATTTGAATTTCTTTTAGCAACAAACTCAGATAAATAAGGGGAACTAGGACAAATAACCACACTAACATTATCTTGTAATTTCACGTTAGTTAAACCAGAAATCATAGTGTCAACTAATGCTAAATCACCATTCATCTTCCAGTTAGCAGCAACGATTGCACGTCTAGCCATATATTATCTCCTATCCACTTTCTAGTGCTTTGTAAATGAAGCCGCGAGATATTAACTAACCTGAGATTAACTTACAAGTACTAAGTTAAAATCAATGAATGATCAATTAAATTTATTGGACAATCGCTGCTTTTATCAGCAAATTTGCTAGCTTGCCAGTTTAACTGACTCTGCAATTTCATTTGCTAAGGCAGTAACTTCTTCAAGTTCGGGGCCTTCTACCATCACTCTAATTAAAGGCTCTGTTCCTGATTTACGTAATAATACTCGTCCACGGCCTGATAATCGAGCATTAACTTTATCAACAGCTGCTTGTACACTTGGTGAATTAATAGGATCACTATCACCGGTAAAGCGTACATTAACCAAAATTTGCGGTAACATAGTCATGCCTTGACGCAATTCAAATAATGATTTTTCTTGCTGTTTAAGTGCTGTTAAAACATTTAAAGCCGCAATAATACCATCACCAGTTGATGTATGACTTAAATTAATAATGTGTCCTGAGTTTTCAGCACCTAACTGCCAGCCTTTCTCTCTTAGTAATTCCATTACATATCGGTCACCTACGTTACTGCGGGCAAAAGGAATGCCTAATTCTTCTAAAGCAAGTTCAAGACCCATATTACTCATTAACGTACCAACAACACCGCCTTGTAAACTACCAGACTGCAAATCGTTACACGCAATAATATAAACGACTTCATCACCATCAATGACATAACCTGTATGGTCAACCATCATTAAACGATCGCCATCACCATCAAGTGCAATACCAAGATCGGCTTTGTGTTCAACAACCGCCTCACTAACCATCTTCATTGATGTAGCACCACAACCATCATTAATATTAGTGCCATTAGGTGATGTGCCTACTTCAATAACAGTTGCACCTAATTCACGAAAAACATTAGGAGCAATGTGATAAGTAGCACCATGCGCACAATCGACAACAATTGTTAAATTTTCCAGCGAGAGTTGACTTGGAAAGTTACTCTTACAAAACTCAATATAGCGTCCTGCTGCATCTTCAATGCGGCTTGCTTTTCCTAAGTAAGCAGAATCAACACACCCCATAGGTTTATCAAGCTCGGCTTCGATTGCTAACTCAACCTCATCAGGGAGTTTTTCGCCATCTTGTGAGAAAAATTTAATGCCGTTATCATAATAAGGATTATGAGATGCACTAATAACAATCCCTGCCTCAGCACGAAAAGTTTTAGTCAAATAAGCAATACCGGGTGTCGGCATTGGGCCTAATAGGCCTATATCGATGCCTGCTGCTGAAAATCCGGCTTCTAAAGCTGATTCAAGCATATAACCTGAAATACGTGTATCTTTTCCAATAAGTACCTTCTTAGTACCTTGTGCAGCTAATACTTTACCTGCAGCATAGCCTAGTTTCATCACAAACTCAGGTGAAATTGGATACTGACCAACTAAACCACGTATTCCGTCAGTACCAAAATATTTACGACTAGCCATTATTTTTCCTTCTTATTAAATTCTCAATGTATTAGCTTATAACCAGCTAAGTTTTCAATTCATTGCATCCTACTAATGATGTTTTGCAACAGCATTTAAAATTTTGATTGCATCGACAGTTTCTGCTACATCATGTACACGTACTATATTAGCTCCTTGTTGAACGGCAAGAATCGCAGTAGCTAAGCTCCCAGCTAATCGCTGATCAACGTCACGATTAAGTAAGTTGCCTAGCATTGACTTACGCGAAGTTCCGGCAAGCAAGGGCAAGTTAAATTTTTTAAATAAAGAAAACTGAGCTAACATTTGATAATTATGTTCAAGTGTTTTACCAAAGCCAAAACCAGGATCTAAAATTAAACGTTCAGAGTTAATTCCTTTTTCTTTGCAACTTCTAATACGTTCTTCAAAGAAAGTAACAATATCATCAATGATATTCGTATATTGAGGGCTTTGTTGCATTGTTTTTGGCAAGCCTTTCATATGCATTAAACATACTGAAACATCACTTTGTGCAATAACATCAAGACAGCCTTCATTTTGCAACGCTCTAACATCATTAATCATATCTGCACCATAAGTTATGGCTTCATTCATGACGACAGCTTTACTCGTATCGATAGAGACGCAGATATTAAAACGGGATTTAATCGCTTTAAGCAAAGGGATAACCCGTGTTACTTCATCTGTTTCACTTACCTCAATTGCCCCAGGACGAGTTGATTCACCACCAATATCAATGATATCGACTCCGTTTTCGATCATCAATTCGACTTGTTTTAATGCTTGATCAAATTGAGCAAACTTTCCGCCATCAGAGAAGGAATCAGGAGTAACATTTACAATTCCCATCACTTGTACATTACTTAAGTCGGCTAATGCGGCTTGGTTTGATTGTTTATTTCTAGAATTTTCGGACATAATTTTAGGGTTAGCTTTAAAAAACAAAGCCTCGATAAATACTTTAATTAAGTAAATATCAAGGCTTATTAATTGGACCCACGATACTAATTATTTAGCAGGTGTATCACTACTTGGCTCTGATAGATCAGGCGTTACACTTTTTTCTGACTCTTCTGATTTTTTAGCTGAGCCACCTTCACTAGAATTTGAGCTAGAACTTGGAGAATCAGTATCATCCCAATCAGATGGTTTTCTAACATCAACTCGTGCCATTAAATCATCAATTTGCAACGCATCAATTGTTTCATATTTCATTAATGCATCTTTCATTGCATGTAAAATATCTAAATTGTTTTTAATTAAATTTTCTGCACGCTCATAGTTGCGAGAAATTAGTAACTTAATTTCTTCATCAATCAACTTCGCTGTTTCATCAGACATATGTAATGACTTCGACGATGTACGTCCTAAGAACACTTCGCCTTCTTCTTCAGCAAAAAGCATAGGGCCTAATTTTTCTGAAAGTCCCCATTGAGTAACCATTTTACGAGCAATACTTGTTGCGCGCTCAATATCGTTCGAAGCACCAGTAGACACTTTATCACTACCATAAATAACTTCTTCAGCAATACGTCCACCATACAAAGAAGAAATGTTACTTTCTAAATGTTGTTTAGAATGACTAAATCTGTCTTGCTCTGGCAAGTACATAGTTACCCCTAACGCTCGGCCACGAGGAATAATACTTACTTTATAAACAGGATCATGATCAGGGACTAAGCGACCAATAAGTGCATGACCAGCTTCATGATAAGCAGTCATTTCTTTTTCGGACTCACTCATTACCATGGACTTACGTTCCGAGCCCATCATAATTTTATCTTTAGCTTTATCGAACTCATGCATACTTACTGTGCGTCGTGAAGTACGAGCAGCCCATAATGCAGCTTCATTTACTAAGTTTGCTAAATCTGCACCAGAGAAACCTGGCGTACCACGTGCAATAACAGCAGCTTTAACATCGTCTCCTAAAGGAACTTTACGCATGTGTACTTTTAAGATTTGTTCACGGCCACGAATATCAGGTAAACCAACAGTTACTTGGCGATCAAATCGGCCAGGACGTAATAAAGCCGGATCTAATACATCTGGACGGTTAGTTGCAGCAATAACAATAACGCCTTCATTACCTTCAAAACCATCCATTTCAACGAGCATTTGGTTTAGTGTTTGTTCACGTTCATCATGACCACCACCCATACCTGCGCCACGTTGGCGACCTACAGCATCAATTTCATCAATGAAAATTATACAAGGTGCTGCTTTTTTAGCTTGTTCAAACATATCACGAACACGTGATGCACCAACACCCACAAACATTTCAACAAAATCAGAACCTGAAATAGTAAAAAAAGGTACTTTCGCTTCACCGGCAATCGCTTTCGCTAATAATGTTTTACCTGTACCTGGTTGACCGACAAGTAAAATACCTGAAGGAATACGACCACCTAACTTTTGAAATTTTGTTGGTTCTCTTAAGTAATCAACTAATTCTGCAACATCTTCTTTAGCTTCATCACAACCAGCAACATCAGCAAATGTTGTTTTAATTTGTTCTTCACTTAGTTGACGTGCTTTTGATTTTCCAAAAGACATAGCGCCTTTACCGCCCCCACCTTGCATTTGGCGCATAAAGAAAATCCAAACACCAATTAATAAGATCATTGGAAACCATGAGACAAAAATGGTGGTTAAAAAGCTTGTTTCTTCTGGTAATTTACCTTGAGCACGAACCCCCTGCTTTACTAGGTCGTTGATTAAATCACGATCATATCCACCAGGAATAGTAGTAGTGTAGCTTTCACCGGTACGTTTTTCGCCAGTAATTACTCCGTTTCTGTCTACGCTAGCATCACGGATTTGTCCTTGACGAACATCAGTGATAAAACGCGTGTAGTCCATTTGTGCTTCATTTGCTGTATTAGGAGAAAAACTCTGAAAAACAGACATTAAAACAACGGCTATTACTAACCATAAAATAAGATTTTTTGCCATATCGCTCAACTTAATGACCTCATTGGGGGTGAAAATTTAATATAAATTGGTCAGAGTTAGTTCTAACCTAAATTATTATGTTGTGCCTAATTTACTACAATTCAAGCTTTGTCGCTAATTTACTTTAGTCGGTATTTACAACTAGTAACATATTAACGCACTTAGCTTGAATAAAGTAGAAACAAAATTAATTTTTACATCTAGCCAGTAAAACCCGTAGCGACAAGGTAAACTTCACGTGAACGCGCGCGTGAAGATTCTGGTTTACGTGTTTTAACTGTTTTAAATACCGCGCGAGCAGCTTTCATAAAGTCTTCAAAACCAGCCCCTTGGAACACTTTAACAACAAACGCACCGTTAGGCTTTAATACTTGATGACACATATCTAACGCGAGCTCGACTAAGTACATACTACGTGCTGAATCAGCACTTTCGTTACCAGTCATATTAGCGGCCATATCTGACATAACTACATCAATTGTCTTACCATTAATTCTTGTTAACAAAGCGTCAAGTACTGCTTCTTCTCGAAAATCACCTTGTAGAAAATCGACTCCGGCAATCGCGTCCATAGATAAAATATCACAAGCAATAACTTGTCCACTATCACCTACCGCTTTAACTGCATATTCAGACCAACCACCTGGCGCAGCGCCAAGGTCAACCACCTTCATGCCCTGCTTTATCAATTTATCTTTATTATTTATTTCTTCAATTTTGAAAACTGCACGAGAACGTAAACCCAATTTTTTCGCTTTTTTTACATATTCATCTTCAAAGTGTTCATCAAGCCAACGTTGCGAACTGTTAGTATGTTTTTTCTTTACTGGGGGTTTTGCCATATTTTTTTGCCATATTAAAAGTTTTTTCGACTATTAATAAAGATTATATCAAGTCTCATCAGTTATTTCCCCACCCAACGAGAATTAAAAAATTAGATTTGAACATAAATTGCAGGTAACTAATATTTCTATACTAGCTTAATGATAGTTAACCATAAGGTATTGAAATTGATTTCTAGTTATCAATTATCTGACTGTAAGAGAGGTACTTCATTAACAACTGAATTTTTTTATTCAATTAATTAATCATTCTCGCGCTAAATACAAGTAGCACATAGAATAATGATCATTAACTAAACTTTTATTTGTTATAAGCTTACTAATGTTCTTTATCACTAGGAATAAATTGAATAGAATTGGTATTAAGTGTTAGATAAGGGTAAAATAGCGTTAATTCAAGTTAACGACTATCGAAATTTTTTAATGACTATAAATAAGAAACAAATACAATATTTAAGAGGTGTTGCACACCCACTAAAACCTGTTGTTTTACTTGGTAATAATGGCTTAACAGAAGCTGTTGTTGCTGAAATTGATTATGCGCTTAATCATCATGAATTAATTAAAGTGAAAATACCAACTGACGACAGAGATACAAAGGGCTTAATAGTTGACGCTATTTGTCGTGAAACTCAAGCGATAAAAGTACAAGTAATTGGTAAAACACTAATTATTTACCGTCAAAGTGATGAGAAAAAAATTCGCATACCTAAGCTTTAACTGCATATAAAATCAATAAACAAGTAAGTTTTTATTTGTTTATATAAAAAGACCGTAGGTTACAGGTAATTAACTTGTAACCTACGGTCTTTTTTTATGTTTATTAAAACTTTATAACAATAACTTACTGAGCTATCTTAGCCCATGTATCACGTAAGCCTACAGTACGGTTAAAAATAAGTTCATCTGTATTTTCAATCTTATTATCTAAACAAAAGTAACCTTGGCGCTCAAATTGAAAAGCTTGTTCAGGCTTCGCTAACTTTAATGAAGGCTCTACTTTAGCTTTTTCAACTTTAATCAATGATTCAGGGTTCATCACTTTATAAAAATCATCTTCAGCTGCAGGATTTGGAACAGTAAATAAACGGTCATATAAACGTACTGTCGCATCAAGTGATTTATCAGCGTCAACCCAATGAATAACACCTTTGGGCTTAGTACCATCAGTCGGATTTTTACCTAAAGTATCGTCAAGGTAATTACAGTAAACCGTCGTAACATTACCTGCTTCATCTTTATCACAACGTGTTGCCGTAACAACATAAGCACCACGTAAACGCACAGCTTTATCGAGTACTAAACGTTTATATTTTTTATTGGCCTCTTCTCTAAAGTCTTCTGCTTCAATATAGAGTTCACCACTAAATGGCACAATGCGTGTACCTTGGCTATCGTCACTTGGATGATTCTTTACGACAAGCTCTTCAGTTTTACCTTCAGGGTAGTTTTCTATCACTAATTTTATAGGATCAAGCACTGCCATAGCACGAGGAGCATTATCATTTAAATCTTCACGAATACATGCTTCTAAAACACTCATTTCAACTGTGTTTTCCATTTTAGTGACGCCAATTCGCTTAGCAAACTCTCTAAGTGAAGCAGGTGTATAACCTCGACGCCTAAAAGCAGCAATCGTTGGCATACGAGGATCATCCCAGCCATCAACAAGCTTTTCTTCCACTAAAGTATTTAACTTACGTTTACTCATTAATGTATATTCAAGGTTTAAGCGTGAAAATTCATATTGTTGAGGCTTTACTGGTACAGAAACATTATCAATAACCCAGTCATATAAACGTCGGTTATCTTGAAACTCTAACGTACATAAAGAGTGAGTCACACCTTCAATAGCATCGGATAAACAGTGTGTAAAATCATACATTGGATAAATACACCATTTATCACCAGTTTGATGATGATGAGCAAATCGTACACGATAAATAATAGGATCACGCATACACATAAAGCTTGATGTCATATCTATTTTAGCACGTAAAGAACACTCACCTTCTTTGAATTCACCGTTACGCATCTTGGCAAATAACGCTAAGTTTTCTTCAATAGACGTATCACGATACGGACTATTTTTACCTGGCTTGTTTAACGTACCACGATACTCACGCATTTCATCGCCATTTAAAAAACAAACAAACGCTAAGCCTTTGCTAATCAATTCAACCGCAAAATCATGTAATTGCTCAAAATAGTCTGATGAATAATGAACATCACCTGCCCATTCAAAACCTAACCATTGCACATCTTTTTGAATAGCGTGCACATAATCAATATCTTCTTTTTCCGGATTGGTGTCGTCGAAACGTAAGTTACACGCACCATTATAATCTTGAGCAATCCCAAAGCTTAAACAAATAGCTTTTGCATGACCAATATGCAAGAAACCATTTGGTTCTGGCGGAAAACGTGTTTGTATTGAACTATGTTTGCCACTAGCAAGATCAGCATCGATAATTTGACGAATAAAATTTGTTGGGCGGTTTTCAACTTCCGACATCCACAGAGCCTCTAAAGAAAATTAACGTAATTGATATTATTATATCAAGAGTTCTAATCAGCGAATAGCAAAAAGGCTCAACAGAGCCTTTAATTTATTTCACTGAAGTTATATATACTGATATTTATTTTTTCAAAATATCATCAACAGTACCTTGAGCTAAACCATGATAACCAGGGCGTGCTTTTTGATAAACCTTAAGCGCCCATGCTTTACCTTGCTCTGTTTGAGCTAATTCTTTATATAGTGGCACTATTAGCTTACGACGCCCGATAGCCACTAAATACTCAGACATTTCTGGATAAACAACATCGTAACCTGCTCTGATTGATAATAAAAACCAAGCATGTGCTATTTCAGCATTTTTACTCTGTGTTAAGTTAAAAGCTTTATCAATTGCAACCATACGTTCGATGTTAATATCTGTAGGCAAATTATTGATAAAGTGTAACCATTCATGCAATGTCCAATTTGCTGTAGGTAATTGGGTTAATGTTATACCTTCTGCTAGCCATTGTGATATTTGCTGATCAATCGTACTAAAAGCTGTTGAGGTAGGCTTAGGTACAAACGTAGGTAAACCTTGTCCATAAATCCATTCATTAACATCTTCATCGCTAACAATGTTTGGATATTTATGCGTTAAATTAGCTTTAAGATATTTAACAAAGTTATTCGTACCTAAGCTTTGAAATGCATGACTGTCAAAATATTCGAGTACGAAAGCATCAAAACGCTCACGACCAAACTTCTTCTCAAGATAAATTAAAAATAATTGTCCTTTAGTGTAAGGAACACCTGAAAAAGCATCATCAGGATCACGTCCCTTTAGATCGATATATAACTGAGTGTCACCAGCAGATAATTCAGCTATTTCATTATTCAAATTTTGAGCATCTAGCGATTGCTCCATAATAGCTCTGTTTTTACCAAACACAGCTTCCATAATGCGATTTTCAACATAACTGGTAAAACCTTCGTTTAACCATAAATCACGCCAGCTTTCATTGGTGACTAAATTACCAGACCATGAATGCGCTAGCTCATGTGCAATTAAGTTTACTAAACTTTTATCCCCTGCGATAACAGTTGGTGTGATAAAAGATAAACGTGGATTTTCCATACCACCAAAAGGAAAGCTTGGTGGTAATATTAATAAATCATAACGACCCCAACGATATTTTCCATACATTTTTTCAGCTTTATCAATCATCGCCTGAGTATCATCAAACTCAGCTATTGCCGCATCTAAAATATTAGATTCAGCATAAATACCAGTTTGATGGCTCATTGATTTAAAATGTAAATCACCGACACCAATGGCAATTAAATAAGCAGGAATTGCTTGTGGCATAGAAAAGAAGTAATCGCCATCTCGCTTAGTATCTGGTTCATTATTAGCACTCATTACTGCTAATAAATCTTTATCTGTTGTAATTCTAGCGGTGTAAGTAACACGAACACTTGGTGTATCTTGAATAGGAATCCAAGAGCGAGCATGAATTGCTTGATTCTGGCTAAATAAGAATGGTTGTTTCTTACCTGCAGTTTGCTCAGCAGATAACCATTGTAAACCAGACGCTTTTTCGGTTGAATTATAATAAACACGTAATTTTTTAGCTTTGAATTTTGTATCGATCGTCAGTTTTGAACCTAAAACAGAATCTCGTTCAGCAAGTGTATAATTTACCTTTTGCCATTCATCTTGAGCATTTTGGGCAAGAACGTTATGAATAACCAGATCACGTGTATCTAAAATGATACTTTGTGGTGTATCACTAAGCCATTTTAATGATAGCTCAGCAAAGCCTGTTAATGCTTTTTCTTCGAAATTGACCGCTAGGTCTAAATAAAGGTGGGTTGTGATAACTTGATCATAATTTGAATAGGTATAAGCATCGTTTAATACTGGCTTATTATCCGCTGTTGCTAATTGCGATATAAATAATGTTGCTAACAACATAAACCGCTTAAAAATTTTCATTAAAATAATCCTAAAAAACTCACAAAAAAATAGACTTGTAGATTACTTTGAATCAACAAGTCTATTCAACTATTTTGTATTATTAATATATTCAGCAAATTGAAAGAGTATAAAGAAATATTTACAATCGGCTTTTGTATAAATAGGTCGACTTTAAAGTTTTTGCATTTGAATGACTACACGACGGTTTTTACCACGTCCGAGTGTTGAGGCATTAGAAGATATATGACGTTTTTCACCATAACCTTTGGCCTCAATACGGCTCGCATCTATTCCATTTTTGACAAAATAATCACGTATTTTAAGCGCTCTACGTTCAGATAGTTTAAGGTTAGGCCAACGGGCACCATAACTATCTGAATACGCATCTACCAATACTAGTTCTAATTTAGGATCTAAACTTAAATACTCTCTGATCATATCAACACGTCGTTGCGATGCTTTCGTAAATTGTTCACTATTTGATTGATAATTTAATACGGTAAAAGCGATGTCTTCAAAACTGTAATTTAATAAATTTCCGACACAAGCAACAAAATTTTTATATGCACCTTTAAAACGAGCGGTTGATAAGCCAACAGATATTTCATCGTCTTCACTATACCAATCATTATAATAAAAAGTTGGACTCATTCCTTGCTCTAACTCACTTAACATAGTCCAAGCAACCTTCTTAGGTAAACTAGGGTTGAATTGTTTCTGAAGCTTCATGTTCGCTAAAACTTTTCCGCCATAGCCAGGACGCCAGCTAGGTGACTCACTTCGTACTTGCGCAAGCGAATAGCTATCAGGTAGAAGCATCATATCAAGCTCAAATTCCATATTCAGTTTACGACTTGCTTTTGCTGAAAAACGTGCTTGTCCATAATTAGGAATTTGATGTGATAACGTACATTGTAAGCGAGAGTCATCAGCAAGTTGCCATTTTGAACTATTAAGATCAGCGCTGTATTGTCGAATATTAGCTTGCGCCTGTGTTACGAAAAACATGAAATACAAGGCGATAGAAGCTGTCATAAAAAATGATGAAGAGAAGAACAATTTATATGTATTTGGAGAGTATATTTTCATAATATTGATTACATAATTAATTAATGACATTAGTTATATCGTCTCAAACTAGAATTACTTTAACACTTTATCTCTATTTTTTCGTTATTTTAGTGTTTTATCACTAATTTATTATTTTTATACCGAATTAAATATTACTAAAAAACCAAACTAAATTCACATTTATATTATAAGCGACTCATAAATGTAATCAGGTAAGTATTACTATCGTGTTTACAATAATTTTCTGAGATAATTACTCATCCAAGTTTTCTCTTAAGCCAAATTTATAATATGTCAGATACTGTAGAAGTAAAAGAAGATAAAGAAATAAGTAAACCATTATTAGCACAACGATTTCGTGGTTATTTCCCTGTAGTTATTGATGTCGAAACAGGTGGCTTTAATGCCCAAACTGATGCCTTACTTGAAATTGCAGCCTCTGTATTATCATTAGATGAAGTTTCAGGTAAGTTATCAATTGATGAAACCATACAATTTAATGTTCATCCTTTTGAAGGGGCAAACCTAGAGCCTAAAGCACTTGAATTTACAGGGATTGATCCTACACACCCATTACGTGGTGCTGTTGACGAAGATGTGGCCTTAAAAACATTGTTTAAATTAGTCAGAAAAAAAATGAAGCTTGCAGGGTGCCAGCGCGCAATTATTGTGGCTCATAATGCAGCTTTTGATTTAGGGTTTTTAAATGCCGCAACAGCACGTTGTAACATTAAACGTAGTCCTTTCCATAGCTTTGTGAGTTTTGATACGACCACATTAGCCGGTCTAGCATTAGGTCAAACTGTACTAGCAAAAGCTTGTGAAGCTGCTGAAATTGATTTTAGCAATAGTGAGGCACATACCGCAATTTATGATACTGAGAAAACTGCCGAGCTATTTTGTCATATTGTTAATAAATGGCATGAATTAGGTGGCTGGCCTTTAGCTATACCAGCAGAGTAAATAGCAAATCATAAAAAAAGCTAGTGTCATAAACACTAGCTTTTTTATATGATTTTTAGTGACAATAATTAAAAAAAGTTGAAATAATTGTCAATTTAGTCGCTTAAAAACGATTAAAGTTTATCAGCGTTATCGGTAAGGTAAGCTGCAACACCATCTGGAGAAGCTGTCATACCTTTATCACCTTTATTCCAACCTGCTGGACATACTTCACCGTGCTCTTGGTGGAATTGTAATGCATCAACCATACGTAGCATTTCATCTACATCACGGCCAAGTGGCAAATCGTTGATTACTTGATGACGTACATTACCTTCTTCATCAATTAAGAATGAACCACGGAAAGCAACACCTGCTTCAGGATGTTCAACGTCATATGCTTTACAAATTTCATGTTTAGTATCTGCAACTAAAGTATATTGTACTGGACCAATACCACCTTCATTTACAGGTGTATTACGCCATGCATTATGAGAAAATTGTGAATCAATTGAAACACCAATAACTTCAACACCACGACTTTTGAATTCTTCCATACGGTGATCAAAAGCTAAAAGCTCTGACGGACATACAAAAGTAAAATCTAACGGGTAGAAAAACACAACAGCTTTTTTACCTTTAATTGCTTCACTTAACGTAAAAGTATCAACAATTTCACCACTACCTAACACTGCCGCTGCAGTAAAATCTGGTGCTGGACGACCAACTAATACACTCATTTTGTGCTCCTTTCTATTATTAATAATTAAGAATTTATATTGAAAATAATGAATAACAGCTCATTATCTTATCAATTTACTTCTTGATAAATTTATTCTGCGCTTGTTTCTTCAGAAGCATTTTTAGCTGATGCTTCCTTAATCAAAGTTTGCAACTCACCTTGTTGAAACATTTCCATAATAATATCACAACCGCCAACTAATTCACCTTCAACCCAAAGTTGTGGAAATGTAGGCCAGTCTGCATATTTTGGTAATTCAGCTCTGATATCAGGGTTTTGTAAAATATCAACATAGGCAAATTGTTCACCACATGAGATCAAGGCTTGAGATGCTTGTGAAGAAAAACCACAACTTGGAAGTTTTGGTGAGCCTTTCATATACAATAACACTGTATTCTCACTAATTTGTTCTTTAATACGTTCGATAGTTTCCATGATAACCCCTAAAATAATAACCTCTAAAAACAATACTCATTATACTGAGCTGAATTCTTAGTAAAACTGACACTAGAAATATAATGGAGACGAAGTTTCACTTTTCAATTCAATATAATAAATACTTGAAAATAAATTTATATACTTGAAAAATAGATAAAGAAACCTTATACACTCTATACACTAGTTATTCAAAATAGTATAAACTTAATACCTGAGTATTTTACTCAAGTTTTATTGGAAAATACACCCTTTATTCACGAATACACTGTAACTTTAAAACAAAGAACTTGGAGAGCACAATGGCTATTGAATTACCTGCATTACCTTACGAACAAGATGCCCTAGAACCACATATTTCTGCAGAAACTTTATCGTTTCATTATGGAAAACATCACAATACTTACGTAGTGAAATTAAATGGTTTAATTGAAGGCACTGAGTTTGCTAACAAATCATTAGAAGAAATAGTGAAAACTTCTTCAGCAGGCATTTTTAATAATGCAGCACAAATATGGAACCATACTTTTTACTGGAATAGTTTAAGCCCTAATGGCGGTGGTGAACCTACCGGTGCTTTAGCAGATGCTATTGTTGCTAGCTTTGGATCTTTTGCTGAATTTCAAGCAAAATTTACTGACAGTGCAATTAATAACTTCGGCTCAAGCTGGACATGGTTAGTTAAAAATGCAGATGGTAGCTTAGCGATTGTTAACACTTCTAATGCTGCAACACCATTAACAGACGAAGGTGTTACCCCATTACTTACTGTTGATTTATGGGAACATGCATACTATATCGATTACCGTAATCTTCGTCCTAAGTACATGGAAGGTTTTTACGCACTAGCTAATTGGGATTTTGCTAGCAAAAATTTCTCAGCGTAATAGCTATTAGCTGGAATTTTTAATAAAAAAACGAGCTAACTAAGCTCGTTTTTTTTTTAACAACAGTACATTTAGACTATTAGGTTACAAGTAATTAAAAGGTTTTTAATACTTTCACTGATGCATCAACGCTCGCAGCATCAACATAACCAATAGCGCCGGCATTAGCAGCGATATGTTTTAATACCTCAGCATCTGACCCTAATTCTGTTGGTGGCTTACCTCGACCTGAGAAGATCAATTTAGACCAATAAGCCTTCATCTGACTTGAACTTTTATTTAATACTTTTTCTTCGAATTCACTGCGTACTGCACTACCTGAAACTGAATTAATCGGTTCAATGGATCCACCACTTGGAAATGCTTTCATTTTGCCCATAAAAATTCGCGCTATATCACTATCATCAATAATATCAGCGTTAGTTGAGTTAACAACAACCGCAACATCAGCTATAGAAGAGAAACTAAGAAAAAAAACAGATGTACATAATAAAAGTTTACTTTGAGTACTTTTTAAAAATTTCATTTTTCAACTCCTAAAATACAGTTACTAATGCTGTTCTAAACAAGCCTGAGTCACTATTACTATCGAGATCGTCGCTAAAAGAGGTATATTCAAATTTTAATGCCGCAGATTGGTGGAAATCCCAACGCAGACCTAATGTGATATAACTGGTGTCTTCATCTGTCGCGGTATCTAAACTTTCGGTACCATAAATCAAAGTTTGTAAGTCTACAGGTAAAGATTCAAATGCCGTGCCATCTGGTATACCTGGTATTTGATAGTTTAACGTAATAGGATCTTGGTCATCTTCATCAACCCCATAAGTTACATGTACCATCATATTATTAAATCGATAACCGGCCATCAAATAATAAGACTCTTGATCAGGTAAAGCTGTATCATCTAATGATAATGAAGAGTATTCACCTACTATAATAATTTGGTCAAAATCAAGTTGGAAACCAAGCTCAATAAACTCACTGGTATCTGATGCTATATCAATTTGACTAGCAATATGATTTTGGCCTAATCCATTCCAACCATCTACTAAAGGTTTAATAGCCAACAAATCAATATTCATTTCTGTTTGGAAATAAGCACCTCTAAGTGTTAGCCAATCACGTGTTAACGTTAACGAGGCACCTGCAAAATTTGTAAAATCAGCACTACTCTCATTATCGAACACTTCTATATCTGAATTATTACCACCATAAATAGCGTGTAGTGTTGTATCAAAATCACCAAGCTGCGTCGAATATATAGCGGCAATCCCATCGAAGGTATCAAAAGGTACGTCATAAACTCCTCTTGGCGGAGTAATCCAAGGGTAAGCATAAGACACATCTAAAAAATCAGAGTACATATAAAAAGGTATACGTTGACGACCAGCCAATATTTTCAAATTATCATTGACTTGATAACCAACATAAGCCCATTCAAATTTAGGATCCCAATCATCGGCACCTCGGGATAGTATTTGGGCGGTAATACTTAAACCTTCGCCTAAATCGCTTGATGCTTGTAAAGCAAATAGTGAATCAGGACTAAAATCGATTGAATCGTCATAGCCATATAAGCTTTCATCACTTGCTGTTGTAACACCAGCAACAATACTAGCAAAACCATTTAATGTGATTTCAGCATTGGCACTACCTGCTAATAAAATACCTGTTAGCGCAAGCGCTATTCTATTATGCTTCATTATAATATACCTATCATTATGTTGAGTTATGTTAAATCCGTTTACTGCTTTATTGAAACTACAGTTATTATTATTAAATATTACTTATTGTTCTTACTTTAAATAGCAATATAGCTAAAAATTAGACCTTAAATTGACGAGCTACAGACTCTAATGCTGAAGCCAAAATCGTTAGTTGCTCACTTACATCACCAATTTCACGTGATGCTTTAGAGGCTTCATCAGCACAAGATTGAATATCTTCAACATGACCAACCATCAATCCAGAAACTTGATGTTGCTCTTCTGTTGCAACAGCTATTGCTCCATTCATATCAGCGATAACATTAACTGTATCCGTTATAACAACTAAGCTATCACCGGCTTCAATAGCCGTTTTCACACTTTCTTCAACACTCGTGCGTGAGCTTTCCATCATAGTTACCGCTTTTTTAGCTGCACCTTGTAACTGCCCCAGCATTTGATTAATTTCTTCTGTAGATTCTTGTGTGCGTGATGCTAGATTTCTAACTTCATCTGCAACTACAGCAAAACCACGGCCTTGTTCACCTGCTCTTGCCGCTTCAATAGCAGCATTAAGTGCTAGCAAGTTGGTCTGGTCAGCAATACCACGTATGACTTCAAGCACAACATTTACCCTATCGGTATCTTCCTGTAATTGATTCACAGTTTCTGCTGCTTGCGTTACATTTTCGGCTAAAGTTCTAATACCTATTACCGTTTGCTCAACAACGTCCTTACCTTTTTCAGCTTCTATATTTGCATTTTTGGCTGCATCAGCTGCATCTGCTGCATTAGTCGTAATTTCAGCAACACTTTGGCTCATTTCTTCGACCGACTGTCTTGATTGAATAACACTGTCTGATTGGCGGTTAAACGAGCTGATGGTACTACTCGATAGTTGCGAAATTGTATTTGCGGTTTCAGCTAATGGTAAAGCGGTATCTACTACATTTTTAATAACACCTTGTAGTTTTTCAATAAAGCTATTGAACCATAGAACTAACTCACCTATTTCGTCTTTACTGTTAGTGGTAAGCCTAACAGTTAAATCTCCATTCTCTTGGGCAATACCTTTCATTGACTGAATAATATTTTGTAAACTTGAACTAATTGTTCTCGCAACAGGAATAGCAACAGCAAACAACGATAAGATAGTAATAGCGCCAACTATCATACCTGTGGTGGTATTTGACTCTGCCTTTTCATTAACAGACTCAAACGCTTGAGTAAAAGATTGATATCGCTCTGCGCGAAAGGTATTTAATTTATTTTGCAAATTAGTAAGCTTTTCGGACATTGCTTGACTTCGCTTCCCTAACGTAGAAAAGTCAGCAGAACCATCTACCATCTCACTTGAAAGTGCAAAAGCTAATTGATAATATTCATTAAAATCATTGAGTAACGAGCGTAAATAATTCGCATTCTCTGCATCTGACTGAATATTATTTTGAAGTTTATCACGAGTTTCTTGCGCATAAGTATTAGCAGCATCAAGTAAATCGGTTTCTCCCATAGTTGCAGCATTACCTAATGTTTCTTTCAACTTATCCAGCCTAACAAGGCTATATTCAGATGTTTGTAATAACTGATATTCGATACGATATGCCTTATCTAATTGTGTCACTATGTGAGACATAGCCATAAGTGTTATAGCTAAATACACACAGAACCCAATAGCCCCAACAAATGGAATTAAAAGTATTTTATAGCGAATCGATAATGTTTTAAATAAATCCATATTTGCCTTCTAGTTATTGTTAATCAACAATTTTTTTATACATAATAAAGTGAGTGTAGTAAAAAAATCATATTACGCAAATTTTAAAATCAAGAGTTTGAAGTAAACAACTCAAACGAATAATTAATGAGCAATCCATTGTTCTAATGCATGTTTATAGATAATAAAGACCTAATTTGAATAACTATATTAGTAATGGAAGGGGGGTGATTCTTTTATAATTTAAACTGTGTATTCATAATAAAAGCAAATAGTATAACTAAATTGTCTATTTGCTTAAATGTGTGTAAATAAAATGATTAATCTACAGTAAGCTCTTTAAGCACATCATCCTTTAATTCAGCCCAAAGTTTTCCAGATTCTATGCCGTACTTACGAACTTCAAAAATAGAATCATCAAAACGTCCTTCGTTCGCTAGTTCAATAAGCTTTTGGTAATAAGCCCTTGATATTTCACGTCCTGTTGGGTGCGCAAAATACAAACTACCAATGCGCGAATACAATCCTTTAAAACCATTTAATATTAGTAAATAAATAGAATTTTCTGAGGCTATTGCCAATTCTTTATTTAGTTGATAATCAAACTCAGCAAATGCTTCACCATTATCTTCAATATCAGTATAAGCACTCAACAATTCAATAGTCTTCTTAGGATTGTTTTTTATAGCACCACGAATATAAATAGCACTGATATTAGTACGAGCTGATAAGAGATTATCCACTAAATCAGGAACACCTTCTTGGTCAAGATGCGCTAGCGTTTCTAAAATATTTAAACTTGACGTGTCCCAAAAGTTATTCACTTTTGTTGGTTTTCCATGTTTAATAGTCAACCAACCATCTCTAGCCAAGCGCTGTAGTACTTCTCTAAGGGTTGTTCTAGTTACACCAATTAGCTCTGATAATTCACGCTCTGCTGGTAAAATTGAACCAGGAGGAAAACCACCATTCCAAATTGATTCAACAATATATTGCTCGGCAAATCCGGCAGGGCTTTGAGCTTTTATAACCATATTCGTAAACGACCTAAAAAAGATAAATTAATAAAACTGATTGTACCAGAAGATTGAATTGGTACAAGCGTAATAGAAAAGACTGGTCTAACCAAGCTCATGACATTATAAAAGATAAAGGTTAAGCAGCTAATTATTCTCTGTAATGTACCATTAAAGCACCAGAAACTTTACCAACAGTTAAATCTTTAATAAATTTATAATTTGCATCTTCAAAAAAAGTTCTAAACTTTCCTGATGTTGCATAAACTGCAACACCTTCACTATCACTATGCTCTTCAAGAACAGTATTTACTGCTGCCATTAGATAATGACCAAAGCCATGATGTTGATGCAAAGGGTGAATAGCAATAAAGGATAACATGTGAAATTTTTTTAATGGGATAGAGGCAAGGACAACTTTTTCTTTTTCTATCATCTGTTTAGTGCTTAAATATCCAGCACTTAGCAACATTTTTAAACGCCAATGCCAGAATCTTTCCGTACCTACACTATCATCTGGACTATTCAAACAAGCAACACCTACCATCGACTCGCCCAAATACAAACCTACCATGGGTTGCTTAGCTTGCCAGAAAGCGTTTAACTCTTCTCTGATTGATGCTCTTAATCTTTGCTCATAACCTTCTTTGTCACTGTTGAATATATCTAAAAAAACAGGGTCATCATGATAGGATTGAAAAAGGAGCGAAGCCGCTACTTTAAGGTTCTCTGCACTAAGGTAAGTTGCCTTTATATCAAGTTCACTATCTACCGAAACAGTCGCTGACATACAAGTTCTCCAATCCAACAATTATATTTATTTTTTTATCCTATATTCACCATACCAGTTTTTTTAATAATAGGTAAATAAAATTCAACTGTCATAATTATAGTGCAGGGTTATAAATATAAAATAACTTGGTATAACATCATGTCATACCAATATTATTTCATTTAATATACTGCTCGGTGTATTGCTATTTTTAATTATAGTAATTTTTTATATTCGTCACCGTTACCTGTTTGAGTTAATGTACCATCAACAAATTCTAAATAAGTACATTCATCCTTAGTCGTTAACCCATCTTTATGCTTGCGTTGACTTCTATAATATAAAACACGAATAGTTTTTTCATTGTAAGTGTAAGTTTCAGAAAAATCAGCAACACCTAACTTTTCTTGCATATCGACAACACTTGTACCGAGTTGAACTTGTGCTATAACTTTACGGTTTTTATAACTTCTGTCTTCACTATCCCCCATAATTGAATGATCTACTTGACCATCTTTTACTGAGATAACACAGCCAGTTAACGTTGTTGTTAACGGTAAAACAATAAGTAATGCCAACAATGATTTTTTCATATTTACTCCTAATAGAATTATACTTTCATGCGTAATAAAGCAAAAAACAAACCAACAACACAAAAAAACATAACCAACTGATTATATTGAATAAAATAGAATAACTAAAAATAACAACTGACATAAATAGTAACATTGGCTAAAATATAGTGAATATTACAAAGACAATTAATCAAAATGACAATAAATGATGAAATTTCAATCGTTGCTAATAAAATAGCAAATGAAGGCAATAAACCAAGCGTTGCACTAATTAAAACCAAGTTAAATAAAAAAGTTCCTTTACCTACCATAATATCAGTATTAAAAAATTGGCAGCATGAACCAAGCTTTATCTCGTTACCTGAAGAAAAGCATACTGATGTTGAATGTAAAACGGATAATCCACCAACAGAAAAAAGATCTTTTGAGAAAGACGTCCGTGATGAATTAACAAGTTTAAAAGAAGAAGTATTAGAATTAAAAGCCCTTATAAAACAACTGCTTAAATAATTACTTAAGTGGTAAATTAATAACATGTGCTTTTAACCTTAATATTACTCATTATATTAAGGTCGCGCTATTACTATTGAGGCACTATAGGGGTCAGTGTGTTTATAAACTCAGCAAGTGAATCAGCTAGCTTTTTATGAGGCTTACATCCAACACGCTCAACCCACACTGTTCCAGTGTCATTTTCAACTGAGATGATCATATCTTCTTCATCCGTGACAGCAACAAAAACAGTTTCAGCTTGTTTCAACCTCTGCTTCATTAAAATATGGCCAATCAAGTTCTCTTGTAAGCGCTGAAAGTCATCCCGATTCCACGCAAATAACAAAGATAAATTACCTTCTTCACAGGTAGCATCAAGATTTTCACTGTATAAAGTCGTAAAGTATGTTTTGATATCTGGGTGCAAAGTCATTTCTAAAGCGGTTTCAACATTATCAAAGTTTAACTCTTGCACCTTTTCTATATTAACCGGTCGCCAATAGACTTCCCCCGAAGATAGCGCTTTGTATTCAGTGGACATGTCAGTGTATGCATCTTCACAAGGTGAAAGCCATTGCTCGTCTTGCTCTACTTTCGGAGGGTGAGAATAGGTGTTTTGATAATTTTTTACATACTGCTTAGAAAATTGTTGCAAAATGTCTACTAAATTGAGTTTAGTTTGATTTGATGATGTCATCTAATTCAGAGATCCTTTAAAATAGTCTATGAAGTTTCATATAAAATAAGAAAATTATGGCAACCTACCAAAATTCAAAAGAATTAAAAAATTTAACGCTTGGTAAAGCAACCGAATATTGTAGTGAATATAACCCAAATCTATTACAAGGTGTACCAAGAAGCTTAAATAGAGATGATTTATCACTTGTTTCAAATACATTACCTTTTATAGGTGAAGATGTTTGGTACGGATATGAATTATCTTGGTTAAATAATAAAGGCAAACCTATTGTCGCTGTCGCAGAATTTCGTTTTCCTTGCACAAGCCCGAATTTAGTCGAGTCAAAATCATTTAAATTATATTTGAATAGCTTTAACCAAAGTAAATTCTCTAGTTTTGACGAAGTTAAAAATATATTGATTAAAGATTTATCTGCAACCGCAGGTGCTCAAGCACTAGTAACTTTATTCCCAGTTGAGCAATGCCCTGCTCTGGCCATTAAAGTGAGTGATAAAGACGTTATTTGTATTGATGAAGCTGATATCACCGTAGATAATTATCAATATACAGCTGAGCTACTAAAATATGCGCAAACAGACATAACTTCAGAAGCCTCTTCTGCCAAAACAGAAAGCGAAAACCTTGTTAGCCATTTATTAAAGTCTAATTGTTTAATTACCAATCAACCTGATTGGGCAAGTGTTTATATTAGTTATGAAGGCGCTCCGATAGATCACAGTATTTTATTACAATACTTAATATCATTTCGTCAACATAATGAATTTCATGAACAATGTGTTGAACGAATATTTTGTGATTTACAAGAATATTGTCAATTATCAAAATTAACGGTATTTGCTCGTTATACTCGTCGTGGCGGATTAGATATAAACCCTTTTAGAAGCACACATATAGCTTGTGCTCCAACAGCAAGAACCTTAAGGCAGTAACACTCACAATATTAATTATCAGTGTTAAATTAAGTTTCTATTCCATGATCTGTTACATATTTTTATAAGGTTGCATATTGCCAGCTCCATTGAGGTAAATAAAAGGTAGCTTGATTGGTATTAAATCTGTCAAAATTAATATCAAAATTAACATAGCTATATTACGTTTGGCTAACCATTATATCGATCGCTACCTCATTAGCCTTTACCAATACTGTATAAAACGTAAGCTTGTTATCGATACTTTAAAAAGGTAATAATCAATAATAAAACCGTTCAAAATAACAGGGATATTTTAATAATTTTCAACTAAACTTCTTATAAAGTAGAAAGTAGTAAATAATATTATTGTAATTTAACGGCTTAATTTACGTTAAGCAAACGTGAATCTGATTAAGTCAGTATAGTCATGTGTTTACACATAATTTATAATAAATCTATTGATAATGTTGTTGTTACTGTAAATTATTAATAATTAAGGGCATAATCAAATTGCTTAGTAAAAAAAGATAAAATAGAAGGATTAACTAAGGATATGAATACTAAAACTGTTGCTGTTAATGAATCAAAAGTGTTACAAAAAAAACTTAATGCAGCAATAGCATCTAGAGCTTCACTTGAAGAAGACTTTAAAGCGCAATCTAGTATGCTAATAGAGTTTATTAATAAACTATCTCAAGTATCCAAAGGCGTCGATATAAAATTAGATAATCGACTCGCTCAACTTCGAATATTGTTGACAAAATCAGCGCCAGTATCTGATATTGAATTAAAAATTAATGAAATATCAACGTTATTACAACAACAAACGACAACCAATAAAAAAAATATTTCTCAATTGCATACTCAGTTTAATAGCGCTGGACAGAGTTTACAAAAAGTACAGGGATTACCGAGTGACTTGCGGAGAAAATTACGAACCTTGTTACAAGAAAGTCAGTCAACCAAAGAAAGTATCACTCAATATGCTCCTCTTGTAAGTAAGCTTTTAGCTTTTTATAGTATTGCTCTACAATCAAAATCAAGTGTTTCATCATCAAATACCGCCAAAGAATTAACACAAGATATTAGCACTACAACAAACGCAACATCGGCTATTAATAGCGTGCTTATTGGTAAAATATCCAGTTGCTTAAGTAAATTACAGCTCTCTACTCAGTACAGTAAAGAATTATTGGAAATTAATAAAAATTTGCTAAAAGACACAACTCATGATGATGTGTTATTACGATTTATTGAAATATTTGATGTAATATTTGCCGATTTACAGCATGAACGAAATAGTGCAAAACACTTTTTAAATACCTTAAGTGAAACATTAACGACAGTACAGCATGCGGTAAAAGAAACACTTTCGACATGTAAGACCGCACAAGACACTAACCTTAAAATTAATCAAAAATTGCAAGGTCAATTATTAGATATGGCTGGCTCGGTCAAAACAGCACTTTCGTTAGAACAAGTTAAAGTTGATATCAATGGTAAGATAATTAGTATAGCAAAAACATTAGAGAAAAAAACAAAGCTAGAGCTACAAAACCAGGAAGAACTGGCTAGCCAATTAAGTAAAATGGTTAAAAAAGTAGAAGCTTTTGAAGAAAAAAGTAAAGAATATGAAAGTAAATTAGCCGAACAAAAGCGTAAAAGTATGCAAGATGCTTTAACCAAATTAAGTAATCGTGCCGCTTTTGATGAATATTTTACTCAAGCGATGGTTGCTTTCCATCATAAACCTTTTAATTTAGCACTTGCTGTTATCGATATAGATGACTTTAAAAGTATCAATGATAATTATGGCCACACAGCTGGTGATAAAACCTTGCAGGTTATCGCCAATACGATACAAAAGAAGGCTGATAAAGATGCCTTTATTGCACGTTATGGTGGAGAAGAGTTTGTATTGATTTATAAAAATCATAAAGAAGATGAATTAGTTAAAGAATTAAACTTTTTAAATAAGAATGTTTCCATTTTACCTTTCAAATTTAAAGATAATAAAGTAAGCATCACCTTATCTATAGGGGCTACCCATATATCTCAAGAGGATAATATACATACCGCATTTGAGCGCGCCGATGAAGCCATGTACAAAGCTAAAACCCAAGGTAAAAACCAAGTTATTTACGCTTAATTAAAAGCACAACTCATACAGTCTTGGTCGTTCCAAAGCCGAAGAGAAACAAAGGAATTTTACATGCATACTCAGCTTAACCCTGTCGGAAACATGAATATACTGTCGCAAGCAGAAGTGGATCAACTTCAACAGTCTTCAACTAGCGAACTTTACAATCTTTATCGAAGTTGCTCACTCGCAGTACTTAATGCGGGGAGTCATACCGATGATGCAGAAGTGATTTATCAGCAACATAAAGATTTTACGATAGAAGTACTCAGGCGTGAGCGAGGTGTCAAAATTGACCTTAAAAACCCACCTGCAAATGCCTTTGTTGATGGTAAAATAATTAGAGGTATTCGCGAACATTTATCTGCTGTTCTCCGTGATATTTTATATATACACAATCCTTACCAAAATATGCATTGTGCACCTGACTCTCTAACTGACGCGACTTTTGGTATATTGAGAAACGCCAATACTATTTTACCTGAGACCGAAGCTCGTTTAATTACTTGTTGGGGTGGTCATTCAATTAAAAATGATGAGTATAGATATACTAAATCTGTCGGCTATCAGCTAGGGTTGCGTGACTTTAATATTTGTACTGGTTGTGGGCCAGGTGCCATGAAAGGTCCAATGAAAGGTGCAACAATTGGCCATGCTAAGCAACGAAATAAAGCTGGTCGATATATTGGTTTAACAGAGCCAAGCATTATCGCAGCAGAGCCACCTAATGCTATCGTAAATGAACTTGTCATTATGCCAGATATAGAAAAACGTTTAGAAGCATTTGTACGAATGTCACATGGTCTCATTATTTTTCCAGGTGGCGCAGGAACCGCTGAAGAGCTCCTTTACATATTAGGTATTTTGTTAAATGAAGAAAATAAAAATCAAATATTACCTATTATCTTAACTGGCCCAGAAAGTGCCCGTGAATATTTTAAAGAAATTGATGAATTCATCGGCGCTACATTAGGTAAAAAAGCACAAAACCTTTATCAAATAATTATTGATGATGCAGAAAAAGTAGCACAAGTTATGTCAATCAAATTAAAAGAAGTGCTTGCCTATCGCACAAAAACAGGAGATGCTTTTCACTTCAATTGGTCTTTAGTTATCGAGCATGATTTTCAACAACCATTTGAAGCAAATCATAAAAACATGTCTGAGTTGAATATTAGTCATGACTTACCTACTGCTGAGCTTGCTGCAAATTTACGTCGTGTATTTTCTGGTATTGTAGCCGGAAATGTAAAATCGGATGGTATAAAAGCGATTAGAGAGCATGGGCCTTTTCAAATATCAGGAGACAAAAAAATTATGACATTAATGGATAAATTGCTCTCTTCATTTGTTGACCAAGAACGAATGAAATTACCCGGCAGTAAATATATACCTTGTTATAAAGTATTAGAGGGGTAAACGTGTCAGCTCATTTAGTATTAATTGATGCCCTTAACTTAATCCGACGAATTTATGCCGTTCAAGAGCGCCCATTTGTCCAAAGTAAAAATCAACTTGATGGTGAATTAGCAGAAAAAACACAGCAACAAGTATTATTTAACACCCAACAAGCCTGTAACAAAGCATTGGAAAACATCTTGAGCTCTCATCAAGCTAGTCACGCGCTAGCGGTATTTGATAGTCAAAACCCTTGTTGGCGTTACAAGCTATACCCTGACTATAAAAAAGGCAGGAAGAAAATGTCTCGCCACTTAGCTGATGAGCTTCCCAATATCCAGGATGCCTTCCTTAACTTAGGTGTTGATTCATTACTGTCTGAAGAAGATGAAGCAGATGATCTGATCGCAACATTGGCAACTAAAATGGCATTACATGGACAAAATGCCACGATTGTTTCTACCGATAAAGGCTTTCTCCCATTATTAAGTCCGAACATTAATATTTATGATTATTTCAATCGTCGTTACTTAGACGAAACCTATGTTAAAGAAAAGTTTGATATAAAACCAACACAGTTAGTTGATCTTTGGACATTAACAGGTGATAACACAAATAAGATCCCTGGCGTTGCAGGTATTGGTCAAATTACCGCGGCTAACTTACTCAATGAATATAGCTCCCTTAATGCCATTCTGACCAGTAATGATCTTAAACCCTCTATCAAAGAGAAACTCGATACAAGTGAAGAACAAATTACATTAAGTAGAAAGTTACTCACACTTAAACGAAGTATTCCCCTAGGCTTTAACCTTAAAGATATTAGGTTAAAAAAAACTAACCCCGAATATGGCAATAAACTAAATAAACAAGAAGCACTTTAAACTAAATCAATAACTAGTTATCATTTCAATAACAATTTATAAAAAATAATAAGACAAGAGGCACAATGAATAAAAAGGTTATTACTCGTATATTTCTTGCATTAGCCGCATACGGAATTTTCGTTTTACTCGTTGTTTCATTTTATGATGATAGTCCTGATAAAATGCAATGGGAAGACAGGGAAGCTTATAACAAACAATTTATAGCAAAATTACAACTTGAACAGTTCACTTTTGAGCAAGCAATAGAACAACTTGGTAGCCCAGATATTACCGAAGCTAAAAAAGTTGCAGCAGATAAATTTCAAGTAATGTTTTATCGTACACAGCATGTAAAGTCTGATGGCATTACCACGCAAGATGAGTGTACTTTCTTATTATTTGTCAACGGCGCCCTTAAAGAAATTGGTTTAGGAGATAATTATCCTAAAAACTGGGGAATTATTGAAAGTTATCAATAGTTTTTATCGTTTTTTTGAAATATTAACACTGTGTTTAATTAAATTTTTTAATAAAAACATAATCTAATATATTCATCCAATATGCTATAATAAATCGTTAAATGTAGACTAACGTAAACTTGATACACTCTGGATTACCTTTTAGAGTCGTTTTATTTAGCTCTATATATGACCACTTTACTGGTCATTCATCGCATGAATATTGCAAATAGAAATATCGAATACGTATCACAAATACTTACATGATATAAAGCACACCATAGACGTATTAATTAGATAATTATCTCTAGTTAATACGTTATGAACAATAAATAACATTATTTATTAAATACTTAAAGCTTAGTATCTCCCTTTTATCACAAGGCAAAAAAAATGACCAAACGAACTATTACAGTAATCCCTGGCGACGGGATTGGCCCAAGCATTATAGAAGCAACAATTAAAGTTTTAGATAAAGCTGGTTGTGACTTTACCTATGAATTTGCCGATGCGGGCCTAACTGCATTAGAAAACCATGGCGAATTGGTGCCACAAGAAACCATGGATCTTATCGAAAAAAACAAAATAACATTAAAGGGTCCATTAACTACACCAGTTGGTGAAGGATTTACTTCAATTAATGTTACTTTACGTAAACAATTTAAGCTTTACGCAAACTTACGTCCAGTTTTGTCTTTTAAAGGCACAAAAGCACGTTATGAAAACATTGATATTTTAACTGTACGTGAAAATACTCAAGGTATGTATTCTGGTGCAGGTCAAACGGTTTCTGAAGATGGAACACAAGCAGAAGCTATGAGTATCGTTACTCGTGACGGTGCTGAAAAAATCTTAACCTTCGCTTATGAAACAGCTCGCAAAGAAGGTCGTAAAAAAGTAACAGCGGTACATAAAGCTAACATTTTAAAGTCAACATCAGGACTATTTTTAAAAGTAGCTCGTGAAGTAGCAGCACGCTACCCTGACATTGAATCAACTGAAATGATAGTTGATAACTGTTGTATGCAGTTAGTAATGAATCCAGAACAATTTGACGTTATTGTTACTACTAACCTGTTCGGTGATATATTATCTGATCTATGTGCTGGTTTAGTTGGTGGTTTAGGTATGGCTCCTGGTGCAAACATTGGTGAAGATTGTGCAATCTTTGAAGCTGTTCATGGTAGTGCTCCGGATATTGCAGGTAAAAACCTAGCTAACCCAACTTCTGTTATTTTAGCTGCATTACAAATGCTTGAATATTTAGAAATGAGCGATAAAGCAGAAAAAATCAGAAACGCGTTAACTGATGTTATTGCTACTGGCGATCGTACTACACGTGATTTAGGTGGTACGCATGGTACAACTGATTTCACTGAAGCTTTATTAGAAAGACTATAGATAAAAGCTTAAAGTAAAAATAAGTTGCGAGTATATATTACTCGCAACTTTCAACTAGATTACTAGATTACTAGATTACTAGATTACTAGATTAGTCTTGCATGCACCGTGACTTCTTCACGATCATAATACAAATGTTTTGCATATAATTCATACTTCACTTGATGCTTAGCAAACGCATCTTTAATTGTTTGTAAATCTTCATTTACTTGCTGGTAACGACCTTTCATAGGTAACTTCAAATTAAACATAGCTTCTTTACAATGACCATCTAATAGCCATTCACTCATTAATTTAGCAACCTTTTGTGGTTTCTCAATCATATCACAAACAAGCCAATAAACATTTTTCTTCATTGGAAGGTATTTAAAACCATCCATCATTTTATGCTTTACTTGCCCTGTTTCCATTAATGATTCAGCCATAGGACCATTATCAATAGCAGTAACCATCATGCCTCGACGCACAAGTTGGTAAGTCCATCCTCCAGGCGCAGAGCCTAAATCAACAGCATTCATTCCTGAAGTTAAACGAGTATCCCATTCTTCTCGCGGAATGAAGTATAGAAAGGCCTCATCAAGTTTTAAGGTCGAGCGACTAGGGGCTTGGCTTGGAAATTTAAGACGCGGAATTCCCATAACATGCGGCGAACTATTATCTGCCAATGAAAACCCTAAAATAACTTCTTGGCCAGATAAAAACAAAGCATGTAATACCGCACCGCCTTCCTCTGCTTTAAAGTCAGTTTTTTTATTCGTTAATATCTTTGCTTTACGAAGTCCTTGTCGTAATGGTACCGCCAATTTCCGACAAAATTTACTTAATTCTTTACCATCATTCGTGTCTGGCATTTCCATGCGCAGATCATCATACTGCCATTCATTTCCTAATGACTCAACAATAGCTTCAACGCGATTATAATCCGGTAAGTCAATCTTTTCAGTTAAGGTCACAAACCATTGACGCGTAAAAATAAGACGTTTAAGTGGCAATTTTTTTAATAAAGCTTCACCATGCTCTGATACTTGTAGATGAAAAAAGACTAAGCCTTGATTCTTTTTTAATTCTAAATAGCCATACATTTCATTCCATGCGGCTTTTTCTTGAATTTCAGCGCCACACTCTTTTTCAAAGCCTGGTCGACAATATAATACGATAGAAGTCATAAGTTGTTTTTACCTTCAATTGACAAGAGTAACCAAGCAACTGCCAATGATATTCCGCCAAATGGCGTTAGTTTACCAATAATGGGAAAACTGAAAAATGTTTTAATATAAATGCCACCGCTAAAAAACATAATACCAATCACAAAACCGGCACAAGCAGCTAACAATATATTAGAGGGTTTTCTAATGGGTAAGTTAGTTATAGCCCAAATTAATGCTGCTAAAAGAGCTAAAGTGTGAAATAACTGATATTGTAATGCTGTTTTTAATGTTGATTGCACGTTAACAGATAACGCCTGTCCTGCGTGAGCAAGCCAAGCGCCGAATAGTACAGAAAAGCAGCCACTAACGCCAACAAAAATCATTAAATATTTTATTATACTCGTCTTATGATGTCCTATTTGCGCCTCTTTATTCATTTTGGGTATTTTCCTGAATAAACTGTTTGATAATGTCAACTGAACTTTGCATATGTTGAGCGTGGGTAAATCCTGATTTCACTCTTGGTTTTAAACTATGATCGCCGTCGTTTAAGAAAACGCACTGACACAAGTTAGATAACTCATAATTCATAATTTCATCTTCAGAGCCTAAGGCATCACGTTCACCTTGTACTATTAGCACTTTTTTTTGTGTCTCTTTTAATGGCTCCAATCGCAATTTTTCAGTATTTTTAGCTGGATGAAACGGATAGCCTAAACAAAAGACACCTTGTATTTTATGTAAAATATCATCATCACTTGCTAAGGTTGCTGCAACACGAGAACCCATTGATTTACCGCCAATAAATAAAGGTAACGGTTTAACGCTCTTAGTTGTAGTGACTAAGTCATTAATAACGTCTTTATAACACTCAATTAGCTTTGGCATTCTATCAGGCGGGTAGCGCTTTCCAAGCGCAATACGTTTATCCATAAAAGGAAAATTGAATCTTAATACATTAATGTTAACCTGATTAAATAAATCAGTTATTTGCTGCATAAAATCATGATGCATATCTGCGCCAGCACCATGAGCAAATATAATTTGTGCGATAGGATTATCAACATTATTTTCTAGCTTACTTATCATTGTCGCCTGTTACTCCGGTGGATAAAATTTTTCACTAAGGAAAATTGAGTTGAATACCTTACGTAATTTGACCATTTTTAACTTGCTCTTGCTCTGATTCAACCATATCAAGTAACCAATCCCTAAACGCTTCTATTTTACCTATATCTTTTTGAGATTCGCGACAGACAACAAAATATGAATTTTTACTAACTAATACATCATTAAAGGGACAAATTAAGCGCCCAGAATCAATATCCGGTTTCGCTAATACACTATAGGCTAATGCTACACCTTGACCATATAAAGCAGCTTGAACTACCATAGCAGAGTGACTAAAAATAGGACCATGATTCACATTAGTTCCCTTAACACCTACTTGCTTAAACCAACGCTTCCAATCTCTACGCGACGTATCATGCAATAAGGTATGATGTTGTAAGTCATCTAACGATAATAATGGCGGTTTACCACTCGCCGCCCCTTCTTGCAGTAGTAAAGGAGAACAAACAGGAATTAAATACTCAGTATGTAATTTATCGGCATGAATATTCGGCCAACGACCGCGACCATAATAAATAGCGACATCAACATCTTCAGTGAGTGAGTTTTCAGCTTGATCTACCGCTTTTATTCGCACATCAATATCGGGGTGTAAGGCGTTAAAAGCACTAAGACGTGGCACAAGCCATTGTATGGCAAAACTTGCTTGTGAACTAACCGTAATAGCCCCTTTAGCACCACGAGCAAGTAACCTTTCAGTTGCATCATAGAGTGAATTAAAAATATCTTTTATATCTAAATAATATGACTGCCCTTCTTCCGTCAATAATAAAGAACGATTTTTTCGCATAAACAATTTAATACCTAAATGCTCTTCCAGTGCTTTGATCTGGTGGCTTACAGCTGCTTGAGTAACAAACAACTCCTCTGCTGCTCGCGTGAAACTTAACTGCCTAGCCGATGCTTCAAATGCACGCAATGCGTTTAATGGTGGTAATCTACTAGCCAAGTTACACCTGATTCCATATTAATATAAAAGTGAATTTACACATAAATTATTTAGAATACAGCATACCAACTATTCATTAGTTTTTCTAATGAATAACATGATTATTTGTCGTTTTAAATTCTATGCTTTTTTAAGTATTATAGCGCCAATAGATGAAGGACATCATCTCAAGGTTCTAACAAAAAGTGTGAGCAGTGCTATTTTATCTCTGCTTGCATATTGCGAAAAAGAGCAAGCGCGAGGAAAGTCCTAATAAATCTATCAGCCGAAAAGATGGCACCAACGAAAAATTTATTATTAGGTCAAATAGGAATAAGACATGAAAAGTATTAACATATATAAACTAGCTATTGTAGCTACATCAGCCGTAATGGTTTATTTTGCTTCTGGATTAGCATCAATTGCCCAAGCCTCTGACTTAATTAAAGCAGAGCCGATTAAACAAGAAAGCTTGATTAACCAAGCACAAGCTAACTTAGCCGTAACATTTTCAACTATTACTATCACCCCTAGCACTATACAAGATAATGCTAGTGAGATGATAGCGAAAGAAAGAGTTGTTGCGAATCAAAGCGAAGTAATAACGCTAAGCAAAAACAATATTATGAGTGAGTAAGTACGACTTACTGATAAAATAACCGATAAATGCTCGCACATTTAAATAAAAAAGGGCGTAATACGCATTGTATTACGCCCTTTCTTTATCTGCTAACTTATTGAGTAGGTTAATACCAATCTCGCTAACGATGTGATCATTGCTACTTGTTAAAGTCACCAACATGTAGGGGTCAGTCGCTCAAAGTGTTGGTAGGACACAATGAAGTATTAACAGATTACTGTGAGCACAAAGGTTTGAAGCGACGAACCAATATTAATTACTGTAATAAGCTTTTGGCGTAGCAACTTCTAAAAACTAAATCCTGAACACTTACAGTGCATTAGTCGACGAAAGTGTTCTCTGTTGGGGCAAAGCCTACCTTTTTCTTTTGTGATTGCAGTTCTAAAAATGTCTCTTGTATAACTCTGGCATCCCAGCTTGCACGGTGTCGACCTGCGCCAATTTTCTCACGAACCATTGCTTTGGTTTTGTCCCAACTCAAGAAGTCTTCCTCTTTTAGTACCATTTCCAATGCACTTACTCTGAAAGTAATATCTTCTCGACCAGCTTGAAATAAAGTACGTATCCAGGGGTAGTCGACAGTCCAACCGTCAGAGTAAAGTGTTTCCCCTTTTAGTAGCGCGTTCAAGCTCTGGCACACTTCTTTGGGGCTTTTTCCATTTGTAATTAGTTTGTCTCTACTCAGGCCGTGAAGAGCTTCAGCTTCAGGATCCCAATGTAGCCATGTAGGATCTGGGGCTATCAGTGAACAGTATCGCTCACCATTAGGTAAGGCTATGCCTATTTCGACGGGATAACTTAAAGAACCGAATCCAGAGGCTTCAACATCAACAATAATTGGTACGTATGGTTTCATCTGTCTGATTCCTGTTTGATATAGCATAAAAATAAAAAAGCTAAAATCGTGCCATTATTGGATTTAATGGTTTTAGGTTATCAATTTCATTATAACTTTAATTTTTTAACCTAAATTTAAGGGAAGTCGTTTAGCCAATTTACAATAATAAGACTTTCTCGTAATGAAAAAATAATTTAACCTAAGCATATAAATTACTAGTAAATTTTTTACCTTATGAGCCTTTTTTTATCTCTTGCGTTATCAACCCTTCCCCCTTTATCTGAACCCGTTACCAATAATGCTGTTGCCAAAGTTACCTCACAAAACCACACCTATTTTTTAAGCTTTATGGGATTAAGTAAAAATAAACAATACAACGATGTACACAATAAAGTATGGGCACTAAGAATAGGTGATGAACAATGGCAAGCAAAAGCTAACGTGCCTTCAAGTTTAACAATAAAAGGACGTTTAGCGAGCACTGCTGTTGGGTTAGGAGAATATGCCTACATATTTGGTGGCTATACCGTAGCGAGCGATCACAATGAAGTTTCAAGCCCTGATGTTTATAAATACGACGTAATAAAAAACACATATACACAGCTAGCAAGTATGCCTGTTCCAGTAGATGATAGCGTAGCACTAAGCTATAAAGCTCGTTACATATATTTAATTAGTGGCTGGCATAATGATGGAAACGTAAATTTAGTACAAATTTATGATATTCAAACCAATACATGGCAACAAGCTTCGCCATTTTTAGGTGAACCTGTATTTGGGCAGGCAGCTGCCATTAGTGGCAATACTATTGTTGTTTGTGATGGTGTAAAAACTCAAGCAAATCCTGATTCTCGGCGTTCATTTAAAGGTTTAGCACAGTGTTTAAAAGGTACAATTGACCCCGTTAATCCCCAAAAAATAGACTGGCGCACCTTGCCGCACCCAACTGGCAGCGCACATTACCGCATGGCTGCAACTAATTACAACAATGACATTTACATGCTAGCCGGCTCTAATACGCCTTATAACTATAATGGCATTGGTTATAATGGTAAACCTGCCCCCGCAAGCAATCATGTATGGCGTTTTAATATAGAAAAAAATGAATGGAAAACATTATCACCTACTAAGATACCCAGTATGGATCACCGTGGATTGCTTGAACACAACGGTATTTTATATCGTATTGGTGGTATGAATGACAAACAACAAGTAACAGCTGACGTACTAGGTTATGAGGTAGAAAAGTGAATACACTATACATTACAGGTGCAGGAGTAAGTGCAGCGAGTGGAATTCCCACTTTTAGAGGCGAAGATGGCTATTGGACTATAGGTAGTAAAAATTATACTCCGATGGAAATGGCGACTAGAGCAATGTATGAAAATTCACCAAAAGAGTTTTTAGCTTGGTATTATCATCGCTTTGCAACTTACCGCAATCATGGCCCAAATGATGTTCACCATTGGCTAAGTGATAAAAACGTAATAACACAAAATATTGATGGGCTTGACGGTAAAGCTGGTAATAAAAACTACATTGCTATTCATGGCAGACTCGACCAAATGACGCTATTTCATGAGCAAAGCGAGGATGTAACACCACTCAATGCACCATGGGAAAGTGTTGATGAAAGCCGTTTACATGCCTCTTTATTTGACATATTTAATATTCAAGAAAAAGCGCCTGTACTTAATCAATCTTTTAAGCCCTTTGTACTTTTATTTGATGAATACTACACCGAACTTTACAGAATAAGTGAAGCGCAAAAACGAATGAGAGACGCCGATAAAATAGTATTTATGGGGACATCATTTAGTGTGAATATTACGCAAATGGCTTTAGATATTGCGCGTAATTACAATATAGCCGTTGAAGTTGTTGATCCAAACCCTGTTCATATTTTGCACTCAAATGTTAGTTATAAAAAAATGAGTGCACTTGAGTATATTCAAAACTCTTAACTTACTTATTTACTTAAACCACTTATCAGAAAATATTTTACAGAGTATAAATTCAACAAGTGGTTTTAGTTAACCTAATTATGAGCACTTTTTATGCTGAAACTTAAATTCATCGTTTTAGATTTGCAAGTCGATAAATAAGTAATGCTGTTTTTTTTATGTTTTTGTCAAGGCTGGTTAAGTCGGCTTTTTCGTTTTTAGTATGTGCGCCACTTCCCATTAACCCTAAACCGTCGAGTGCCATATCAACATGGTTGGCAGCAAACGAAATATCGGCTGCGCCAGCATTTCTAGGGTTAGCTGCGACCACCTTGTTGTAGCCTAAATTTTGACTAGCTTCGCTGTATAATGCTAATAGTTTTTTATTCCCTTCAGTCAACGCCATTGGCGGATAACCGTCTTCAAAAACCAGTTCAGCTTTACTACCATTTAAATTTTTAGCCACAATTTGCTGCATTACTTTTTTTGTTTTTTCGACTTGCTCAGGTGAAAGCGCGCGTAAATCGCCAGCGACATGTACCGTTTGAGCTATCACATTACTTTTACCGAATGCTGTCGCTGATGAATTAACGCTATCGTAGTCAGCGTTAGTGCCACCTACAATTAACCCTGGATTAAAGGTTAAATTAGGTTGTGTTGCAAGTTGCTCTCTAAAGCTATTTAAAATGCGTGATGCTTCGTAAATAGCACCATACCCGACATTTTCACTAAAAATTTGTGATGAATGTGCCGCAGCTGCACTTATATTTAGTCTCCAGCCAACATAACCTCGTCGAGCAGCCATTGCGGTTTTAATATTATTATCGCCATTTTCATAACCAAGCGCTACATCGGCCCACTCAGCCGCGTCAACAATTGCTTTTTTAGATAAATTTAATGGGCGACCACTACTTTCTTCATCACCCGTCAGTAATACTTTTATGCTAACGTTCTCAAGTAAATTAAGGGCTTGTAAACTTTTAAGCGCGGTAATTATTATGGTATTACCGCCTTTCATATCAGCAACGCCTGGACCGCTAGCTTGATTAGCTCCAAGTTGTTTATAAGTAGTAAAATCATCATGTTTTGCAAAAACTGTATCAAGATGGCCGATCATCAGTATTTTTATTGCGCTGGGATTTCTACTTTCATGTGTTGCAAGTACATGCCCTGCTCGCTTGAATGCACTGCCATCAAGCCATTCTACTTTAAATCCAATTGCAGCTAACTGTTCGCTTGCAAGCTTACCTACTTTTTTAACACCTTCAATATTCAGTGAACCACTATTAATATTTACAGCTTGTTCTATTTGTTGGATCGCTTGGGGAACATTGATTTCAACCTGCTTGACTATTTGTTTTTCGTTTTCATCAAGTTCAGCGTAACTTGTCAGTGGTAACGTACATGCAAGCGTAATAATGAGTCTGTGGCTAAATTTTAAAAATGACATAACAGCATAATATAGAAGTAAAAAGTGTATTAAATATGAAGCAAAAGTACATAGTATTCAATAGAAATTATGCATCGGTGATACAACAGTAAAACATAAAATAGTTTAACAAAATACATTGACATAATATGTCGCACTAGTGAGTTATTAAAATGGATATTTGGAATATATTTATAGCGTTTATTGTACAGTCTATCGAGTTTGTTACTTATGAAGCAGGTATTAGTGAGGCGATAGCAATCATTTGTGTGACGCTTATAGGCCGCTTAATATTAATGCCTGTTAATATTTTCGCTATGGCAAATATGTATAAAAACAAGAAAGCCATGGCGGCGATAAAACCTGAATTAGAAAAAATAAAAGCGACACATAAAGATAGCCCGAATGAAATAGCTAAACGTACCATGGCATTATATAAAAAACACAATATTAAATTTTTAGATAAAAATAGTGTGATGAATATAGCAAGCCAAGGTGTATTTGGATTAGGTATGTTTCAAGCTCTTCAACAAGTAATCTTTAATAGTAAGTTTGCTTGGATTGTTAATATTGCAAAACCTGACGTAGCATTGGCATTACTTGTTGGCGTTATTACTTATTTTTCTCTGGTTGTGATGCCCGGTAGCGCAGAACAAACTAGCACCTTGTTATTTGTTATTCCCGCAATTATTTGTATTATTACCTTAATCAATTTTCCATCTGCTATCGGTTTATATTGGGCAACCTCAAGCGTTACCAGTTTACTGCAATCATTGGCACTTAATCGCTACTTTCATCAACAGGAAGCAGGCAACACTATTTAACATTTATAAGCTCATTGTTAGGCTAAGCTAACAATGTCACTTTAATACGGTCGATCATTAAATAGGATAAATAAACATGAATAACGATGTAATTAATTTTAAGGATAAGTTCACGAAGTTTACCGAACATTGGTCACCACGTGTTGTTGCCGAAATGAATGATTATCAATTTAAGTTAGTAAAAGTTGAAGGCAGTTTTGTTCGGCATGATCATCCTGACACTGATGAAGTATTTATTGTTATAGAAGGTACACTTAACATCGAGTTTCGCGACGGTATTGTCACATTAAATTCGGGAGAAATGTTTGTAATCCCTAAAGGCGTAGAGCATAAACCGATTGCCAACAATGAATGTAAAATTATGATTGTTGAACCCAAAGGTGTTGTAAATACAGGAGACTCTGACAGTACACTTACTGCCCAAAATGATGTTTGGATATAATGATTACGTAGCAGAAAAATAGATGGTAAACGTTTAATTAACCCCAACCTTATGACGCGACTAAGTCAATCTTTAAATACTAAAGCGCATATCTCGGGTTTATAATTGGCCATGATATTTTGCTATCAGTGAATAATATCTATTAGATCACAGCGAGAAACTTGCTTTAAGCTTAAAAAACAAACAATTGAAGAAATATAAAAAAGACGTAAATCCGTCTTTTTGAAGAAATTCTACAGCCTCAACGCCCCGCACATGCGCGCGAACTCGTGAGCGTCGCAGGGGCCGAAGACCCGAATGACAAGGATTGTTAGGCTAGACTACTGCGGTTGCGCCCTAATAACTCGAAAAACTAATGGCTTTATACATACATGAGAAAACCATGAAATCCCCGCTATTACCAATATACCTATGAGCGGAATTATTGCGCCAGTAAAAACTATTGAGCCAAATACATAACCAAAAATACACTCCGCTCTATATATAGGCAGGAATAAACCAACTACTACCAAACCTAAAGACAAGTAAATTGCAACGCTCTCGTAGCCGACACTAAAGCTGAATGACTGCACAAAACTTAAAATCAGCATGCCGAAAAAACCAATAAGTATTCCTCTTGAAATTTTTTCTTTTACTGGTGAATCACCAGATTGAAAAATTGTACGTTTTTCTATGCGCGCTATAGAAAGCCACGCTAAGAATGGGAGAATTAATAGCCCCCACCAGTTTGATATTGCAGGATAATCAGAATGGTGTATTAAGTGATGGCTCAATATTCCACCATTTAAATACTCCCACCACAGGTGTCCAGCTACGAATAATACGGTAATTGCAATCACGTAGTATTTCAATTTTTTTAACTGATTTTCAGTCATGTTTATCCTCGGAGTACGATGGTCGAAATATATAGCCTAACAGGCTAA
>Ga0193951_1000084_pt1 | contig 39523 bp, 38 predicted proteins | sample BB_2_MG_FD_140370 | JGI IMG/M metagenome (GOLD analysis project Ga0193951, IMG submission 140370) | Microbial mat bacterial communities from the Broadkill River, Lewes, Delaware, United States - BB_2_MG | ecosystem: Environmental > Aquatic > Freshwater > River > Microbial mats | place: USA...
TCCAGAAATAGTCCAGGTTACCTCTGTTGAGCCATCTTCGTTAGGTTCAAATTTCCAAGTAACATCAGATTTTGGAAATTCGCCAAATTGCATTTCTTGTGTAATCGTTGTATTGGGTTTTGTTTCAGTTGTAGTCATGCTTCCTATGTCATTGTCATCATTCCATTGGAAAGTACCGCCAATACCTTTAGTTTTTTCTCCTAATGTAATTATAATTTCAGGTTTTGCTTCAACCCAAGCAGACCAAGATTCCCAATTTTTAAAATCAATAACGTTATCATACACTACAGATTGTGGTGCATTTATGGTTCTACTTCGTGTAACTTCAAAGGAATTTGGTTGTACAGCAACATAAATTGATAACCCAATGATAAGTATTAATAGTAGTAATAGTATGTATTTTAAGATTTTCATTTTTAGGGATTAAATGGTGTTGTTTTTCAAAGATAGTCATTTTATCATATGTGATATATATGTTACATTTGTGTAGAACTAAAAACTAACAAATATGAATTTAAAATCACTATTTAAAATTTGTCTTTTTGCCTTATTAATTGTGGCATGTAAGAATGATGTAAAGGAGGAACCAACTGAAACTGTAGAAACAGCTAAAACAGACTTCAGTTTTAATGTAGAAGAGTTTGCCGATATTAAAATATTACGTTATCAAATACCAGGTTGGGATAACTTGAGTTTAAAGGAGCAAAAGTTAGTTTACTATTTAACAGAAGCAGGTCTTGCTGGTAGAGATATAATGTGGGATCAGAATTACAGACACAACCTTAAAATTAGACGTGCTTTAGAAAATGTTTATACCAAATATTCAGGTGATAAAACATCTGATACATGGAAAAATTTCACTATTTATTTAAAGCGTGTATGGTTTAGTAATGGAATTCACCATCACTATTCTAACGATAAAATAAAGCCAGATTTCTCTAGAGAAGATTTAAGAGAATTGTTTAAAGCAACAGAAACAGAGCTTGCTGAAGACGTGTTTGATGTCATTTTTAACGATAAGGATGCTAAGAAAGTGAATCAAGCAAAAGGCGTTGATAATGTATTGGCATCTGCAGTAAACTTTTATGGTCCAGATGTTACAAACGCGGATGTTCTTAATTTCTACAAAGGCAAAACATCACCTGATCCAGATAAGCCATTATCTTATGGTTTAAATTCTCAATTGGTAAAGGAAGACGGAGTCTTAAAAGAGCGTGTGTATCATTTAGATGGTTTATATGGCTCTGCTATTGCTCAAATAATTAAATGGCTAGGAAAAGCAAGAGAAGTTGCAGAAAATGAAGAACAAGGTCATGCTTTAGATTTATTAATAAAGTATTATATGACAGGTGATTTACAAACTTGGGACGATTATAACGTTGCATGGACAAAAGCAACTAAAGGTAATATTGATTACATCAATAGTTTTATTGAAGTCTATAACGATCCAATAGGTTACAGAGGGTCTTATGAGAGTATTGTTCAGATTAATGATTTTGATATGTCTAAAAAAATGGCTGTGCTTTCTGAAAATGCACAGTGGTTTGAAGATAACTCACCTTTAATGGATGCTCATAAAAAAGATAATGTTGTTGGTGTAACTTATAAAGTTGTTAACGTAGCTGGTGAAGCTGGAGATGCATCTCCAAGTACTCCAATTGGAGTTAATTTACCAAATGCCAATTGGATTAGAGCTGCTGTAGGAAGTAAATCAGTATCTCTTGGAAATATTATTCATGCCTATAATAACGCAGGTGGTTCTGGACGATTGAGAGAATTTGCAAACGATGAAGAAGAGATTCAATTAGAAGAAGAATACGGACAATTAGCAGATAAATTACACACGGCATTGCACGAAGTAATTGGTCATGCTTCAGGACAATTAAATCCTGGTGTAGGTGAAACTAAAGAAACACTAAAAACATATGCATCTACTTTAGAAGAAGGACGTGCAGATTTAGTTGGTTTGTACTATTTATACGATTCTAAATTACAAGAGCTTGGTTTAGTTGACGATTGGGAAAAAGTAGGTAAGGCTGCCTTTGATGGTTATATTAGAAATGGATTAATGACGCAGTTAATTCGTTTAAATCTCGGTGATGATGTAGAAGAAGCACACATGAGAAACAGACAGTGGGTTTCTGCTTGGGCTTACGAAAAAGGAAAAGCAGATAATGTGATTGAGAAAATTACAAGAGATGGAAAAACCTATTTTAATATCAATGATTATGGAAAATTACATGATCTTTTTGGACAATTATTAAGAGAAACTCAACGTATTAAATCTGAAGGCGATTACGAGGCTGTTGAAGCTTTAGTTGAAGGTTACGGAGTAAAAGTAGATCAAAATATTCATAAAGAAGTTATTGAGCGTAACAAGCAATTTCCTTCGCCTCCTTACAGTGGCTTTGTTAACCCTGTTTTAGAGCCAAAAATGGATAAAGACGGTGAAATTACAGCGATTAAAATTACGCAACCAAAAACATTCGCAGAGCAAATGTTAAAATATGGGAAAATCTATAGTCATCTTCCTGATGTAAATTAATAGATTACTATTATATAATAAAAAAAGCACTTACAGTTTTGTAGGTGCTTTTTTTATATTTACAAGACCTGTATTTAGAATAATGTTAAATTAAAAAAAAAGGAAGTCTATATACAATAATTTCTCATGTAAAAATTTAGTGTATTCACGAATTAGTATATCCGAATTTTCTTGTGCTCATTTTAGTTTATTACATTAGTTGCAAAATCACGCAACTAATAAACACGTTACAAGTAATTATCAAGAACCAATAGTAACTTTAAAACTTATCACCAATGAAAAAAATGAAATTATGTTATGGCATTTTAATAGGACTTATGATGTTCTCATCTTGCTTAAGCGATGATGATAATGGTAATTCCCCAAATGAAAATCAAAATGGATTTGAGTACAATGGTACTTTTTATGCTACTCAATTTGCATTTGTAAGTGATGAAAATATTGTTGACGACACACCTTCTGACATTTCAATAATACTATCAAGTGTTAATCCATTTGAGACTGACCAAAGTTCGGGATTAAACTATGTTTTTTTTGACTTTGAAGCTGTTAACTTAGACGCTGGAACTATAACTTCATTTCCAGATTATAGAATTTTAGAAAATGCAGAATTGAATTTTCTTGATATTAGTGGAGGAAATACAATCTTAGATGATACAGAAAACGGACTTATGGCTACCTCAAGTTCTGTTACAATTAATGCTGTTTCAAATACAAATATTGATTTTAATTTTTCATTTACACGTGAAGATGGACAAATAATACATGGGAGTTATTCTGGAACATACATAGACACGAGTAATTAATAACTGTTTTAATATTGTTTAATTTTCTAGTTTAATCACTAAACGCTCTCTGATCTTCTATTGGGTATGTAGTTGCTAAATGAGTTACTTAACCATGCATTAACCAGACATAAATAATTTGCATTTATTATGAAAAAAAGCATTACAACCTTGTTAATTCTTTTGTTTTTAGTGAATTTTAGTTTTTCTCAAATTCCAATTGAAGAATACCGAACAGAAGTTGAAAATTTAAAGTCGGCAAATGAATTAGAAGCCTATTGGAATAAACTTTATCGCATTGATCAAGAAGTTTTAGTCAACACAACCGATTTAAGAATCGCAGATAGTATTTCTATTTCAAATATGATTAAAACCACTTTAATGTTTGATATTCATAAATCAAATGGCTATAAACCAAATGGTTCTAGTGGTTTGTTAACAGTACTTAATCTTTCTCATAATTATATAGGACAATGCCAAATCGCATATTGGCCAATAATTGAAAAATGCGCGGAAATTGGAGGTGCTATTGATAGTTTTGGTGGAAAATATCCCGCATATCAACTAGAAAGTGTATCGCTTATATTTTATAACTATTCATTAAGCAATCAAGAACTAAAGTATCCAGAGCTCTTAAATAAATTGAGCAAAATAAAAAGAGACCATATTGTTGATGAACTTTTAGAGTCATATCAAAATCAAAATAAATTGCGTGAATTAAATGAAGTTGCCGTTTTAAATAGTTGGTATCTTCAATCGTTCAAAAATCAAAAGGATAAAGGAGAATTTTCATTTGTAAAAATGTCAGATAATAATTTATACATAAAAAAGTACAAACGAATAGAAAAACTCGAATTGATTGAAACTAAAGAAAAATCAAAAATTTATAGGATAGAAAATGAACCTTTTGGTTGGACATACATTTATGGAAATAACGGAAGTTTATCTTTAGTTGACCATAAAAAAAATGAATTAATAAAATATACTTTAGCTAAATCAAATAACTAAACATTAACAAACACGCAGGCATTCATTATAAAACTCAATCAAAAAAAATATTAAGATGAGAAAAAGAACATTTGATATCGTTTTTATAATATTAGCAACTGCACTATTGGTCTTGTTATCGGAATACAGAATTTTAGAAAAATATATTGCTTTTTCAATAGTTCCTATCTTGATTGCGTATTTTTTAGGACAATACTCTGAAAGAAAATTTAGAAATTAAGTGTAAAGGTTTGAATTGAAAATCGTGAACTTAATGCAGAATTAAACAATTAATTTATCAATCCAAACCAAATAGTAAAAGTAGAATGATAAATTTTGGTCTTTTGCAGTTGAATATAGAAATCTATAAATCCTTATTTGCATTATTTATACTAGCGTTTTCTTGTATAACGTATTATTTTTATAAAAAGGATAATAAGGTAAAAAAAGCAAGTGCTAACACTGTATCACATTAATTAAAGGAGAAAAGTCCTTTATGAGAATCGTACCGAATTATATGTTGTTTTTCTATGCTCATAACGATTAGATTTTTAATAATTAAATTCGTGCAATGTCAGGTAGCTCATTCTATCCAGGCTCTTAAAGTCTAGAATGAATTCCTAACATAGACTTCAGGCTATTCTGAACAACATTCTGAATCCATTATTATGAAATTAAATCTATTATCATGCGACGCTCATAGACCAGACAAAAGAGCCATAGCTAACTGTATTACTGAGATTTCTACGAATGGAAATGCATCACTGTCTAATGAGCTTACAGAGATTCTTTTAGAAGGAGACGTTGTAGATATAGAGGTGGCAGATAAAAATTCAGGCTCAGCCTTAAGAGCCTTACGAAAGCTTGATATAGATTACGAAATAGTTGAATAAAAATTGAATGAAAAATGATTCACCTCATAGTCGGAAATACCGGTTCCGGTAAAACCACCTACGCTAACGAACTCAAAAGAAACATTAAAGGTGTGGTGTTTTCAATAGATACTTGGAACAATGTCTTGTTTCTTCCAGACAAAAAAGAAACAGATGGTTTACATTGGTTTTTAGAACGCATTGAACGTTCTGAACGTATGATGCTAGAGTTAATTCATCAGTTAGAGAGTTTAAAAACAGATGCCATCTTAGATTTAGGATTGTCTAAATTTGGACATCGTGAAAAGTTTAGAAAATTCGCAGAAATGAATAACTATAAAATAAAACTACATTTTCTAGATGTTTCTAAAGCCACAAGATTAGAGCGCGTAATGAAGCGGAATACAGAAAAAGGAGATACGTTTGAGTTTGAAGTGACAAAAGAGAACTTCGATTTTATGGAAACCTGGTTTGAAAGACCCTCAGAAGATGAACTTAGGTATGGTTTTGTGATTTCAGAATAAAAATTAATTAAATAATCAGAATATGTATAAGCGAGAAAATTCAATAGAAATCAGTAAAACTGAATTTCGAAAAATGGGTTATCAGCTCATCGATACCATTTCTGATTTTCTCGATGATATTTCAAATCAACCCGTCACAACAACCAAGTCAATAAAAGAATTACAACAGCTATTAGGTAATTCATCTTTACCTAATAAAGGTGTTTCGGCAGATGAGCTTTTAATATCAACTTCAAAATTATTATTTGATAATTCGTTATTAAACGGTCATCCTAAATTTTTCGGATTTATAACATCGTCAGCTGCACCAATTGGAGCTCTAGCCGATTTGCTAGCCGCTTCGGTTAATCCTAATGTAGGTGGACAAATTCTAAGTCCGATAGCCACCGAAATAGAAAAACAAACCATTACGTGGTTAGCCGAATTTATAGGAGTGTCTCCAAGTTATGGTGGGGTTTTAGTTAGCGGAGGTAATATGGCTAATTTTACGGCGTTTTTAGCAGCAAGAACAGCTAAGGCACCAAAAAGTATAAAAGAAAACGGACTTTCAAATACTTCTAAACAGCTCATTTCATACTGTTCAAAATCTACGCATACATGGATAGATAAAGCCGCGATTCTGTTTGGTCATGGTAGCAATTCTATTCGTTGGATTCCAACCGACGCTTCAAATAAAATGAATATTGAAATTTTAGCACAAACCATTAAAGAAGATATTACACAAGGCCATCAACCCTTCTTGGTTGTTGGTACAGCTGGTGATGTCAGCACTGGAGTTGTCGATAATCTTGAAGCTATTGGAACGACTTGTAAAGCTCACGATTTATGGTTTCATATCGATGGTGCTTATGGTATTCCTGCGGCTGTTATTCCTGAGTTAAAAGATTTATTTAATGGAGTAGAGGAAGCAGATTCCATAGCACTCGATCCTCACAAATGGTTATACAGCCCTTTAGAAGCCGGTTGTACGTTGGTTAAAAATCCAAAACACTTAATAGATACTTATAGTTCGCATCCCGAATATTACAATTTTAGTTTAACAGAAGAAGGAGGTGCTTTGAATTTCTTTGAATATGGACTTCAAAATTCAAGAGGATTTAGAGCTTTAAAAGTTTGGTTGGCCTTGCAGCAAATAGGCCGTGATGGTTATGTGAAGTTAATTAGAGAAGATATATCCTTATCAAAATATTTTGCTGAATTAGCAGAACAACATTCAGAATTAGAACCTGTGACACAAAATCTAAGTATTGCAACCTTAAGATATATTCCTCAAAATATTGAAGTAAAGGGTGAAAAACGAGCCGAATATTTAAATACATTAAATGAAGCTTTAGTGAATGGACTACAAGCGGGAGGTGAGTTGTTTTTATCTAATGCTATTATTGATGAGAAGTATTGTATGAGAGCTTGCATTGTTAATTTTAGAACAACCAAAAAGGATATTGAAGAGTGTATTGAAATTATTGTCAAAGAAGGTCAAAAATTACATTCGTCACATAGTTTGACTTAGATAGCTACTATAGCTTAATCAAGTTGCTATTCGTAAGCCAAATAAGTAATTTCTATTAACCCAATAAATCGTCTAAAGCAGGTCTTAAGTTTACATACGTAAAGTTAAAGCCTTCAGATTCTACTTTTTGAGAACTGACGCGTTGGCTTTCAAACAAAAGAATATGCATCTCTCCTAAAACGAGTTTCATAGCAAATTTTGGAATGTTGGGTAATATTAATGGCCGATGTAAAACCTTTGCTGTAGCTTTGGTTAACTCTTCATTGGTTACGGGATTTGGAGCTACACCATTATAAATACCTTCAAAATTGTTTTGTACGGCATAAACAAAAAGTAAGGCTAAATCTTTAACATGAATCCAACTTTGCCACTGTTTGCCACTTGCAAATGCTGCACCAGCACCAAACTTAATGGGTTTTACAATTTCGGTTAAGGCACCACCATCTTTGGCTAAAACGAGTCCGATTCTAATTTTTGCAACTTTACAGCCTAAAGCTTTAAAACCATCTACAGCAGTTTCCCATTTGTCTACAACGTTACCTAAAAATGATTCTGATATTTCAGTATTTATTTCTTGGTAATATTTGGTTAAACTCGTTGGGTAAATTCCAATAGCACTAGCAGACACTACTAAGTTAACTTTATAATTGTATTTTTTTATGGTGTCTTGTAGTAGTTGTGCTGTTTTAGTTCGGCTTTCAAGTATGGCTTTTTTATAGCTATCGGTCCAACGTTTAGATATGGAAGCGCCAACCATATTGATAATTGCAGTAACGTTTTCAAAACATTTAGGATCAATTTCATTGGTGTTAGGATTCCAGTAAAACCCTTTATAGTTTTCTTTGGTACTAAGTTTAGATTTTGAAGTTGTTAAATAATGTACAGCGATGCCTTTAGCATGACATTGTTTTACAATTTCCTGCCCAATTAATCCTGTCGCTCCTGTTATTAAAACGGTCATCTTTCCTTTTTATGTAAAGATACGAAATGGGGAAGGTGTGGGTGTAGAGTTTAGTTTGGATTTAACGTTTAATAGGGCATTGTAAAAATGATTTACCTATATGGTAATCTATTTCACCAGAAATGACTGTAACTAAAGAATATTGTTTTAAATATTTAATCTATGATGTTTAGAATGTTATAGACTCTTTTTTTTGAGCTCGTAACATTTCGCGTTTTCCAGGAGGTCCAGGCAGTCGCTCTACTGTAAAACCAACAGCTTGCATAGCGCGTCTTACACTTCCTTTTGCAGAGTAGGTTACTAACACGCCATTCTCTTTTAGTGCATCAAACATGATTTTAAAAATGTCTTCTGTCCATAAATTTGGTTGAACGCGTGCACCAAAAGCATCAAAGTATATGAGGTTAAATTCGTTTTTATCTTCTATATCCTTGAAGAATTTTTGTTGTTTTTTTAGCTGAAAACTTGAAGTGATTTCATGTTGTTCCTCCCAAGACGTATTATGAAGTTTTTCAAAAATAGCATCGTGATTTTTTGAAATTAGCTCAACATAATTTAGTTGATTTATTTCTTCTAATTGAACAGGATAAGCTTCTACTCCAACATAATTAAGTGCTAATTTTAGCTTTTCGGCTTCAATTAAAGTTAAGAAAGCGTTTAGTCCTGTACCAAACCCTATTTCTAGAATGGAAATGGGGTTAGATACCGAATAATTCTCAGAATAAAAAAGCAAACCATGTTTTAAAAACACGTGGTTTGCTTCTTGTATAGCACCATGAATAGAGTGGTATTGTTCGTTCCATTCTTCAATTTGTATGGTTTTAGAACCATCTGAGGTGGTAATTATTTTTCTCTTCAAATTATTGAATCAATAGTTTTTTAATTTTAGGAATAGGACCTGTACATTCTGTTTTATGGCAATTAAGACAATTCGTAATTGCTGTATTAAAACGCTCTTTTAGATCCGTATTTGAAAGTGTATCTGCAATAGCTTCTTGTGATTCTATAAATACATTTACAAAACTCTGCCAATTTTTGGTTCTAGATTTACCATCTGTCATTTCTGCAGAATGTAATTTTAGTAAATCTAAAGGCATTGAATTTGGTGTTTCTCCTGCAACAATTTGCGCTTTTAATTGTTGGTTGTATGCGTACATTGCATTCATAAAACCTGCCATTTCAGAAGGTTGGTACATCTCGTATACGACCTTTTCTTGTGTAGGTTCTATAGGTGTTTTTTCTTCATTTTTACAATTATAAAATATTGAAAATGATAGAAATATTAGTGCGTAGTGCTTATTTTTTAAGTAGAACTCCATCAGCTTCAAAACCATATTCAAATTTAGGGTCTGTAATCGCAGCAATTTCTTCTTCTGATTTACCAGCATCTTCTGCGTAATGTTTCAATTCATCAACAGATGTTTCAGAAACATAAGCTTTTCCGTTCATTACAACTTCACCTTCAGCATTTAATGGCATAAAAAAACCGTAATCTTTAAATTTTACCATTATTTTATCTTCACCGTTTACATCTATAGTCATCCAACAACCTTTCTTAGAGCAAACTTCTACAATTTTCCCTCTCATTTTTGCGTTAATAGTGTCTCCTGCTTTTAAGCCTTTATAGTGTTCCATCATACGCTCTGTAGTTAAGGCATCAGCATCGTTTATTTCTTTTCCGAAAGATGCATAAGCGATTTCTTGTGTAGCTTCTTCCACTTTGTTTTCAGTAGTTTTAGCTTCGTTTTTACAAGAAAATGCTACTAAGCTAATCGCTAAAAGTAAAATGATTTTTTTCATTATTTATGAATTTTGAATTGAATTATTATCGAATTGCGAATTTAAGCAATTTAAAGGAATATTACCTTTTTTTAACGGTGCCGATTATGTATTTTTGTTGCAAAACCGCATTCAATTATGGCTATTTATACAGATAAAATCAGTGTTGAAGTATCTAAGACGTCTAAAATCGAAAATGTAGATTTTAGTGATTTAACATTTGGCCGTGTATTTACCGACCACATGTTTGTCTGCGATTATGAAGATGGTAAATGGCAAAATCCAAAGATTATGCCTTATCAAGCTATGACTTTTGAGCCATCGGCACGTGTGTTTCATTACGGACAAGCCGTTTTTGAAGGTATGAAAGCTTATAAAGATGATGATGGAAAGGTTTTTCTATTTAGGCCTAAACAAAATTTTAACAGAATTAATAAGTCGTCTGCTCGATTAGCAATGCCTGTTTTTCCTGAAAACTATTTTTTTGAAGGTTTAGAAACTTTATTGAAATTAGATAGCGATTGGATTAAGCCAGGAGTTGGTAACTCATTGTACTTACGTCCATTTGTAATTGCTACAGAGCCAGCGATTTCTGCGTCACCTGCTAGCACTTATAGGTTTATGATTATTTGCTCGCCTGCAAAATCGTATTATAACTCTGCAGTACGTGTTTTAATTGCAGATCATTATAGTCGCTCTGCCAATGGTGGAGTTGGTGCGGCAAAAGCGGCAGGGAATTATGCTGCTCAGTTTTATCCGACAAGTTTAGCACAACAAAAAGGATTTCAACAAGTGGTTTGGACAGATGCAGACACCCATACGTTTCTTGAAGAAGCAGGAACCATGAATGTGTTCTTTAGAGTAAATGATAAGCTAATTACAGCACCAACAAGTGATAGAATTTTGGATGGAATTACTCGTAAAAGTATTATTCAACTTGCAGAAGATTTAGGTATTACTTGTGAGGTAAGACAAATTACAGTAGAGGAAATAAAAAATGCAGCAAAAGATGGAAGCTTAAAAGAGGTTTTTGGCGCCGGAACAGCTGCGGTAATTAGTCCAATATCTGCATTTGAGCACCAAGATGAATTATTTGAAATTTCGGGTGTTGATGCAGAAGATTCTTATGCTAAATTATTTAAGCAAACCTTATTAAATATTCAACATAATTTATCTGAAGATAAGCATGGTTGGAGACATGAGGTAAAATAAAATAATAATAATAGTAAAAAGAAAAGCAGCCCGTGGGCTGCTTTTTTTATGATTCTAAAATGGCTTTAATGTGAGGTTTAAAATAGTTAGGACCTTTTAAAACTTTGCCATCTTCACGATAAATTGGTTCGCCATCTGCGCCTAATTTACTCATGTTACTGCGTTGTATCTCTTCAAAGACTTCTTCTATTTTGTGCTGCATACCGTGTTCTATAATGGTACCACACAAAATGTAGAGCATGTCACCTAAAGCATCTGCAACTTCAACTAAGTCATTATTACTAGCAGCTTCTAAGTATTCTTCATTTTCTTCGCGCATTAATTTGTAGCGTAACATATTTTTTTCGTGACCTAAGTCGGCTTTAGGTGTTTCACGATGTCCTATTTTGAAAGCCGTATGAAACGCTTTTACTGCATTAATTTTGTCTTGCATAGTTGTTGTTTTAATCCTTATTTTTGCATAAAAATAAGAAGATGTTTAGTACTGGTCAATTGATTTTTGGAATATTATTTTTTATTGCATTTGTAATCGTTATTGCATATCAGTATCGTAAAGATCTTCAACTTCATAAGAAACACTATAAAGGAACCTTTTGGGTGCTCATTGCTTTTATTGGTTTTATTGGTATGATTGCAGCAATTAAGTATGTTTTTATGTAATCATCTGTTTTTTAGTCTTTTTGTCTAAGATTAGTATACAATTCAAATTTTATAACTTATTTTCAAAAATATACCTCTTATTAGGTATGTTTTGGTGTGTTTTTACTTTGCATCTTTGACATGAAAAATGATTTTTAAATCAAAAATTTATAAATCCCTGAGATTTTATGAAAGTAGAGTGCTGTTATACAAATTTTAAGATTATACTATGTGTCTTACTACTGCCATTGATGTGTAATAGCCAAAAACAACAAGATTCTTTATATACAATTTGGGGGAATACGCAATTAGCTGATACTACAAGAGCTAGTGCTTACAGGGATTTTATTTACAATAATTATTTCGAAAATAAAACAGATAGTGCTTATGCTATGGCATTGCGTTTAATGGATTTTACAGAAGTACATCAATTAAAAAAACACAAAGCAGATGCACTTATACTTTTAGGTAAAATAGAACATATTTTTGGAGACACTCCTAAAGCGTCAAAGAATTTTGAGTCGAGTTTGAGCATTTATAAGGAATTAAACAATAAAAGAGGGCAGGCAAAAGCTATTAATGGTTTAGGTGTTTCTTATAAAAAAGTGTTTAATCTTGATGAAGCCAAAACATATTATGAAAAATCATTAGAGCTCAGTAAAGAGATTAAGGATACCATTTTAATGTCTCAATCTTTAGTTAATATAGGTAATATCTATATTTGGAGATACAAATCAGACAAAGCACTAAGTTATTATACGGAAAGTTTAAAGCTATCTAAAGCCGCTAAAAATAAACGAGAAGAAGCTTTAGCTTTAATAAATATAAGTAATGCTTATACCCAGAAACAAGATTATAAACGGTCTGAAAATTATATGAATGATGCCATAAAAATTGGAGATTCATTAAATAATTATAACATTTTAGCTCATGCCTACCAAGGGTTGTGTCTTAAATATTTTAAACAAAAGGATTATGATAAGCTTATAAGTACAGCAGATAAGCTATTAGGCTATGGGCAAAAGACGTTTAATGATGAAATGATTGGTTCCGCTTATTATTTTCTTTTAGAAGGCTATAAGGGAAAACGAAACTTTGATTTAACCGTAAAATATCTAGAGTTAATTAAAGATTTTAAAACCAATATAGATGATGTTCTTACAATAAGAACACTAGCAAAAATAAAAATAGATAACCACCGCACAAAAGATAGCCTTCTTCATATAAACCATACCTTAAAAACAGGAATGTCGCATCAAAAGGAAAAAGCGAATCTGTTTTTAGCTTGGGGCGGAAGCATAGCAGTGCTTTCAGTTATAGCGTTTTTTATATACAAAAATATAAAGCGCAAGCAACATAAGGCAGAGAAAGAACGTCAAGATGAAATTGATGAAAAAGAAAAAATTCTAAAAGATTTAGAGCTATCTACGATTGATGCTATGATTGAAGGTCAGGAAAAAGAGCGCAAACGTTTGGCTGCCGACTTACACGATAGTGTTGGTGCTACTTTGGCAGCAGCAAAATTACAGTTCGATTATTTAGTAAATCATCAAAAAGATACTGCAGATTCAGAAGAGCTCACAAAAAAAATAAGCACATTATTAGAAACGGCCTATGTTGAAATTCGCTCTATGGCACATCTAAAAAATTCTGGTGTAATTGCAAAAAATGGTTTACTACCAGCTGTAGAAAAATTAGCAAAAAATGCATCCGGAATAAACGGGTTAGAGTTTGAAGTTCAGAGTTTTGGTTTGGATCAGCGTTTAGATAATTCGTTAGAAATTTCAATTTTTAGAATTATTCAAGAATTGGTAACTAATATTATAAAGCACGCTAAAGCAACTCAAGGAACAATTCATATTACGAATCACTCCGATAATCTCAATATCATGGTCGAAGATAATGGTGTTGGCTTTAATCCTAAGCAACTATCTAAAGTAAAATCGAAAATGGGAATCACCAGTATAGATAGGCGTGTAGAGTCTTTGGGTGGAAAGTTTACAATTGAGTCTGAAATAAGTAAAGGAACAACAGTAATAATAGATCTGCCATTATGATAACAATAGCTATAGCCGAAGACCACCAGTCTTTTATAGATGGTATCAAATTGCTTTTAGAATACGAAGAAGATATAGAAATTGTAGGCACTGTAAACGATGGTGAAGCGCTTTTAGATTTAGTACGCCTTAAACAACCTAATGTGGTGATTACAGATATAAGAATGCCAAAAAAGGATGGTATTACGGCAACAAAAAAGATAAAAAAAGAATGGCCACACATAAAAATATTAGGCTTTACAATGTTTGATCAAAAAGATGCCATTAAACAAATGTTAGAAGCAGGAGCTTCTGGGTATTTATTAAAAAACTCACCTTTAGAAGAGGTTCTGAAAGCTGTAAGATCAGTATATGAAGGTAATACTTATTTTGACGCTAACATTGAAATAGAAGTAGAGAATGATGCCAATAAAAAGGCAAAAAGCATTCTAACGAAACGACAAGTTGAAATCTTAAGTTTAGTAGCACAAGGAAAAACATCTCGAGAAATTGCAGACGAACTTTTTATAGGTGTGCATACCGTTGAAACACATCGTAAAAACATGATTCGAATTCTTGGGCTTCATGGTAAAGGAGAGTTAATGCGTTATGCTTTAGAAAAGAAGTATAGGTTTTAAGATTATTACCAGCTTGCTATATGTCAATTCCAGAGCAAAAGTATATCCTGTTATCGGCATATTATTAAAGCAACTAAAATTTTAACCTTTAAAAAAGGTTTTATATCTAGAAAAAAAACTCAAACTCAATTATAATTCTAATTTCGCTATTAACCAACCTTAATGTATTATGAAACATAAAAACCTATTAAACATTTCTTTTTTTCTCTTAATTCTTAATTTATCCTTTGGCCAAAGTTATGTTGGTCATTCTATTGATAATTATTCTGGTATCCAAGGTGTAATTTACAATCCATCGAGTATTGTGGGCTCTAACTTAAGAGCTGATGTAAACTTAGTATCTGCTAGTGTCTTTGGTGGTAGCGATTATTTTGGAATAAATGCCAGTGATATTATAAATTCTAATGGTAGTTTTGATTTTGAAGAAGATAGTGAAAAATTCTCAAGTAATTCTAATAACTTTTTTTTAAACGCAGACATTGTCCTGCCATCGTTTATGTTCAACCTTACTAAAAAGAGTAGTATTGGTATCGTAACTAGAGCAAGAGCAAACTTTAATATTAATAATATAAATGGAGAGCTTTATGAAGTCATTGCAGATGATTTTAATTCAGATGAAGACTTTGACTTCGATTCTAAAAACTTAAATGGAACAGTGCATGCATGGGCAGAAATAGGATTAGCCTATGGTAGAATACTTATGGAGAAACCTAATCATATCTTAAAAGGAGGTGTGACCTTAAAATACCTCCAAGGTGCAGGTAGTGTATTTATGAGTAGTCCTGGTTTACAGGGAAACTATGTGGCATCAACAGAAACATTAACAACTCAAGGTGTTTTAAATTACGGTACAAGCCAAGATTTTGATAACGATGATATAGATTTTAGTAATCTTACCTCTGGTTTTGGTTTAGATATTGGCTTTACTTACCAATGGTATAAGGAGCGTGAGAATGATGATCTTCCTACTTACAAAGACCCTTATAAATTAAAAGTGGGTGTATCTGTTACAGATATTGGTTCTATAAATTATGATAATTCTACTGTTAATAGTTACGATTTAGATGCCACGGTAAATACGGCAAATTATGAAGACGATGTAGAAGACTTTTTAGATTCTAACTATGCAACTGTAGAAACCAACAAAGCAGCAAAAATAAACTTGCCAACGGCATTACATTTACTTATAGATTACAGGCTGACAAAAAAGTGGTTTGTGAGTGCGCAAGCAGATTTGTCTATGGTAAAAAAAGGATCAGAGTTAAGTACTTCTGTTCTTAATACGGTAACTATGGCACCAAGGTTAGAAACAAAATGGTTTAGCTTTTACGCACCACTTAGTTTTAGACAATATGGGGATGTGTCTTTTGGAGGTGGTATTCGATTAGGACCTTTAACAGTAGGTTCTGGATCTGTTTTTACAAACCTTTTATCTGATAGTTCTAAAACTACAGATGTTTATTTGGGGTTAAAGATTCCGTTGTATAGATAACATTAAATATAAAAGATAAATTAAAAAATACCCAATAGCGGGTATTTTTTTAATTTATAGCGTTTTGTAAGTTTACATAGCTATTAATCAGTAAATTATAATGTTATGAAGCAATTAAAAATTTTATCTGTTCTTTTTATTTTTGTTATTTTTTCAACCTCTTGTAGTAAAGATGATGATGAAGCCAGTGATTTTGATGGTAGTATAGAATCTGTTAAAGACTTTTTTACACCAGAACTTGTAGTCGCATTAGAAGACCTTGGCTTCAATATTAATCAAGGAGATACTCCTCCAAATATAGAAGGATCTTATTTGTCTGCACCTTTTAAGCTAGAAGCCTCAACAGTATCTGGAGATTTTGTAGGTAAAAGTTTTCCAGATTATACTTCTATTTTTTCAAACCAAAATAATAGTCGTTTAAAAATAGATTTTAATGGCATGGGTGGCAGCCAAACAGACGAAGGTTATGGGTCTTTAATTTCAGGAACTGATAATGAATTTTCGGTTTACTTAAAACTTACCTCACAAATATCTGGCTCTGTAGAAGTGGTGTCTGCCTATGCTATATCTGGTAGAATGACCGATAATGGTATCGAAGATTTTCAAATGGCTATTTTAATGTTAGATGACAAAGGTGATCCAGACGGTGTCTACATTGATAACAATACAGGTAGGTTATTATACGATACAGATAACTTCTCAGAAAAAATTAATTAAAAACCTAAATTATGAGAATTTAAAAATTTATTTCTCTTTTAATAAAAAAAAAGCAGCCATTTTAATGGCTGCTTTTTTTTGTAATAACAATGGGATCTTTTAAGCTTTATTTGCAGTTAAAGTTACTTTTAACTCAATGTCATCGTTAATAAATTTATCACCTAAATTATCAAAGAATGATTTAGAACCATATTCAACATTCCACTTAGAACGATCTATTGTAAACGTTTCACTTGTTAGCGTTAATTTATCACCATTAACAGTTGTTGTTACAGGGATGCTGATATTGTTTGTAGCGTCTTTTAATGTTAAATTGCCAGATAGCATAGTTTTTCCATCTTTAGTTTCAATTCCTGTAATCTGAAATTTTGATACAGGATATTTTTCTACATCAAAGAAATCAGCACTTGATAAGTGTCCTACTAATTTGGCATTACCTTCTTTTTCTACTGGAATATCTAAAACAGTAATACTAGTCATGTCAATAGCAAATTTACCACTTTCAATAGCTCCGTCATTAACATTTATTATTCCTTCTTTAATGTTAATTGTGCCATTATGAGTGCCAGTTGGTTTAAAACCTTTCCATTCAATAGTAGAATCATCGGTATTAACATTGTATGTTACAGACATAGCTTCAGCAACTGCCGCTTCTGCAGCTTTCTTCGTTTCTGCTTCTTTTGCTTTATCATCACAACTTGTAAATGTAATTATAGTAATTAGCGTAAAAATGTTTAAAAAATTAGATTTCATGTTAGTGTTTTTTTTATTAGAGTTGTTAAAAACAAAGATATGAAATACTGTGTTTAATGTATGATAAAAAAATGTTAATGACATTTTGACATTTTTATAATAATGGCAGTACTTTTGCCTATCTAATTGAAAGTTAAAAAAGAACTCAAAATGAGTAAAAGAGATAAAAACAATAAGGTTGAGGATCCACAAGTAGAGGATCAAGCAACAACTACTACAGAAGCTGATGTTGAAACACAAGAAAACGAGATGAAATCTCCAGAAGAACAATTACAAGATCAACTGGTTGCTGAGAAGGATAAATTTATGCGTTTGTTTGCTGAATTTGAAAATTACAAAAAGCGAACTACAAAAGAACGTATAGAATTGTTTAAAACAGCAAGTCAAGACGTTATGATGTCTATGTTGCCTATTTTGGATGATTTTGAACGTGCTTTAACACACATAGAAGACGATAAAGAAGCCGAAGAATTAAGAAAAGGTGTCTTATTAATTTACAATAAGTTAGTAAGTACATTAGAGCAAAAAGGCTTGTCTAAAATAGAAGTAAGACAAGGAGATGTCTTTAATGCTGACAACCACGAAGCAATTACCCAAATTTCTGCTCCAAGCGAAGACTTAAAAGGAAAAATCATTGATGTTGTAGAACATGGTTATAAGTTGGGAGATAAAGTCATTCGTTTTCCTAAAGTGGTAATTGGGCAATAAAATTAAAAAAAAGAGTTTTCCTTTATACGGAAACGAACAATAAAGCATTCGATGAAAGAAGATTATTACGATATATTAGGCATAAGCAAAGGAGCTTCTGATGCAGAGATAAAAAAAGCATATCGAAAGATGGCTTTAAAATATCATCCAGATAAAAATCCAGATAATACTGAAGCAGAAGAAAAGTTTAAGAAAGCAGCTGAAGCTTATGAAGTATTAAGTAACGCTGATAAAAAAGCACGTTATGACCAATTTGGTCATCAAGCCTTCAACGGTGGCGGTGGCGGCGGCTTCGGTGGCGGCGGAATGAATATGGATGATATCTTTAGTCAGTTTGGCGATATTTTCGGAGGAGGCTTCGGAGGTGGAGGCGGTTTCAGTGGCTTTGGCGGAGGTGGCAGACAGCGCGTAGTTAAAGGTAGTAATTTACGTATTCGTGTAACGTTAACTCTAGAAGAAGTCGCTAACGGTATTGAAAAGAAGATAAAAGTAAAGCGTAAAATTCAAGCGCCAGGAACAACGTACAAAACGTGTAGTACCTGTAATGGATCTGGCCAGGTTACAAGAGTTACTAATACTATTTTAGGCCGAATGCAAACTGCAGCAGCTTGTCCAACTTGTGGTGGAGCAGGTCAAAGTATTGATAAAAAACCTTCAGATGCAGATGCACAAGGTTTAAAAGTGTCTGAAGAAACCGTAACGGTTAAAATACCAGCTGGTGTTGTAGATGGTATGCAACTAAAAGTAACAGGAAAAGGTAACGATGCGCCTGGAAATGGTATTGCTGGTGATTTGTTAGTTGCCATACAAGAAGAAGATCACCCAACATTAAAACGAGAAGGTGATAACTTACATTACGATATGTATGTTAGTCTTCCAGATGCCGTATTGGGTAACTCAAAAGAAATAGATACCGTAACCGGAAAAGTAAGAATTAAGATTGAAGCTGGCGTGCAGTCTGGTAAGATATTAAGATTACGTGGCAAAGGTATACCTAGTATTAATGGGTATGGTAAAGGAGATTTATTGGTTCATGTAAATGTCTGGACACCAAAGACTTTAAATAAAAAGCAAAAAGACTTTTTTGAAAGTATGAAAGAAGATGAACATTTTGAGCCTAAACCTGAAAGTTCAGATAAATCTTTTTTCGAAAAGGTAAAAGATATGTTTTCATAAGCACATCTATTTAATAAAAAATAGTATATTTGAATTATCGCTAATGCTAATTAGCGGTAATTTTTCTTTTTCATAGCAATTTTTTCCCATCCTTATTTAGTTATAAGGGTGGGTTTTGTTTTTATAATATTCGATGTTTTAGTGCATTATAAAAAAGAATAATTAGTAAGGTTTTTATTCTTTATAACTCTTCAACATTTAATATATTTACATACGAACCTATTTATAAAAAACTAATTGAATATGAATGACTTATTAGTCGCAAATTCTGTATCAAAAAATTTTGGGGATTTTAAGGCGTTAAATAAAGTTTCTATTGCGGTACCTAAAGGTAGTATTTTTGGCTTACTAGGGCCAAATGGCGCAGGGAAAACAACGCTAATTCGTATTGTAAATCAAATTACAATGCCAGACGAAGGCACTGTGCTATTAGATGGAAAAACATTAAAGCCAGAACACATTAGAGATATTGGTTATTTACCAGAAGAACGAGGCTTATATAAGTCTATGAAAGTTGGTGAGCAATGTTTGTATTTAGCACAATTAAAGGGTTTAAGTAAATCTGAAGCTAAAACAAGATTAAAATATTGGTTCGATAAGTTAGAAATTGGAGATTGGTGGAATAAAAAAATTCAAGAATTAAGTAAAGGACAAGCACAGAAAATACAGTTTGTAGTAACGGTTTTACACCAACCTAAATTATTGATTTTTGACGAACCTTTTTCAGGTTTTGACCCTATAAATGCGAATCTTATTAAAGATGAAATCTTACAGCTTAGAGATGAAGGAGCAACGGTGATTTTTTCAACCCATCGTATGGAATCTGTTGAAGAATTATGCGATCATATTGCTTTAATTCATAAGTCTAATAAGGTTTTAGATGGTAAACTGAATGATATAAAACGCCAATACAAAACAAATACGTTTGAAGTAGCCTTAGAGTCCCCAAATAAGGAAAGGGTACTTTCAGAAATTCAAAATACTTTTGAAGTGCTTCCTGCAACGTTTAAAAATTTGAATAACGATATTAAATTGAATGTGAAAATAGGAGAAAACACATCGCCAAATGATTTATTGTCGTTTTTAACCTCAAAAGCAGAAGTACATCATTTTGTAGAAGTTATACCTTCAGCTAATGACATTTTTATTCAAACTGTAAAAAATAACTAAAAATGAATCATTTACCACTCATTATAAAGCGTGAATATTTAACAAAGGTTAAGAATAAGTCATTCATTATAATGACCTTTTTAAGTCCTTTAATAATGATAGCGCTGATTGCAGTTGTTGCTTATTTATCACAATTAAATAACGATAAGCAACGTACAATTTCGATATTGGATGAAACAGGTTATTTGTCTGATATTTTTCAAAATACTGAAAATATAACTTACACCAAATTAAACGGATTAGATTTAGATGATGCTATAGCTTTAGTTAAAGAAAAAGAAGATTACGGACTTTTGCATATTGCTAAAGTAGATGCTTTGGATGCCGTTTCTAATAATGTAAAATTCTATTCAGAAGAGTCGCCTTCATTGAGTATTATGTCTGGTTTAGAACGAAAAATTGAAAAGCGTTTACAAGAAATAAAATTGCAAAAAGATGGAGTGACACTTACTCAAATAGAAGCTTCTAAAACCAATGTAGATATTGCTCAAGAAAGTTTTGAAGGTGAGAAAAGCTCTAAAATAGACAATGTGGTCAAATTGGCTTTTGGAGGTATTGCGGGGTATTTGCTATTTATGTTCATAATTATTTATGGAAATATGATCATGCGAAGCGTAATAGAAGAAAAAACCAGTAGAATTATTGAAGTAATTATTTCTTCCGTTAAGCCTATTCAATTAATGATGGGTAAAATTATTGGGACGTCACTAGCCGGTGTTACGCAGTTTGCTATTTGGGTTATTTTAGGCGGAGTTTTAATGATGGTAGTGTCTTCAATTTTTGGAATAGATTTGTCACAAGCCTCTACACCACAACAAGAATTAATGAACCAAGCTATGGAAGCCGAAGGAGCGCAAGCCATGGCAGAAAATTTAATTACTGCGATTAGTAACTTGCCATTAGCAAACCTTGTAGTTGCCTTTATGTTTTTCTTTATCGGAGGTTATTTATTGTATAGTTCTTTATACGCAGCAATTGGTGCAGCGGTAGATAATGAAACAGATACTCAGCAATTTATGCTGCCAATATTAATGCCATTAATTTTAGCCGTTTATGTTGGTGTATTTACGGTTATTGAAGACCCTCATGGAACGGTTTCAACCGTATTCTCGTTTATTCCATTTACATCTCCTGTGGTAATGTTAATGCGTATTCCGTTTGGTGTACCGCTTTGGCAACAAGGCTTATCATTAGTGTTACTAATAGGAACATTTATTCTTGCAGTTTGGTTTGCAGCTAAAATTTATCGTGTAGGTATTTTAATGTATGGTAAAAAACCAACCTATAAAGAATTATTTAAGTGGTTGAAATATTAATTAATGGTTCAAGATTTAGAACATATTGAAGATACGATTACCAATAGTAGTTTTTGGGAAGCAACTAAAAATTTCTTAGGATTACACATGAATATCGGTAACGATATTAGTATTTCAATTCTTGATGTTCTCGTTATCATTACAGCTATTTTTATTACAACAATTGTATTAAGAATAGTTTTAAAAATAATGATAAGAAAGATACCAGAAGAAAATAAAGGTAAGTTTGGTGTTGTATATGGGTATTTTAGATGGCTTGTATATATTATAATATTCTTAATAACCTTACATAGTGTAGGTGTAAATATAACAGCTGTTTTTGCAGCTTCTGCAGCACTTTTAATAGGTATTGGTTTAGCCTTGCAAACCTTGTTTCAAGATATTATATCTGGTATATTTATTTTAATCGATCAATCAGTACATGTAGGTGATATAATTGAAATTGATGGTAAAGTAGGTAGAGTAGAGGAAATTAAACTACGAACAACGAGAGCTGTAACCATTGACAATAAGGTGCTTGTAATTCCTAATCATTTGTATTTAGAAAACAGTTTATACAATTGGACACAAAATGGAAATACAACTCGCGAAAGTGTAGAAGTTGGTGTAGCTTATGGCAGTGATGTTCAGTTGGTAAAGAAATTGCTGTTGCAAGCAGCAAATACAAATGAGAGTGTGCTTTCAGAACCAGCACCATCAGTCATTTTTACAAATTTTGGAGACAGTTCTTTAGATTTTAAGGTTTCATTTACAATAGCAGACAGTTTTAAAGCGCAGTTTCCTAAAAGCGATATTAGGTTTGAAATCGATCGTCTTTTTAGAGAGAACAATGTTTCTATTCCGTTTCCTCAACGCGATATTCATATTATTAAAACATAAAATATGTTAGTGATTTTAATCGATTGAAGTATTAAAATTAGTTATAACATAAAATAAAATAGAGTTATGCCAAAAATATTAATTATAGAAGATGAAGCTGCAATTCGCCGCGTATTAGTAAAAATACTTTCTGAAGAAAATAGCACGTATCAAGTTGAAGAAGCAGAAGATGGTTTGGTTGGAATTGAAAAAATAAAAAAGAACGATTACGATTTAGTATTGTGCGATATTAAAATGCCAAAAATGGATGGTGTAGAGGTATTAGAAGCAGCTAAAAAAATAAAGCCAGAAATACCAATGGTAATGATTTCTGGACATGGAGATTTAGATACGGCAGTAAATACAATGCGTTTAGGAGCTTTTGATTATATCTCAAAACCACCCGATTTAAACCGGTTATTAAATACCGTTCGTATTGCTTTAGATCGAAAAGAACTCGTTGTTGAGAATAAGATGCTTAAGAAAAAAGTAAGCAAAAACTACGAGATGATTGGTGAGAGTGACGGCATTGCACGTATAAAAGATATGATTGATAAGGTTGCACCAACAGATGCAAGAGTATTAGTTACAGGTCCAAACGGAACAGGAAAAGAACTTGTTGCGCATTGGTTACACCAAAAAAGCGACCGTTCAAAAGGGCCAATGATAGAAGTGAATTGTGCTGCAATCCCTTCAGAGTTAATAGAAAGTGAACTGTTTGGTCATGTTAAAGGAGCATTTACATCTGCTGCAAAAGACAGAGCAGGTAAGTTTGAAGCAGCTAATGGAGGTACCATTTTTTTAGATGAAATTGGTGATATGAGTTTGTCTGCGCAAGCCAAAGTATTACGCGCTTTACAAGAAAGTCGTATACAACGTGTTGGTAGTGACAAGGATATAAAAGTAAATGTAAGGGTAATAGCTGCAACCAATAAGAATCTTAAAAAGGAAATCGAAGACGGTAAATTTAGAGAAGATTTATATCACAGATTAGCTGTAATTTTAATTGAAGTTCCTGCTTTAAATGAAAGAAGAGAAGATATTCCTTTACTGATCAATTATTTCACAGATAAAATTTCTAAAGAGCAAGGCACATCTAAAAAATCATTTTCTGAAAAAGCGATAAAATTGCTTCAGAATTATGACTGGACAGGTAATATTCGTGAACTCCGAAATGTGGTAGAGCGTTTAATTATTTTAGGAGGAACTGAAGTTAGTGAGAGTGATGTAAAAGCATTTGCTTCAAAATAAAATGTATAAATATGAAAGATATTAGCATTGATGATTTTAAAATTTCGTCTCCAATAAATATTAAGGACTTGCAAACGTCCTTCGATTTAGAAACAAAGAAAAAGAAGATTGAGCGTGAACTTAGAACGGTAAGCGAAAACTTAGCAGACATACAAAACACCATGTATGCACATGGTAAATATGCCGTTTTAATGTGTATTCAAGGTATGGATACAGCAGGTAAAGATAGTTTGATTCGTGAGGTTTTTAAGGAGTTTAATGTTAGAGGAATTGTGGCTCACAGTTTTAAAAAACCTACAGAGTTAGAATTAAAACACGATTACCTATGGAGGCATGTCATTGCACTGCCAGCAAGAGGAAAATTTGGCATTTTCAATAGAACACATTACGAAAATGTATTGGTAACAAGAGTACATCCAGAATACTTAATGTATGAGAACATGCCAAACGTTAAAACAGTTGAGGATGTTACTGAAGCATTTTGGGATAAGCGTTTTAATGAAATCAATAATTTTGAAAAACACATTGCAGATAATGGAACGATAATTTTTAAGTTTTTCCTAAACATTTCTAAAGACGAACAAAAAAACAGATTACTAAGACGACTTGAAAAACCAGAAAAAAACTGGAAATTCTCACCAGATGATTTAGACGAACGTTTATGCTGGGATGCATATCAAACTTACTATGAAGATGTCTTAAACCGAACTTCTAAATCACATGCACCTTGGTATAATATTCCTGCAGACGACAAACCAACGGCAAGATATATTGTAGCTAAAATTCTTTACGATACTTTAAAAGAATACAAAGACATTAAAGAACCAGAATTACCGGCACATCAAAAAGCAAATATAGATTCTTACAAACAGCAATTAGAAAATGAAGACTAAACTATTTACAATAATTTTATGTTGTTTTTTAACATTCAATCATGCACAAGAAGATGAAACTGTATTAAGAATACTATATACAGCATCATTAACAGATGGTATGAGTTACGAGTGGTTAGATCATTTGTCTAATGAAATTGGCGGACGATTATCAGGTTCTAAAAATGCTGAGTTAGCTGTTCAATACACAAAAGCAGAACTTGAAAAATTAGGTCTAGATAAGGTGTGGTTACAGCCGGTTATGGTTCCAAAATGGGAAAGAGGCGAAAAAGAAAAAGCATTTTTTGAAGTAGCTGGTTTTGTTAACGAAGTTAATATTTGTGCTTTAGGTGGTTCTGTTGCGACTCCAAAAGATGGGATTTCTTCAGAGGTTGTAGAAGTTCAGAATTTTAAAGAATTAGCCGCTTTAGGAAAAGAGAATATAGAGGGTAAAATTGTGTTTTACAACAGACCAATGCAAGCCGATTTAATAAGCACGTTTAATGCTTATGGTGGTTGTGTAAATCAGCGTTATGCTGGTGCAATGGAAGCTGGTAAATATGGAGCGGTAGGTGTTATTGTAAGATCTATGACTTTGCGTCAAGACGATTTACCACATACAGGAAGTATGAGTTATGGAGATTTACCTGTTAATCAGCGTATTCCCTCTGCAGCAATAAGTACTAATGATGCAGATTTACTGAGTAAAGCATTAAAGAAGAATAAAGGAATTCAATTCTATTTTAAACAAAGTTGTCAGCAATTTGAGGATGTGTTATCTTATAATGTCATTGGTGAAATTACTGGAAGCAAATTTCCAAATGAATATATTATTGTTGGTGGTCATTTAGATTCTTGGGATTTAGGAGATGGAGCACACGATGATGGTGCTGGAGTGGTGCAGTCTATGGATGTATTAAGACTTTTAAAGAAAAGTGGCATTACTCCAAAACGAACTATCAGAGTCGTTTTATTTATGAATGAAGAAAACGGTTTACGTGGTGCTACGGAATATGCCAAAGTGGCTAAAGAAAAAAATGAAAATCATATTTTTGCCTTAGAAAGCGATGCTGGTGGTTTTACTCCAAGAGGCTTTTCGTTTGCAGCAAATGAAACCAATTTTAATCAAGTATTAAGCTGGAAAGCTTTATTTAAACCTTATTTAATTCATTATTTTGAATTAGGAGGAAGTGGAGCAGATGTTGGACCATTAAAGTCAGAAACCAATGTATTGGCAGGTTTACGACCAGATTCGCAGCGTTATTTTGATCATCATCATGCTGCAAATGATACGTTTGAACATGTTAATAAACGCGAATTAGAATTGGGAGCCGCAACAATGGCATCGTTAGTATATCTGTTTGATAAATATGGCGTTAATCCAATTACAAATCATCGTAAAATTAAGGAGTAATAAGATATGAATAAATTGTGCTTAATTCTAATGTCAATGGTTTCTATTAATAGTTTTTCGCAAGACAAAGACCAACTTCCATACTACGAAATTCCTGATTATCCTGAAACATATACAGCAGGTACAATGGCAGCAAGAATGGTAGATGCTTTAGGGTTTCGGTTTTATTGGGCTTCAGAAGGTTTAACAGAAAAAGATTTAGTATATAAAGCTAATGATGATGGTAGAACCTCATTAGAAACTATTGAGCATATCTATAGTTTGTCTAAAACCATCGTTAATTCTACTTTAAAACAATCCAATTCTAGAGCAAAAGAAGATTTAAGTTATTCAGAATTACGATCTAAAACATTACAAAACTTAAAAATAGCAGCAGATATTTTGCGAGAGAGTGATGATATCTCGCAATACAATATCATTTTTGGAGATCGCGAAATTCCATTTTGGAATCAGGTCAATGGTCCAATTGCAGACGCAATTTGGCATTGTGGCCAATTATCTATTTATAGACGGTCAACAGGTAATCCTATGAGTCCTAAAGTAAATCATTTTAGTGGTAAAATTAAGGACTAAATCATAATCATTGAGTATTATATCTAAAGCAATTGTGTGTTTTTATGTTGAAAAAGAGACTTTTAATCTAGTCTTTTTTTTTCGCCTTCATCTTCTTTTTTCATTTTAATATATTTAGAGACTAATCGCATTCCTAATCTTGCAAAAAGGATTACGGCAAATACCAATACAATATCTAATCCTGTCATTATTTTATATTAATTACCTGTTGCTGGAAGGGGGAATTGAGGTGCTTTAACTTCAGGTTTACTACGTAACTGTGTCATTAATTCCTTAACGGCTCTTTCGAGTTGAGGATCGTTTCCATTAGATAATGCTTTTGCATCTTGCCTTACTTCAATATCTGGTGCGACTCCTTCATTCTCCGCAATCCATTTGTTGTTTATAGGGTCAAATACCGCATTGTCAGGTGCTGTTAAGCCTCCGCCGTCAATTAAAGTATAATGTGTTGACGATTTTACCAAGCCTCCCCAAGTTGTCATACCTATGAGTTTTCCAACATTTTGTTGTCTAAACACCCAAGGGAAAAAATCTCCACCAGAACCAGCAAGTTCATTTATCAATAATACTTTTGGACCTAATATACCTGCAGGCAATGTTAATGGTTTGCCATTGGGTACTTCATTGGTTAAGCCGGCTCTTAAGCTTCGCGTCATTAAATCTACCATATAATCATCTAGTAAACCACCACCATTAAACCGCTCATCTATAACAGCCCCTTCTTTATCTTGCTGTGCAAAGTAATATCTGTTGAAAGATACAAACCCTGGACCTCCTGTATTTGGAACCCAGATATAACCGAGGCGTCCATTTGATAGTTTGTCGACTAACCTACGATTGTCTTCCACCCAAGTCCGTTGTCTCAAAGAGTTTTCGTTAGAAATAGGTTCTACAATTTCAGTCCAATGGCCTTTAAATTCAGGTTTGTCATTAATATGTAAAAGGGTTTGTTTTCCTGATGTACCATCAAGATATTTGTAAAAATTGTCGCCAGCCTTTATTTCGTTTCCGTTAATACCCACAATATATTGGCCTTCTTTTATGTTTAGTCCAGGCGCATCTAATGGTCCTGTTAAACCTGGATTCCAACTTTCTGTTGTGTATATACGGTCAATTTTCCAATGGCCTTTATCTAGTGCTAAATCGGCTCCGAGTAATCCTGTTGTAGAACGTTCTACATCTGGATAATCACCTCCAAACACAAAGCTGTGCCCAACGGATAACTCACCATTTACCTGATCTAAAATATAATATAAATCTGTACGATGCTTTATAAACGGAACCAATGGAGCGTAACGTTTATATACAACGTTCCAATCACGACCATGCATGTTGGGATCGTAAAAATAATCGCGCTCGTATCTCCAAGCCTCTTCAAACATTTGTTCCCATTCGGCAGAACGATCTAATTTCATTTGTAGATTAACCTTAAGACGTTTGCCTCCTTTTGCATCGCTACCGCTTGTGCTTATAACTTGCCAATCACCATTAATTTGAGCAAGCATGTGTTCACCGTTTGTGGTTACAGAAACTGAACGTACGCCAGAAGCAAATTCTTTGCTTTCTTGTTTTTCAAGATTAAATTTATGTAGTGTTGCACCTCTGTCATTTGGAATGTATTCTGAAATAAACATTGATCCTTTTGGGCCAGCAATGATATAACCATAATTTCTTGAAGGTATTGAAAGCGCTAGCGTACGACGACCAATAGCTTCAAAATCTATAATCATGGATTTATTTTCGTCGTCCTTCTTTTCTTTATCTTCTTTTTTTGCTTTGTCTTCACTTTTGCTGTCGTCCTCTTTTTTTATGTCTTCTTCATCACTTTTGGGTTTAAAAGGGGAATCGTCGTTAGCATCTAAATTAATGACATAAGCGGAGTAGGCTGGGTTTGCTGTCATAGAGCTTGTGTTAGCCCAACCAGAACCAAGAGCTACATCGGTACTCGCTAAAAAGTAGAGTTGTTTTTTGTTTAAATCCCAAGCCGGTGAAAAAGAATCGGCGAAAGGATCTGTAATTGGTGTTGATGTGTCGTTTTCAATAGAGTAGATATAAATCTGTCTAAAGTTATTTGAAGCCGATTTTTCATAAGCAATCCATTTACTATCTGGGGACCATTTTAATTCAATACTGCCACGCTCTAGGTTGGTGCCGCCTATGTCAAAGGTTTTTATTTTTTTTGTCTCTAAATTCACAAAACGCAAGCGCACATCATCATCAACAAAGGCAATGTGCTTTCCATCCGGAGACCATGTTGGGTTCCAACCCAATTTAGATTCTCCAATAGAAATGACTTCAGGTTTTGATAAACCATTCTGATCTGAAATCATTAACGTATAATTCTTTCTATCGGCATCAGAAAACCAAGCTATTTTATCTCCTTTTGGTGACCAAATAGGACGTCTATCTGCTATGCCAGAGCTTTTAGTAATATTTCTTGAATCACCGAATTCTACAGGAATTGTAAAGATATCGCCACGAGATTGCATAATCGCTCGTTTACCATTTGGAGATAAAGATGCAGAACGTGTGCTATTAGAAACATCCTCCCATTTGGTTTCAGCCCAAGGAAAATCACCAACCACAGTAATTGATAATTGGGTGTGTTTACCTGTTGAAATGTTCATGATATGTAAATAACCATCACGTTCATAAACCAAAGTATCTCCATTACCACTTAACCATTTAATATCAGAACCTTTAAAGGTTGTGATTTGCTCAATTGATTTTGTCTTCGGATTGTAAGACCAAATATTAGCGACTAAATCGCGATCTGATAAAAAATAAATGTGATCGCCTAACCACAAAGGCTGAATGTCTGTTGTTTTTTTATTAGGTAGTAAAACTTCGTTCTGCGTTTTTAAATCTAAAATAATAAGTGGCGTATTTTGGCCGCCTCTATAGGCGCGCCATTCTTCATCCCAACGATCCATTTTATCTAAAATTAATTGCGTTCCATCTGGTGAATACGACCCATCATTACTCCATTGTTTGGTAAGTAATTTTGGAGCGCCACCTTCAACTGAAATTGTATAAAGGCGATTATATGGACGTGGAGCTGTTGCTCTGTTACTTGCAAATAAGACGTGCTTTCCGTCGTTGGTCCAACCTCTAACTATAGAACCACTAGGATGCCAAGTTAAGCGTTTTGGTTCTCCTCCATTTTTAGAAACGACGTAAACATTGTTTGTGCCAGCTCTGTTAGAACTAAATGCAATCCAATTACCATCTGGTGAAAAGTATGGGTTAGATTCCACAGCAGCAGTCGAGGTGATGCGTTTAGCTTCGTTTGAATTTAATGCCGAAATCCAAATATCACCACCATAAGTATATGTGATATGGGTTTGACTGATATCTGGTTGTCGTAGTAACCTTGTCCCTTGAGCAAATGTAGTTAGGCTTGATAGTAGGAATAAAAGAGCGAAAAATGAGGTTTGGAAATTCGTTTGAAACTTTAACTTCATATGAGGTAATGGATTAAATTAAAAGGTTGACGTTCTAAAGTTACAAATAAGAGTGTTAAGAGCATAAGTTAAAGTCTCTTTTAAAAGAAATGACTAAATCATTTATTGAATTTCGTTATAACGCAAATGCAGTTATAACCTTTAGAAGTATGAGATTTTAAAGGGAATTCTATTTTTTTAGTGAAGTTGAGAACCTCTTGAATACTATGAGTTTATAAATATTAAAATTATTGAGGTTGTTTTAGTTACTTGTATTTAAAGTATTGGCACTGAAAAATTAGGTGGGTTTTGACTGGTTTTCTTCAGTTTTACCATATTCTTCTGTATAAATTTTAACCAAAGCCATAAAAATACTTATAAGTAAGGGGCCAAAAATCAAACCGATAAATCCAAATAATGGCACTCCTACAATAACACCTATAAGGGTAACTAAAGGATGTACATCATCGAGCTTTTGCAACACATACAAGCGAATAATATTATCAGTAGAACCGACAACAACAATACCATAAATTAAGATGCCCCATGCTTGAGCAGATTGGCCACTAGATAAGGTTAGTATAAAGACAGGAATAATGCCCACAAAAGTACCTATAAAAGGGATCATGGATCCAATGGTAACTATGACAAACCAAAATAACGGATCTTCAACTCCAAAAATTAAAAAACCAATCAACGCTATAATTCCTTGGGCTATGGCCACTAATGGAATTCCAATGGCATTTGATTTGACCATGGCTTGGATTTCGCTACCAATTTCAGAAATATTTTTATTATTCATTGGGATGTAGTTTTTAAGCGATTGCCTTAATTGCTTACGATTGGTAAGCATAAAATAAAGCATAAAGTACATTAGTCCTAAAGCGACAAGTAAGTTAAACGTACTGCCAGCCATACTTTGTGCGCTTTCAGAAAGCCATGTGGTGATTGCTTCTGTATCAATTTGAGAATTAATGTCAAAGCCCGTTTTAAATTTTAATTGGCCGACTTGATCTTTAAACGCATCAATAACTTTTTCACTATTACTAGCTACATCCGAAATTTTGTTTCCTAGCATAATACCAAAACCCGTTAGAGGTACCATTATAATAATGAAGGAACTAAGCATCAAGGTTAAAGCAGCTAGCGTAGGATTCCAATTATATTCATTAACTAATCGTTTCATTAGTTTTCGAAGCAATATGTAAAATGTAATTGCGCCTAAAACACCGCTCAAGTATGGTAACATTTCACCAAAAATTAGACTTCCAAAAAGTATAATTAATAGTAAAATGAAAATTTGACGAATTATTTTAGGCGCAATTTGTGTCATTGGAAGAGTGTTTTAGTCTTCTCAAAGGTAATTGCAAACTATCTATAGGCTTACTTTAATCCCGCAAAATGTTAACTCAGATAACTAAATTATATGGCAATTTCAATTTGATTATGTAAGATGTCTTCAAAGACTTCACGTTTTCTAATGAGTTGCGCCTTACCTTTATATAGCAATACTTCGGCAGGTCTGTAACGCGAATTGTAATTGCTGGCCATAGAGTAACAATAAGCTCCTGCATTTTTAAAGCAAAGAATATCTCCTTCGTTTATTTCTGAAATCCGCCTGTTATTAGCAAAAGTGTCCGTTTCGCATATGTAACCAACAACCGAATAAAAACGTTCACGCCCTTTAGGATTAGAAATGTTTAAAATATCGTGTTGAGAACCATATAACATTGGTCTTATTAAATGATTAAATCCAGAATCTATTTGAGCAAAAACTGTAGAGGTGGTTTGTTTTACAACATTAACTTTTGCTAAAAAGACACCAGCTTCGCTCACTAAAAATTTACCAGGTTCAAAAGCTAAGGTTAAATCTTTACCGTATGCTTTACAGAATTCATTGAAGCGTTTTGATAGTTTGTCTCCTAATTCTTCAATATTGGTTTCTATGTCCCCTTTTTTATAAGGCACTTTAAATCCTGAACCAAAATCTATAAACTCAAGCGTTTTAAAGTTCTTAGCCGTTTCAAATAAAATCTCGCTGGCATATAAAAATACGTCAATATCTAGAATATCACTTCCTGTATGCATGTGAATACCGTTAATATTCATCTTTGTATTTTCTACAATACGTAATAATAATGGAATCTGATGTATAGAAATTCCAAATTTGCTATCTATATGACCAACCGAAATATTAGTATTTCCTCCAGCCATAACATGAGGATTTATTCGAATACAAACTGGGATTTTTGGATGTTTGGTTCCAAATTGTTCTAAAATAGAGAGGTTGTCAATATTTATCTGAACGCCTAATTTTGCGGCTTCTTCAATTTCTTCAAGAGATACTCCATTAGGTGTAAAAATGATATCTTCAGGTTTAAAACCAGCTTTTAATCCTAATCGTAATTCCTGAATAGAAACCGTATCAATACCTGATCCTAGCTTATTAAACAATTTTAAAACAGAAATGTTAGAAAGGGCTTTAACAGCGTAATTCAACTTTAGCTGTTTTACCTTACTAAATGCTTTTGTTAATCGTTTATATTGAGATTCTATTTTTTCAGCGTCATAAACATAAACCGGACTCCCAAAGTCTTTAGCAATCTGTAATAAGGTACTATCTTTCATTCTTTATCTTTCTTAAAATTATCTGGCGAAAATAGATGTAATCCATCCTATAAACATAAAAAATGAAAAAATATAGCTATTTTTACACAAAATGTTAAATAGTTAACAAAATGAAACAGATATTTAAAAGGAAGCTATTTTTTAAGTCATAATTGAAGCTTTTTAAAATATGAGAACACAGTGGTTTTACGCGTTCTTCGTCTTATAATTATTTGTTTCACTATTATCAAAATTTAAACCTGTGAAAACTATTGCGTCCTGTGTACAAGATATTATAGTTGCTAGTCCTTTTTTAGAAGAAGGCTTATCTCGAGAGATTATTAATTTTTCAGCTTTAGCAAAAGATTTGAACGCACCTATTTCTAAAATGTTACGAAAACCTGTAAAAGATGGAGCGATTATGATGGCATTACGTCGTTATCAGCAACCCTTAAATCTTGAAAATTCAAAAAGTTTAAAGAAAACCTTTAGTCAATTAGGAGATATTACGGTACGGTCTAACTTAAGTGATTTTACATTTCAAAATTCAAAAACATTAATCCATAGTCACTCTCAAATTTTAGAGAAGATAAGTGAAAATCATCAAATATTTTATGCCTTTACGCGTGGTATGTTTGAAAGTAATATTATCATTTCAACTTCTGAAAAAGAAGATATGCTCAAAGCATTTAAAAATGAAACACAAATAGGTTTAAAAGAAAAACTATCTGCTATTAGTATATATTTACCTAAGGGGAGTTCTAAAATAGTTGGCTTATATTATCAAATATTTAAGCGCTTGGCATGGGAAAATATCACATTATATGAAGTGGTTTCTACAACAAATGAGTTTACTATTGTAGTAGAGGATTATTTGGTAGACAAGGCCTTTTCTGCTATAAAGCGTTTAATAGATTAATCCTATAATTTAGAAAATGAGAAACCTATATAAATCAATTTTAAAAACAATTGGTAGAAACTATTAGTATGCTTATTTTTGTTGGACCAATAAATTTCTGATTAAAAATGAATTTACACGAATATCAAGGAAAAGAATTATTAAGCAGTTTTGGAGTACGAATCCAAAGAGGAATTGTAGCTCAAAGTGCTAAAGAAGCTGTTGATGCAGCAAAGCAATTAACAGCTGAAACTGAAACAGGTTGGCATGTTATAAAAGCACAAGTTCATGCAGGTGGACGTGGAAAAGGCGGAGGCGTTAAATTGGCCAAAAACCTTAAAGAAGTTGAAGAAATTGCAGGACAAATCATAGGAATGGATTTGGTAACACCTCAAACTTCTGCAGAAGGAAAACGTGTTCATCAAGTTTTAGTTGCTGAAGATGTTTATTATCCAGGTGAAAATGAGCCAGACGAATATTATATGTCTGTTTTATTAAATCGTGCAACAGGAAGAAATATGATTGTATATTCTACAGAAGGTGGAATGGACATTGAAACTGTTGCCGAAGAAACACCAGAATTAATACATAACGAAGAGATTGATCCTTCAACTGGTATATTGCCTTTTCAAGCACGTCGTATAGCCTTTAACTTAGGGTTATCAGGTACTGCTTTTAAAGAAATGACAAAATTTGTAACAGCTTTATATACTGCTTACGATAAATCGGATGCGTCTTTATTTGAAATCAACCCAGTATTAAAAACTAGTGATAGTAAAATAATGGCTGTTGATGCTAAAGTTACTTTAGATGATAACGCATTATACAGACATAGAGATTTAGCTGAATTACGTGACTTACGCGAAGAGAATCCAATTGAAGTTGAAGCAGGTGCTTTAGGTTTAAACTATGTAGACTTAGACGGAAACGTTGGTTGTATGGTTAATGGTGCTGGTTTAGCAATGGCAACTATGGATTTAATTAAGCAAGCAGGTGGTGAGCCAGCTAACTTTTTAGATGTTGGTGGTACTGCAGATGCAGCTAGAGTAGAAGCAGCTTTTAAAATTATATTAAAAGATCCTGCTGTAAAAGCTATCTTAATCAACATTTTTGGTGGAATTGTACGTTGTGACCGTGTTGCTCAAGGTGTTATTGATGCTTATAAAAACATGGGGAATATTAATGTTCCTATCATTGTACGTTTACAAGGAACAAATGCAGATATCGCAAAAGAATTAATTGACAATTCTGGATTAGATGTAATGAGTGCTACTGAGTTCCAAGAAGCAGCTGATAAGGTGCAACAAGTTTTAGGATAGTATTATTTTATACTAAACAGTTAATTATAAATTAAAAAGGTTCTCAAATTTGAGAACCTTTTTTGTTAGTTATAAATGTAATCCACATTCCGTTTTGGGATTGTTATTCCATCGTCCACTCCTATCTTTTCCTGGAACAGTACAATGCTTACAACCAATAGAATGATAACCCTTTGCAACTAATGGGTGAAAAGGGAGTTGATGTTCTTCAATATAAGCATCTCTTTCTTTTTTTGAAACATCCAATAAAGGGTAGAATTTTAAAATATTACCACGTATTTCAAAAATATCTAAAGATGCTCTGTGATCACTTTGCCACTCCATTAAGCCAGACATCCAAATTTTATAATGTTGTTTAATACGGTCTAAAGGCTGTACCTTATTTATAGAACAACAGAAATCAGGATTTTTTTTCCAAGTTTCATCTTTGGTGGTAAACTCGTGTTCTTCTTTAATTGCAGATACAGATTTTACATTGAGATTGTACTTAGCTTGTAAAATGGATTTGTACTTTAAAGTATCATCAAAATGGTAACCCGTATCAATAAAATAAATTTCTTGCTTTAGGTTTGTATCAGACACTAATTTTAACAAAAATGCAGATGTAGCAGCAAAAGAACTTGTGACCATAACATCTGTAGTCTCAAAATCTTTATACAGTTGTGCTATACGTTGGCAAGAAGTAAGTGGCTTATACTTTTTATTTAATGCTTTTATATCTTCAATAGAAAAATACTGTTGTGGATCAATTTTGGGTGTTGTTTCAAACATGGATAAATTTCTTCTGTTGAGTACAAGTTATTAACTTAAATTTTAAGTAAAAAATTTACTTCTAAATTTTATGGATATTTTAATTTACTCCTTCTTTTTTTTAGGTTTTGGCATTGGACCTCTTAAATGGATGATTAATCCATTTAAAAAATTTCGTAGAATTTGATCTCCACATTCCATATATTTAGGATGGTCTTCATTTCTGAACATGGCATTAAGTTCACTTTTAGAAATTCTGAAGTCAACTAATGATAAGATTTTTACAATATCATCATCTCTTAGTTTATGTGCTACTCTTAGCTTTTTAAAGATGTCGTTGTTTGTCATTTTAGAGTTTTAATTATGTTGTTTGTGATATAAAATCTGTTATTTTTAATAGTAGGAAATTAAGGTTTTTTATTTAACCAATCATAGGCTTTATTAAAATTTGTAGCCCATAATTTTTCATTATGTTGGCCTCCTTCAACAATATGATTTTCAATATGTGTTTCCTTAACTCCTTTAAATTTTAATAATTTAAGCATTTCTTCTAATTTCGGAATCATAGTTTCTCCTTCATCAGTACCAGCTAAAAAATAAAATTTTGAAGTTTTTGGGATATCAGTTGATGCTACCATTTCGAAAATTTCAGGATTAATCCAAAATGAAGGTGAGAATGCTACAGCGGTTCCAAATGTTTCAGGATATTTTATTGCAGCATAGAATGATATTAAGCCACCTAAAGACGACCCAAATATTGTAGTGTTTTCTGTCTCTGATTTTGTTCTATAGCTAACATCAATATGAGGTTTTAAGGTGTTTTTTATAAATTTTAAATAGGAGTCACCTTTTCCGCCACCATACTTTTCATGTTTATACGGTGTGAGTTCATTTATGCGTTCTTCATTGCCATGTTCTATGCCAATAATTATACTTTGGTTGTCTATTAATGTATCCATATATTCATCAACTTCCCATTCTCCTACATAAGATGTTGTAGCATCAAATAAATTTTGTGCATCATGCATATAAATCACAGGATACGATTTTTCTGATTTTTCGTATTCTGAAGGCAAATACACCCAAATTGTTTTCGACGTATTTAATTGAGGAGCAGCAATTGAAAATCGTTTAACTTGTTTAGAGGCAGTGCTTTGGGCTGTTAGTTGAGTGGTTGTAAATGCTAAAATAAGCAGGTATAAATACGGTAATTTCATCCTGTTGCTTGTCTTGTGAGTTGACAAAAGTTTAAAAAAATCGACTAAGTACATTTAATTTTTCGACAAGATACATTATATCAACGACAATAAAATAAACAACCTCTGTAACTTTACAGTATTAAATAATCCCCTCTTAATAATGATAAATCGTGCTGAAAAACTGAGCTTACTTTCTGAAATGATAGCATTCGCTCAAACAGATGAAAATATAAGGACTATTGAATATAATTTTTTATTCAGTATTGCCAAACAATTAGATATATCTAAAGAAGATTTTGAATACCTTTTTAATCATCCTGTGACATATGTTAACTTAAAATCTCATAGCGAAAGGATTGTTCAATTTCATAGATTAGTACTTCTAATGAATTTAGATCACAAAGTCGCACCAAAACAATTGGTTAAAATTCACAATTTTGGATTACGAATGGGATTAAGTCATGAATCAATTAACCGTGTTCTAGATTTAATGGATAGTTTTCCTAATAAAATTGTACCACCAGATTTCTTGATTGATATTTTTAAAGTGCAGTATAACTAGTTTTTAGTATCTAGTATTCAGTTTGTAGTCTCAATGGTAATTTTAAAAAGCTATCCTATTTAAATATATGCTTAATTTTTAGAACAATCTCTCTGTGAATCTTTGTGCCTTCTCTGTGTAATAATTTCAGTTTTAGTCTCAGTTTTTAATCTTGAAATTTAGTTATTGAGTTTCGGAATGTTTTCTCCTTCGGAACTTTATGTAAAATCTTCCAATCTTCCGTCAATTTTTTTAGTTTCACTCTTCACTCTTCACACTTTTTACTAATCACTGACCACTGATTTACACCTTTAACTTCTCTAACTTACTCTGATAGGCTGTAATTTCATCTCTAAAACGAGCGGCTTCTAAAAAGTCTAAAGCCTTTGCGGCTTGTTCCATTAATTTGCGTCGTTCTCTAATTTTCTTTTCGAGTTCTTCTTTTGTTAAATATTCGCTTTCTGGTTCTGCAGCTATTTGCGCATCTAATTCGGTCCGATAAGTACTTACGGAGTTTTTAGTTAATGCACTATCTAAACTCTTATTTAAAGCTTTAGGTACAAGATTGTGTTTTGTGTTGTATGCAATTTGTTTTTCACGACGATAATTAGTCTCATCAATAGTTTTTTGCATGCTTTTTGTAACTTTATCAGCATACATTATAGCTTTTCCATTTAGGTTTCTTGCGGCTCTACCAACAGTTTGTGTTAGTGAACGCGCAGATCTTAAAAAACCTTCTTTGTCAGCATCTAATATGGCTACAAGTGATACTTCGGGTAAATCTAGACCTTCACGCAGTAAGTTAACACCAACCAAAACATCAAATACCCCTTTTCGTAAATCTTGCATAATTTCAACACGCTCCAGAGTATCTACATCACTATGGATGTATCGGGTTCGTACTGAAATTCGAGTGAGGTATTTCGTCAATTCTTCCGCCATTCGTTTGGTCAACGTGGTTACTAAAGTCCGTTCGTCTTTTTCAACACGATTTTGAATTTCTTCAATTAAATCATCAATCTGATTTAGGCTTGGGCGCACTTCAATAATAGGGTCTAATAAGCCTGTTGGACGAATGACTTGCTCTACATAAACACCATCTGTTTTTTGCATTTCGTAATCGGCTGGAGTGGCCGATACATAGATTACTTGGTTTTGAAGTGCTTCAAATTCTTCAAACTTTAAAGGTCTGTTGTCCATGGCGGCTGGCAATCGGAAACCATAATCAACTAAGTTGACTTTTCTGCTTCGGTCACCTCCGTACATGGCATGAACTTGTGAAATGGTCACGTGACTTTCATCAACCACCATTAAAAAATCATCTGGAAAATAATCGAGTAAACAGAACGGGCGTGTTCCTGGTAATCGTCCGTCTAAATATCGCGAATAATTCTCAATACCTGAACAATACCCTAATTCTCGAATCATTTCTAGATCAAATTCTGTACGCTCTTTAAGACGTTTGGCTTCAAGATGTTTACCGATCTCTTTAAAGTAATCGTATTGTTTTACCAAATCATCTTGAATATCTTTTATTGCCGCATTTAGTACATCAGGTGATGTTACAAACATATTTGCAGGATAGATATTTAGACGATCGTAGCGTTCTATAACTTCGTTGCTTCTGGCGTCAAACGCTTCAATTTCTTCAATTTCATCACCAAAGAAGTGAATTCTAAATGCATGATCAGCATAACCAGGAAACACATCTACGGTATCTCCTTTTATTCTAAAGTTTCCGTTTTTGAATTCAGATTCCGTTCTAGAATATAAACTTTGAACTAGTTGGTGTAATAATTTAGTACGAGAAATAACTTGATCGCGTTCTATAGAGATGACATTCTTCTGAAATTCAACAGGATTTCCAATACCATATAAACACGATACTGAAGCAATCACAATCACATCACGACGACCAGAGAGTAGGGAAGATGTGGTACTTAAACGCATCTTCTCTATTTCCTCATTGATAGATAAA
>Ga0193951_1000085_pt1 | contig 39388 bp, 26 predicted proteins | sample BB_2_MG_FD_140370 | JGI IMG/M metagenome (GOLD analysis project Ga0193951, IMG submission 140370) | Microbial mat bacterial communities from the Broadkill River, Lewes, Delaware, United States - BB_2_MG | ecosystem: Environmental > Aquatic > Freshwater > River > Microbial mats | place: USA...
CATCAGCGGACGATGTAAGTAACGAAAAACCATAATAGCGTCAAAGGTTTCTGCCTTTAATGGTTTATCGTTACCTTGATCAAAATGGACTTGATCAAAATGATCTTGCTCAAAATCTACCTGCCAATATTGCGCTAACTTTTGTGTATTTAGCTGCAAACGATTAACGGCCTGTTCAACCTGCTTTAGTGATTCACCATTAATATCAGCAAAAACAACATTAATATCATTCTCAAGTACATGCAGACCATTTCGCCCTTCACCACAGGCAAGATCGAGTACCTGCGCTTTACTATCAAACGTTAGCAGCTGCGATGACAATAAGTATTTATCTATTAATGATGAATGTTTCAAACCTAAATTCCAGCAATTATACGACGTTATATTTCAAAGTAATTGGTAAAAACTTTATAAAGTTCAGTCCCTTGATTCACACTTGCAGAAGCGAAATGTAAAATAGGAAGGACATCTTTATCAAGAATAACATTATGTAATGGATTACCATCACCGTAATTATCCATTCTTAAAATACGTGCTAATGGCTTACCTGCGGGTAGAGGCTTACCAAATTCAGCTAAATAATCCACCATCCCCCCCATAGGAGAGTACAATGCTTTATAGTCTTTTAAATAACAAGCATAGCGTGTCATTTCTTGAGGTTGATACCCTAATGACTCAGCTTTTTGTAACGATACCTCTTCAGAAGGGGTTTCTAGGCAACTACTAAGCCCAATCACACCTTTGTACTGTAAGTAGCTTAAAATACCTAATGCGTCTTGATGCGCGACATCCAAATCAATTTGCTCTTGAGAGCCCAGCTCTACAGTAAAACTCTCTTTAGCAAAAGCCCCCTCGCCCATAATAAAGTTTCGATCTAACTTTTTATAGGCTTGTTGCAAGCTCCACCAAGGACAAAAAGTTGCTTCATCCATTGCACCATCGAAATCATTAGGAATAAAAAGGGTATGAGGTATATCAAAGTAGCTAGCACTTGCCTTCGCGTATTCAGGGCAATATAAATGTTTACTTGAAATGGGGCCAGTATGTAAGTCGAGTACTATATCAGCTTGATGTGCCATACGTTGTAACTGATAAGCAATGCGTTGACCAGTAGTCAGTCCCCAAATATTATGATCCAACTTTTGTTCAATTTGATCGATTAATACATTTTCAAATCCTACTCTAATTTCATCTTCACTCGCATTAATATTTTGCTGAGCAAAAGGTACTATAATTGACTCATCAAAATGGTACATTCTATTCCAGTTCACGCCCGTAATAGGGTCAAATCGACCTAATGTATATTCACCATTTTTATGGTTACAAGCCACAGGATTGGCATAAGGTACCAAAGTAATATCACTTTGAATTTTGCAATCTTTTAATAGCTCTAGCAACTGAAAGATAACTGCATTTCCTTGTACTTCAGCACCATGCATATTTGCTTGAATATAAACATTAGGCGCTGTACTTTGAGTTCCAGAGGCTGTATTACTTTTTTCACTTTCAAACGAATAAACAGGCACGGTTAACTTAGCGCCACTAGCCATTTCCCCAACGTGCATAATACTTTTTTTGAAGGTATTCATCATTTATCTCATTTATTAACCGGTATAGGCAAAACTACGCGAATATTACTCGAATACTATTCGAATACTATGCAAGGTATGAACTCGCAGGTTTCGCAGCTCTAACTTCAACTAATTTATTTTCTTGAATTACATATTCTGCCGCCAATTGGTGACATAAGAAAAACGGCATGCTTTCAGTAAACCCATAGGCACCACAATAACCAAAAACTAATTCATCACCAACCTCAACATCTTTTGGTAAAGATAAATGACCAAGTTTATCCATACTTGTACAAAGAGGCCCATGTAAATCAAAGTATTGGCTTGACTCATTCGACTGACGAAGTAAGGTAACTGGAAAAGGTTGATCTGTTATTGCTGGACGAATAAGATGGTTAATACCTGCTGCCAACACCAATTGTTCTTGACCATAATTAGTTTTTCTATCAATTACCGGAACAACATAATAGCCACATTCAGCAACCGCAAAACGACCAAGCTCTAACCAAAGCTCATCAACGCCAGCCTTGGCTTTAATGTCAGCTAAATCGGAAATAATTTGCTGCCATGCTAACGTTTTACCTTCACCAAGATAATCGATACCTAAGCCACCGCCTAAATCAAGAATTTTTAGCTCCATACCAATATCGTTGGCAAGTTCAGTGAGTGGCTTAACCATTTGCCCCCATAAGGAATACATTTTTTCATTACTGAGCATGTTGCCCCATTGAAAAATATGTAAACCACAAATATTTAATTCGGGATAGTCACTTACTTTAATGTGTTGCCATTCTTCTACCGATAAACCAAAAGGCGTTAAGCTATTACCACCTAATGGATTCTTTTCACCATCAGGCCACTGTAACTGTACACGCAGTAATACCGTTGGTTTTTCACTAGCTGGCTTTTCCTTAACAACTTCATTAAGCCAAGTCAGTTGATTTAAGCTTTCAATCACAAAAGTACCGACACCTTTTTTGACAAAAGCATCAAGTTGTTTTTTAGATTTAGCGGGACCTGTATTCAAAATACGGCTAGGATTCACACCTTGTGCTAATACTTGTGATAACTCACCGGTGCTAGCAACATCAAAATCAAACCCTTCACTATCTAATGTTTGAATAACTTTAGATAAAGGATTGGCTTTAACAGCAAACCAAAGCTTAATCACATCTTGTTGCTGTAATGTCGCAAGGTGTTTTTTTAACGTATCTAATTGATAGACAAAATAGCCTTGTTCATCTTCGGGCGATTGATGAGCTAATAACGTACTTTCAAGATTGGTGTCGAACCAAGTGGGTTTAGTCATAATATTTCAATTCATTTATTACACTGTAAGTTTCAATTAATTCATTATTATTAATAATCTAGCTTTAAGCTATATAGTTCAAGTTAAAAGCAAAAACACGGAATTGATCATCAATCAATATTCCGTGTTTTTTATGCTTAAGCGTTTAGCCCATTCTTTGAAAATTAAAATACTTTCCCAAGAATTTATAAGTACTTTAACGCTTAACTTGCACTATACAGCAACAAGTTGAACAATTAACGAAGGATAGATTCTAACTCTAATGCCGCATCACTTTGTTCATCACGATATTTAACGATCAACGCACATGCCATGTTCAAGCCTTGTGCTTGCGCCCAATCTCCTTTTACAGGGCGAGTGCCCGGAACAACAATAGCATTTTCTGGAATTTCAGCGCCTTTTTCACGCATCACTTCATTAACACAATCATATACTGGTACTGATTTAGATAATGAAACACCTGGTGCTAGTACAGCGCCTTTTTTCACTACAATACCTTCAACAATAACAACACCGGCACTCAAGAAAGCATTATCTTCAATAATTACTGGGCTAGCACCGATCGGCTCTAATACACCACCAATTTGAACCGCAGCTGAAACATGAACATTTTTACCAATTTGAGCACATGAGCCAATTAGAGCATGGCTATCAACCATAGTACCGGTATCAACAAATGCACCAACGTTAATATAAGCTGGTGGCATAATAATGACGCCTTTAGCAACATGAGCACCAGCACGTACAGATGAACCGCCCGGTACTAAACGAACACCATCCTCAGGTGTAAACTGACGAGCAGGTAAATTATGTTTATCAACAAAACCTAAATAGTTATCACCAAAAGCAATGTTTTCACCCGCTTTAAATGCCGCTAAAATACCTTGTTTTACTTCAACATTGGCATGCCAATTACCGTTTTCATCTTGAGTTGCTGCGCGTAGTGCACCAGTTTCTAATTGTGCTATTACATCTTGCCAATTCATGCGATATTCCTATTTTCATGTATATTTATAAAAGAAGATTGATTAGCTTGCACTAACCATTGATTAATTTTTTCATCAAATGCCAATAACTCTGTATTATCGGTTAATTCAAGGTGTGTTAATGGCGCTCGCAATATCGGTGTTTTAATATTTTGTTGCTGCTGCATTAACATTTTGACTGGGATAGGGTTAGCAACACAAAATAGTGCTGCTACAGCCCTGTTCCATAATGGAAACATAGTGTTGGTTTGCCCAACTAAACATAGTTGAACATACGTTTGTGTTGCTTGAGGCCATGCATTAGCGCAGACCGAGACTAAACCTTTCGCACCTGCCGGTACTAGATATGGCATCATGGCATCTTCACCACTATAAAGTGCTACACCTGGGCATTGTTCACGGTAATTAAGAAATTTATGTAAATCGCCACTTGCCTCTTTCATTGCCCAACAATTTGGATGATTTTGCAAATTTTGTAAGGTTTCAACGGGAATTTCCACGCCACTACGAGAAGGCACGTTATATAACATACAGGGGAAATTAGCAGCATCTAGTAGAGCTTTAAACCATTGTGTTTGGCCAACGACACCAGGTTTAGCATAAAGTGGGGTTCCAAGTAAAAAACTATCAATAGGTAACTGGTTACAATAATCAACCCAGTTAATTTGTTCTGCTAGATTAGAGCCACCAACAGCAACCATTAACGGTGTATTAAGCTGTAGACTGCACACAAACTCAACAATACTCATTTGCTCATCACGGGTTAATGCTAAACCTTCACCTGTGCTACCAAGTAACAGTATACCGTTACCTGCTTCAGCTTGTGCTATTGCGATTCGTTCTAGACTAGTAAAGTCAATTTGATTATTTTCTAAAAATGGCGTCACTAAAGCTGTCCATAAAGAACAAGCGTCAAGGTTTCTGTTGCCAATAAGTTGGGAATTTATATTTGTAGGTGATTGTGTATTCATTGCTCTCGAACTCATAATGTTTATATCGGCTTAAGCACAATACAAATTAGTTCGGAGGGCTTTAAGGTATTCACAATAAAGAGCTAAGTATAACAACCTTATGTTAAGGCTATTATTGGCTTTTATGCAAAGACCAGAAGCTCTCCACTCAATTATAACCTACCTTCTATTAAGGTAGCTCAATATCAGTGACAGTTGTCGGGATTCAGCCCTTAAACTTTGGTTAGACACCAAGGTAAACAACCGATAAGTGTTTTATCAAACAAATACTTATCTCGGCGCTAATCCCCCTCATTACTATTATCAGATTTTGATCTCTGTGCAAAATAACATTGCAAATAATAACTACCTGGTTAACGCTCCTCTTCTGGCCCCTTTCCTCATAACTATTAACATTTTATTTGTATTCCTATCAGTAACTGCCGTCATCATTTATAAAATATAAACATTGCTGACACTTATCTTGATGGTTTATCTAAAATATCAATAATTTAGAGGTGAACTTTTGATATTAAATCAAAAATCTGAATTAGGGACGCCGCTATTTAAACATTGTTATCACTTTTCTGTCAATATCGAAATATTCAGACTATAGAAAAAACCTTGAATACAGTAGAATACTATCTTCTAACTTATTCACTGTTAATCATCATTATGTCAACTTCAAACATCAGCCAAATATTAGTACGAAATAGTGCACTATTATCGGCTAAAACGCCCTTATTTATTAATTTAATGGCAGATGGTTTTATTGAAAGCTATCTACTTGATAATCCAGAGGCACAATTAAGTTGCCATAATACTAATTTTGTCGATTATTTAGCGATAAAAAACAAATTTGATAAACAGGTCGAAACAAGTTTTGCTAGCGAATATAAAACTGAACGACAACACGACTTAGTTGTGATTAACTTCCCAAAAAGCAAAGATGAACTTGCTTTTACTTTTGCGGTGATTGCCCCTTATTTAAGCAACGATGCTAAAGTAATCTTAGTAGGCGAGAAGAAAGGTGGCATACAATCTAGCACTAAATTAACCGGAGAATTTCTTCAGAATTGTCAAAAAATAGATGCTGCACGTCATTGTTTACTCTTTGCCGGCATCGTTAACCCTGAAAATTTAAATAAGCCGTTCAATATTGAAGACTGGTTTAAACAATATCAAATTAATATCAACAATATATCGCTTACTATCGCTTCATTGCCAGGTGTTTTCAGTCAGAAGAAGTTAGATATTGGCACCGCATTATTATTAGATAACTTACCTCAGTTTATGCAAGGAAAAGTGCTAGATTTTGGTTGTGGTGCAGGTGTTATCAGCTGTTTTATCGGTAAGAAGTTTGAATCTACCCAATTAGACTTACTGGATGTAAGTGCTTTAGCAATAACATCAGCCCAAAAAACACTCGCATTAAATAATTTATCTGGTACTGTTTTTGCCTCAAATAGTTTATCTAACGTAGCAGGAAAATATCAACATATAGTCTCTAATCCGCCTTTCCATCAAGGCACCAAAACCAGTTATCAAGCAAGTGAGGATTTTTTAAGAGGAATTAAGCCTCATATTGAGCCTCGTGGAGATATCACCATAGTTGCCAATAGTTTTTTACAGTATTTACCGATCATGCAAGAATACATAGGAACAACCAAACGATTAATTAATAAACAAGGATTTAACATTTATCACTGTAGAGCTAATTAATGGTCAACCAGACTTGATAAATGTATTTTTTTCAGCGATGGTTATGCCATGAAAACAAAAAACAAATTAATATCTAATCGAAGATTTTTACTCGCCAGTATTTTAGGCGTAGCTTCTTTCGTAATAGTCATTATTCTAACCAGTATTATCTATATTGTAGAAACTCAAGAAGAGTTAAAGTTAGAAAAATACACTCGCGCTTGGGCCAAATCTATTGCTCAAGCCAATGTAACCTACTTAGTTGAAAATACAAAAGGCGCCGAAAAAAGAGCAAACGCTAACCTAAAAAAACTCGTGACAGCTGACTACATTAATTATATTCATATTTATAAAAAAGAAGGCACTGAAACGACTTACTTTACTGGTTTTAATAAAAGCATCTATCATCCAGCAATTCCAAGTAAAGTTGCTCAAATAGATGAATTACTAACTCTTAAAAATCAAAAAAATAATTTAGAGTTAGTGGTAGAAATAAAACAAAATAAAACCATAGTCGGTTATTTGTATATTCAAGCAAGTAAAAAAAACATTCATGATTTTAGTCGACAGCTAACGTTCACTGCGATTGCATTATTGCTATTCGCTTTAACGCTCTTCTTTATATTAGCATCTTCAATTAAAAATAAAATCAATCAATTACTCACTACTTTAGTTGAGTCATTACAAGAAATATCACACAGTAAAAACTATAATGAACAAATAGACCCCCTACCACTTATTGAATTTGATATTTTAGCTCAAAACATTAATATTTTATTAAATAGAACAGCGAAGCACATCACAAAAAAAGATAACACACACCAACAAGCCTTATTAGAAAATAATATATTGGCAGAAAAGGTACAGGCTAGAACGAATGCTTTAAAAGAATCTAATCAAGAGTTGCTTTCAACTTTGGAAAAATTACATCAATTTCAAGGGCAGTTGGTTGAAACCGAGAAAATGGCCTCTCTAGGCGACATGGTTGCAGGTATTGCCCATGAAATAAATACCCCGATTGGTTTGGGTGTTACGGCCTCAACACTAATGAATGACCGTTGGATGGAAATAAAACAAGCCTTTGAAGATAAAACGTTAAAATCCAGTCAGCTAAAAAAATTCCTGACTCAGGGTGAAGAAAATATAGAGATGATTTACCGAAACCTAGATCGGGCTGCAAAATTAATTTCTAGCTTTAAAAAGGTGGCAGTTGATCAAACAAGCACAGAAACAAATTCGTTCAATTTTAAAACGCTGCTTGAAGAAGTATTTATCACCTTAAAAGCGAAACTACATGAACAACATATTGATCTCATTATAGACTGTCCTGACAACCTTATTGTTGAAAGTAAAGCCGGACAGATTAACCAAATATTGGTTAATCTTATTTTAAATTCAATTATTCATGGTTTTGAAGGCAAGACTGATGGTGAAATAACTATCTCTGTATTTTATCTGAGTGATCAATTACATATAAGCTATAAAGACAATGGTACAGGTATTGATGAAAGTGTAAAATCGAAAATATTTGCTCCTTTTACCACAACTAAACGCGGTAGCGGTGCAAGCGGTTTAGGACTCCATTTAGTGTTTAATATTGTGACCCAAGCCTTAAATGGACATATCGATTTTGAAAGCGAAATAGGGATAGGCACTAAATTTAATATCATTTTTCCCGCTTTACTTACCTTAGAACAATAAATAATGGTAATAGTTTGCAATATAATTGTTATTTAATTTAGACTTAGTTAACATGGTTTACAAAGTGTTAACTATACTTTCACGATAAAACAATAATATTAAAAATTCGCTTGAACATCTCTATTAAATTAACGGAATTGGCATGGAAAATTATCAAATACTCATAGTAGAAGATGAAGACGTTACACGTTTCAATTTACGCAATTTATTTGAAGCTGAAGGTTATAATGTATTTGAAGCATATAACGAAGAAACGATGACCACTATGCTAGAGCAGCAAGATATCAACCTAGTGATCATGGATATTAATCTTCCGGGGAAAAACGGCTTATTACTAGGCAGAAATTTGGCAAGTAATAAAAATTTAGGGTTAATATTCTTAACAGGTCGTGATAGTGATATTGATAAAATACTAGGGCTAGAAATTGGTGCTGATGATTATTTAACAAAACCATTTAACCCTAGAGAGTTGACCATTAGGGCGCGTAATATTTTAAGCCGTATTGGTAACAGTAAAAACGACATCGAGTTAGAACAACCTATTGTTACTTTTAATGAGTGGAAATTAAATGGTCATTCACGCGAAATGACTAGTCCAACAGGAGAAGTAATTCCTATTCCTCGCGGAGAATATAGAGCGTTACGTTTATTAATAAAAAATGAAGGCAATATTGTTTCTAGGCAAGAATTAATTAAAGAAATGACTGGTCGAGATTTGCGAGACAATGATAGAACTGTTGACGTAACAATTAGACGATTACGTAAACATTTCGAATCAAATGATAATACCCCTGAACTAATCAATACCATACATGGTGAAGGTTATCGTTTTGTAGGTAAAGTAACCTAGCCTTAACTACAATAAATATAAATTAACAACCATTAAGCTACAAACCTGAGAGCCAATCATCAAAAGCGGCTATCGCTTGTTTATTATGAATTTTAAGCTCAGCAAGTTGTTGAGCTTTACCACTCGTACCCATTGTGGTTTTTTCCATTTCTTTCAAGCGTATATGTAATGACTTTAAACCAACGCTACCTGCTGCACCTTTCATTTTATGACAATGTTCTTGCCATAATTGTGAGTTATCGCTCAACAATGAACTTTCAATATCATTAATATATAAAGCCACCTGTTGAATATATAAATCAAACATTTGTTTTACCACGCCGTGACCTAAACGTTGTACATAGTCACTAAGCAGCTCTTTATCTAACTGTGTCGACTCAACATTTTCATTCATAAACCACCTACCATCTTATTTATAGTGCGTTACTTATTAACATAACAAGTGAATGAATAAGTATTTGCTGCTTGAATTCTATTCTAAATGACTACGCAGTATCCATCCATAGTTTCACTTACATAATTAAAAATTAGTTTACCGCAAATCATCATAAGCTAATAATTGATTAATTTTGAAGTAGTATGGCTATAAAAAATAAGATAGAATGTGCGCCCTTGAATTTACTTGTTGCGCGGTTATTTAGCTATCATCACGCAGCCTTAGTTAAGTAGCTATAGCTTAAAAAGCGGAGTCACAATGCCGACAACGATGCCTGATATTGCCAACCATACCACAGCCCAAACAGAAGGAACACTTGACTGGGTAGGGATGAGTAATATTGAAATGCCAATTATGGTCGCCTCAAAAGGCCAGAGCGAACGTATGGTTTCAGCCCATATTGATGCATTTGTTAATTTAAAAGAAGCTCAGGCTAAAGGCATTCATATGTCACGTCTGTATTTACTTCTCGACGAGTTATCAACCAGCAATGTACTGAACTATCAAAGTTTAGTAACACTTCTTGACGGCTTTATTAGTAGTCATAGTGATTTAAGTGACCAAGCAAAAGTTACTTTCAATTTTGATTACCACTTGCGTAGAAAATCTTTAATTAGCGGAAAAGAAGGTTGGAAGGCTTATCCTACCACTTTAATAGGCCACTTTAATCAGGGTAAGCTTGATATAGAAATGTCTATTAACGTACCTTACTCGTCTACCTGTCCTTGCTCTGCAGCTTTGGCAAGACAATTAATTCAGAAAGCATTTCAGGATAAATTCAACGATACTAATGTTGATTTAGATTCAATTCATGAATGGTTAGGTACAACCGAAGGTATTGTTGCTACACCGCACTCTCAACGCTCAGTTGCAGAGGTAAAAGTAAAGCTCAACAGTGATATTAACGACTTCCCTATTACTGATTTAGTTAATTTAATTGAAAACTCATTAAAAACACCGGTACAAGCTGCTGTAAAACGTGAAGACGAACAGGAATTTGCTCGTCTTAATGGACAAAATTTAATGTTTTGTGAAGATGCAGCACGCCGCTTGCAATACAGTATGAATCAAGCAGAAGGCTATGATGATTTTTGGTTAAGAATAAATCACCTTGAATCTCTGCATGCACATGATGCCGTTAGTGTAACGACTAAAGGGGTTGTTGGCGGTTATCAGCCATAGCTCTATAATATAAAAGAATAGTGCTTTAAGCATCTGCCCCATAAAGAGCCTCAACATTATTGCTGAGGCTTTTTTAATGGGCGATTACTCAACATAAACGTATTTCTTCTTTCTAAGTTATTCAATAACTCACATAAACTAACGCTCAACTAGTAACACTCATCTATTTTATTGTATTTATACCCATAAAAAATTTTACCTCTTTATTCACTACTTCAAATTGGTTAAAAAATGACTTATAATTAATCTGTGATTTATACTAAAAAATATAATTTAGTTTAGCTATAAAGCATTTTCACAAAATAAATATAACCTCATGAATATATTAAAGTAATTAGAAAATAACATTTAAAAAATAAGATTAAAATAGTTTTCTAAGAACAACTTATCTTCTTATATATTCAAATAATATGCATATATATTCACAAAAAGATTGACTCAAAATCATTTTAAGCGTACTTTTGCCGGCCGCTTTAAATAATGATTTTCATTAATGGCATATCGTCCCGTAAAGACTCGGTAGAAGTCTGACGTTCGATGTTCAAAAAATTCTAAATGATGTTCTGAAGGATCAGCAGTATAAATTTTGAGCATTAAAAATATATGACTTAAATTAGCAAATAAAATTTAGCTAATAAAAATAGTTTGATGAAATAGGAATACGCAATGAATGATATGAGCAAAAAATCCCAAGGCCTTTACCGCCCAGAATTTGAACATGACAGTTGTGGCATTGGCTTTGTCGCTAATCTAAAGGGTAAAAAGTCTCACGACATTATCGAAAATGCACTCACTATGTTGAGCTGTATGGAACATCGTGGTGGTACTGGTTTCGACGTTAAAAGTGGAGACGGTGCAGGTATACTTATACAAATACCACACGATTTTCTAAGCCAAGAAATGGCGACTTTAGGATTAACTTTACCTGATGCCGGAAATTACGGTGTTGGTATGATCTTCTTCCCAAAAGATCCTGAACTGAGCAAAACCTGTAAAGAAACATTAAACCAAAATATTTCTGAGTTAGGTTTAACACTATTAGGTTATCGTAATGTCCCTGGCGATAATTCAATGCTAGGTGCAGCTTCACTTGAAACAGAGCCTAATATTGAACAAGTATTTATTGCTAAACCTGCTGAATTATCAGCACAAGAATTTGAACGTAAGCTATTTGTTTTACGTAAATATACTTCTCATCAAATTAATAATAGTCAAATCACTGAACGAGATGAATTTTATGTCACCTCAATGTCATCGACTAAAATTGTTTACAAAGGACAATTTACTACTGAGCAAGTTCGTCAATATTATTTAGATCTTCAAGACGAACGTACTATCTCTGGCTTAGCGATGTTTCATTCTCGTTTCTCAACAAACACTTTCCCAGCATGGCGTCGTGCTCAACCATTCCGATACATTGCACATAATGGTGAAATCAATACAGTACGCGGTAACATTAACTGGATGAATGCACGTGAGGCATTATTTAGTTCAGTTAACTTTAGTGATGCTGAATTGAAAATGTTAAATCCAATTTGTAACAAAGACAATTCAGATTCAGCCAACCTTGATATGGCAATTGAGTTACTCGTATTAAGCGGTCGTTCGCTTGCACAAGTAATGATGATGATGGTGCCTGAAGCTTGGCAAACACAAACAGATATGGATCCAACCAAACGCGCATTTTATGAATACTATGCTTGTATAATGGAGCCTTGGGATGGCCCTGCTTCATTATCATTTACTGATGGTAATATCATTGGTGCAACGCTCGATCGTAACGGTTTACGCCCTTCTCGCTACTTATTAACTGAAGATGGTACTTTGGTGATGGGCTCTGAAACAGGTACTTTATGTGTAGACCAGTCAACAGTTGTTGAAAAAGGTCGCTTACAGCCAGGTAAAATATTCATTGCCGATTTAGAACAGGGTCGCATCATTAGCGATGATGAAGTTAAGACTCAAGTTAGCTCAGCAAAACCTTATGGTAAATGGTTAGAAGAAAATAAAGTTGAATTAGACCAATTACCTTTACCAACAAGATCTATTGCACAACCACCATTAAAAGAACTACGTAAAATACAAAAAGCTTTTGGTTATACAAACGAAGATCTTAATTTAATCCTTGCCGGTATGGTAGGTACATCAAAAGAGCCATTAGGCGCTATGGGTACAGATACACCATTAGCAGTGTTGTCACATCGCCCACAACAACTTTCGCATTACTTTAAACAGTTGTTTGCACAAGTAACTAACCCACCAATAGATCCTATTCGTGAAGAATTGGTGATGTCATTACGCGGTTATATTGGTAGATCACTTAATCTACTTGATGAAACTGCAGGTCATTGTCACAAGGTTGAAATTGAGCAGCCTGTGCTAACAAATGAGCAGCTGCTTAAGCTACAACATATCGATAACAATCATTTGCAGTCGAAAACTATTAGCATTACTTTTAAAGCAAGTGGTGGACCTGGAGCCCTTAAAAGAGCACTTGACCGTATTTGTTTGTACGCAAAAAATGCGGTTGAAGATGATTATGAGATCTTAATATTAAGTGACCGTCAAGTTGACAGTGATCATGTTGCTATTCCCTCTATTTTAGCCACAGCCGCTGTTCACCATTATTTAATTCGTGAAAAATTACGTTCATCTGCCGATATCATTCTTGAATCTGCTGATATCCGTGAAACACATCACTTTGCCGCTGTCATTGGTTATGGTGCCGCTGCCGTTAATCCATACTTAGCATTAGAAAGTATGTATGGTTTACGTGACGAAGGCGTACTTGATAGCAATTTAACAAATGAACAAATTACCGCGAAGTACACTGCTGCAGTAGGTAGTGGTTTATTGAAAACCTTCTCTAAGATGGGAATTTCAACATTACAGTCATACTTAGGCGCACAAATATTTGAAGCCTTAGGTATTAACTCTGATGTTATTGACGAATACTTTACCGGTACCGTTAGTCGTATTGAAGGTTTAAGCCTAGATCAAATTGCGCAAGAAGCGATTTTACGTCATCGTGAAGGTTTCCCAGAAGCAAATCGTATTGCTATTGAAAACTTACTACCAACCGGTGGCGAGTACTCATGGCGCAACGATGGTGAACGTCATCTGTTCAGCCCTACAGTTATTCGTTTACTTCAGCATTCAACAGCTAGTAACAATATCAATCAATTTAAAGAATACGCAAAAACAGTTGATGACCAAAGTAAAGAAGCCTTTACTTTACGTGGTTTGCTCGACATCAGCAGTGATCGTCCTTCTATTGATATCAGCGAAGTTGAACCTATTGAAAATATTTTCAAACGCTTTGCTTCAGGTGCTATGTCATTTGGTTCAATATCATGGGAAGCACATACAACATTAGCGATTGCGATGAACCGCATTGGTGGTAAGAGTAACAGTGGTGAAGGTGGTGAAGATCCAATTCGTTTTACGCCGTTAGAAAATGGCGATTCAATGAACTCACGTATTAAGCAAGTTGCGTCTGGCCGTTTCGGTGTTACCAGTCATTACTTAGCTAACGCTGATGAATTACAAATAAAAATGGCCCAGGGCGCTAAACCAGGAGAAGGTGGACAATTACCTGGCGACAAAGTTGATGCTTGGATTGGTAAAACACGTGGTTCAACACCAGGTGTAGGTCTAATTTCACCACCACCACATCACGATATTTATTCAATTGAAGATTTATCTCAGCTTATTTTTGATCTTAAAAATGCTAACCGTGAAGCACGTGTTAACGTTAAATTAGTATCAGAAGCAGGTGTTGGTACTATCGCTTCAGGTGTAACGAAAGCTTACGCTGACGTGGTATTGATTGCCGGCCATGATGGCGGTACGGGTGCTTCGCCACTAAGCTCTATTAAACATACCGGCTTACCATGGGAACTTGGTCTGGCTGAAACCCATCAAACATTAGTACGTAACAAATTACGTAGCCGTATTACAGTCCAAACTGATGGACAACTTAAAACACCACGTGATTTAGCAATCGCTACCTTATTAGGTGCAGAAGAATACGGTATGGCAACAACAGCACTGGTTGTTGAGGGTTGTATTATGATGCGTAAGTGTCATTTAAACACTTGTCCTGTTGGCATCGCCACACAAGATAAAGGTTTACGTGATAAATTTACTGGTCGTGCTGACATTCTCGTTAACTTCTTTACCATGATGGCTGAAGGCTTACGTGAAATCATGGCAGAGCTTGGCTTTAAGAGCATTGAAGAGATGGTTGGTCAAACGCAATGCCTTAAACAGCGTGAAGATGTAGACCATTGGAAATATAACGGTGTTGATTTAAAACCATTACTTCATAAAGAAGAATGTGGTGAGAATGAAACATTATACAAATCAATTGATCAAAAGCATTTAATTCACGACATTATTGATCGCCAAATGATAAAAGATGCGCAAGCCGCACTTGAGTCACAAACCAGTGTTTCTCTTGAGTATGACGTTATCAATACCGACAGAACTATCGGTGCTATGGTATCTAACGAGATATCTAAAAAATATGGCGCTGAAGGCTTACCAGAAAATACCATTAACGTTAAATTTAATGGCTCTGCTGGTCAAAGTTTTGGTTGTTTCTCAGCGAAAGGCTTACGCTTTGAGCTTGAAGGTGATGCAAACGATTACTTTGGTAAGGGCTTATCGGGTGCAAACTTGGTTGTTTATCCAAGTAAAGAAGCTAAATTCTCACCACGTGACAATATTCTAATTGGTAATGTTGCCTTTTTTGGTGCAACTTCAGGTTCTGCGTTTATTCGAGGTGTGGCTGGCGAACGTTTCTGTGTACGTAATTCAGGTGCGACTGCAGTTGTTGAAGGTATCGGTGATCACGGTTGTGAATACATGACGGGTGGTAAAGCGGTAATTTTAGGCTCAACAGGTCGTAACTTTGCTGCAGGTATGTCTGGTGGTATCGCTTACGTACTTGATGTAAACAATGATTTTACGCCTAAATGCAACATGGAAATGGTTTCATTAGAAACCGTTGATACAAATGCTGAAAGCCTTGAGTTAAAAGCATTAATTACTAAGCATTTCGAAGCTACTGGTTCAGATGTTGCCAGTGAATTATTAAGTGATTGGAACAACAGCGTTAAACGTTTTATTAAAGTAATGCCTGTTGATTACAAACGTATGCAAGGCTATATGAATGACGTACGTGAAAGCGGTAAGTTTGAGTCAGAATATGACATCGCCGTTCAAGCATTCGATATCCATTTAAACAAATTAGCTAGCGCAAAAGCTTAAGCTGCCAAGGAGAATATATTATGGGAAATCCAACAGGGTTTATCAACGTAGGTCGTGCCTTGCCAACTGAACGTGACGCAGGTGAACGTTTAATTGACTGGTTAGAAGTCTATGACGAAATTCCACAAGCAGACGTAGAGAAGCAAGCTTCTCGTTGTATGGATTGTGGTGTTCCATTTTGCCAGTCGGCAAAATCAGAGTTTGCACCAGTCGTTGCTGGTTGTCCGGTAAACAACGTTATTCCTGAATGGAATGACTTAATTTACCGTGGTCGTTGGAAAGACGCGATTGAGTTATTGCATAAAACCAATAACTTCCCTGAGTTTACAGGTCGTGTATGTCCTGCGCCATGTGAAGGTGCTTGTGTTCTAGGTATTAACGAAGATCCAGTTGCTATTAAACTTCACGAAAAAGAAATTATTGATCATGCATTTAAAGAGGGTTGGGTTGTTGCTCAACCACCATCAGCACGCACAGGTAAAACGGTTGCGGTCATTGGGTCAGGGCCAGCAGGTCTTGCTGCTGCTGCTCAGCTTAACAAAGCAGGTCATATGGTTACTGTTTATGAGCGTGCCGATAGAATTGGTGGCTTACTAATGTACGGTATTCCAAACATGAAGTTGCAAAAAGAATTAGTGCAACGTCGTGTCGATATTCTTGCTGAAGAAGGCATTGTCTTTGTGACCAACACTGAAGTTGGAAAAGACGTTAGCGTTGAACAACTTGAAGCCGATTTTGATTCTGTTGTGTTATGTATTGGCGCAACCGTACCACGGGATTTACCCGTTGAAGGTCGTGAGCTTAATGGTGTTCATTTTGCCATGGACTTCTTAAAAGCAAATACTAAAAGCTTGCTAGACAGTGAACATAAAGATGGCCAATTCATTAATGCTGCAGGAAAAAATGTGGTAGTTATTGGTGGTGGTGATACAGGTACAGATTGTATTGGTACTTCATTACGTCACCAATGCGCAAGTGCTATTCAGCTTGAAATTATGCCTCGTCCACCAGAATCACGTGAAGAAGCTAGCAACCCATGGCCACAATGGCCAAAACGTTTGTTAGTTGATTACGGCCAAAAAGAAGCGATTGCTATTCAAGGCCAAGATCCTCGTCAATACTTAGTAATGACGAAGAAAATTGAAAGTGATGGCCAAGGTAATGTTAAAGCAGTTCACACTGTTGATATTACTTGGGAGCGAAACGACAAAGGTCAAATGTTCCCGCAAGAAGTCGCTGGCAGCGAAAAAGTAATTCCTGCTGATATCGTACTTATTGCAATGGGCTTTATGGGTCCTGAAGGTGGTTTGATTGAACAATTTGGTCTTGAGCAAGATGGTCGTTCAAACATTGCTGCAGAGTATGACAAGTTTGCGACCAGCAAGCCGGGTATCTTCGCTGCAGGCGATGGTCGTCGTGGTCAAAGTTTGATTGTTTGGGCAATTGATGAAGGTCGTCGTTGTGCACGCGAAGTAGATACTTACCTTATGGGAAGTAGTTACCTGCCGTAAAAATGAACTAACAAGCTTCATATTAAAACAAGTCATCCCCTACTAAATCTTACAGTAGGGGATATTAAAACTTTTCTATACCTCAAGTGCCACTCAACATTCGAATAACAATCAAATCTCCTTTTTTCATCAACCGTAAGAATAAAATCAGTTTTACCGCTCACTTACAAAAGTCTTTTTAATAATGTTTAAAAAGATCAATACCTCACACTACTATCATCAGTAAGCTAGAGTAAATTATATAAATCATAAACTTAACATATATTTTATAAAAATAAATTCGTCAATTTATTCAAATAATGTAAATAAAATACGAGCAAAAGCTCTAGTAATTATTGACCTTTTTCTTAAAAATAAGTAGTGTTATCCTCCCCTTCTTGGGTCAAAACGGGATAGTAAACGCTTTTTCTTACCTCGATTCTTTTATTCTGTTACCAAGTAGATATTTTTTAGGAGACAATAATGCAGCTTTATGATCATAGCGTTCAACGCGAAAATTGTGGCTTTGGCTTAATCGCCCATCAACATGGCGAAACGAGTCATAAACTAATTAAGACCGCTATTTCAGCGCTTGACCGCATGCAACATCGAGGCGGTATTGCTGCAGATGGTAAAACAGGTGACGGCTGTGGTTTATTATTACAAAAACCTGACTCTTTTTTCCGCGCTGTCGCTGAAGATAATGGCTGGAAACTTGGAAAAAAATATGCCGTTGGTATGATTTTCTTAAGCCCAGATCCAGTTGCTGCCGCTTTATCTAAGAAGATATTAGAAGAAGAATTTTCAGATGAAAGCCTAACGCTTGTTGGCTGGCGCACCGTTCCTACAGATACTTCTGTATTAGGGAAAGCAGCTATCAATAATATGCCGGCAATTGAGCAAGTATTCATTGATGCTCCTCCTGGCTGGCGTAACCGTGATCTAGAACGTCGTTTATTTATGGCTCGCCGCCGTGCAGAAAAGCGTATAACTGATGATGTCTTTTATGTCGCTAGCTTATCTTGTTTGGTGACTATTTATAAAGGCTTAATGATGCCTATAGACTTACCAAACTTTTATTTAGATCTTGCTGATATTCGCATGAAAAGTGCTATTTGTGTATTCCATCAACGCTTTTCAACAAATACATCACCCCAATGGTATTTGGCACAACCTTTTAGATATCTCGCGCATAATGGTGAAATTAATACCATTAAGGGTAACCGTCAATGGTCACGTGCTCGCTCGTACCGCTTTAAGTCTCCTTTATTACCTGATTTAAAAGACGCCGCACCATTTGTTGGTCAAGCTGGATCTGACTCTTCTTCATTAGATAATATGCTTGAACTGTTTCTTGCTGGTGGTATGGATTTATATCGAGCTATGCGTTTATTAATGCCACCTGCATGGCAAAATAGCACTTTAATGGATGATGAATTACGTGCTTTTTATGAATTTAATTCCATGCATATGGAACCTTGGGATGGGCCAGCTGGCGTAGTAATGACCAATGGTCGACATGTTGCTTGTAACCTAGATAGAAACGGTTTGCGCCCTGCCCGCTATGTTATTACTCGAAATGGTTTTATCACCCTCGCATCAGAAGTCGGTATTTGGGACTACGGTGAAGATGAAGTAATTGAAAAAGGTCGTGTCGGTCCAGGCGAAATGTTAGCGCTTGATACCTATACAGGTAAACTTTTTAATTCAAATGATATAGATAATGAATTAAAAGGCCGTCATCCATACCGAGAATGGTTAGATCAACATGTTCGTCATTTAGTACCTTTTGATCAATGTGAAGCTAATCAGATAGGTGTGCGAATTTTTTCTGATCAAGAAATGAATCAATACCATAAAATGTTTAATTACAGCTATGAAGAAATTCACCAAGTAATTAAAACATTAGCCGAAAATGGGCAAGAAGCTACCGGCTCTATGGGTGATGATACACCTATGGCGGTATTATCAAGCAAACCTCGTGTTTTATATGATTATTTCCGTCAACAATTTGCACAAGTAACTAATCCTCCTATTGACCCGTTGCGTGAGCGTTTTGTCATGTCTCTTGGTACTTGTATAGGCCGTGAGCATAACGTATTTAATGAAACTTCAGGCCATGCTGACCGTATGTTGTTTACAACACCTATACTCATGTATACCGGTTTAAAACAATTACGCGCACTAGATCCTGAACATTATCGCTCAGATACCTTAAGCTTAACGTATCATAAAGATGAAGGATTAGAAGCGGCTATCGTTCGTTTATGCAATGAGGCCGAAGAATTAGTTAAAAACAAAAGTACGGTTATCTTAATTCTATCAGATAGAAATATTAGTAAAGAATTATTGGTTATTCCTGCCGCTATGGCCGTTGGTGCTGTTCAAATGCGTTTGGTTGATCAACAGTTACGCTGTGATTCCAATATTATTGTCGAAACCGCCTCGGTTCGTGATTCGCATCAATATGCAGTATTACTCGGCTTAGGCGCCACAGCAATCTATCCTTATTTAGCGTTTGAAACAATTGAACAATTAGTAGAACAAGGGCAAATTAAATTAAGTGCTCGTGATGCTATTGTTAATTATCGTGAAGGGATCAATAAAGGTTTATTAAAAATACTCTCTAAAATGGGTATCTCAACGATTGCCAGTTACCGCTGCGCAGGGTTATTTGAAGTTATCGGCTTAAATGAAAACATAATGAAACTATGTTTTAGTGAATTACCTAGCCGAATTCAAGGTGCTGACTTTAGTGATATTGAACAAGACAACATTAATCTTGCGCGCAAAGCCTTTTTACCGCATCAAAAAATGTCTCATGGCGGCTTACTTAAATACGTACATGGTGAGGAGTATCATGCCTTTAATCCTGATGTCGTTAACTACTTACAACGAGCCGTCCTAAACGGTAATTATGATGATTATAGAAAGTTTGCGGATGAAGTAAATAACCGACCAGCGGCTATGCTTCGTGACTTGTTAATATTTAAAAATGACTGCGAAGCAATTGATATTTCAGAAGTTGAAAGTAGCAATGAAATGTTTAAACGCTTTGACTCTGCCGCAATGTCGATTGGCGCACTAAGCCCAGAAGCGCATGAAGCATTAGCAATTGCCATGAACCGTTTAGGGGGTAGTTCAAATTCAGGTGAAGGCGGAGAAGACGAGCGTCGTTTTGGCACAGTAAAAAATTCTCGTATTAAACAAATTGCCTCTGGCCGTTTTGGTGTAACACCGCATTATTTAGTTAATGCTGATGTACTGCAAATTAAAGTTGCTCAAGGTGCAAAACCTGGTGAAGGTGGTCAATTGCCGGGCGATAAAGTATCTCCTTTAATTGCCAAACTACGCTATTCAGTACCTGGTGTTACCTTGATATCGCCACCACCTCATCATGATATTTATTCTATTGAAGATTTAGCACAATTAATTTTTGATTTAAAACAGGTCAATCCTAAAGCGGTTATTTCAGTTAAATTAGTATCTGGCCCAGGTGTTGGTACTATTGCTGCGGGCGTTGCTAAAGCTTATGCCGACTTTATCACTATTTCAGGCTACGACGGCGGTACTGCTGCTAGTCCATTAACATCAGTGAAGTATGCAGGCTGTCCATGGGAGTTAGGTTTAGCCGAAGCTCACCAAGCGCTTGTTACCAACGGCTTACGCCATAAAGTACGCTTGCAAGTAGACGGTGGTTTAAAAACAGGCGTAGATATTGTTAAAGCCGCTATTTTAGGCGCAGAAAGCTTTGGTTTTGGTACCGCCCCTATGGTTGCCTTAGGTTGTAAATTCTTACGTATTTGCCACTTAAACAACTGCGCTACAGGCGTTGCTACGCAAGATGAAGTATTGCGCGAGCAATTCTTTAAAGGTTTACCTGAACAAGCAATGAATTACTTCAAGTTCATCGCTCAAGATGTACGTGAAATTCTGGCCAGCTTAGGCGTTGCTAGTTTAACTGATATTATTGGCCGCGTTGATTTATTAACACAAATTGATGGCATTAGCGCTAAACAACAAAAATTAGACTTATCTCCTATCATTGCACCTGTCATCGCTGCTGATAATACAGCCCTTCATCAAACAGAAGGAAACAAACCATTCGATGAAGGCCTACTCAACCAAAAAATGCTTGAGGCTGCAAAAGATGCCGTTGCCCACAGTCATGGCGGCGAATTTAGGTTTACCATTCAAAATACTGATCGCTCAGTAGGTGCCACTTTATCAGGTGAAATTGCCCGACAACATGGCGACCAAGGTATGGCATCAGCGCCAATTACCATACACCTATCAGGAACCGCAGGTCAAAGTTTTGGTGTTTGGAATGCCGGAGGTTTAAACCTTACCTTAACAGGTGATGCTAACGATTATGTCGGTAAAGGTATGACTGGCGGTGTACTTATTGTCAAACCACCAAAAGGTGTTGATTACTTAAGCCATAAAACAATGATTATGGGCAATACTTGTTTGTATGGCGCTACTGGCGGAAAGTTATATGCTAGTGGTCGTGCAGGCGAACGTTTCGCAGTGCGTAACTCAGGTTGTCGTGCCGTTGTTGAAGGCGCAGGCGATCATGCTTGTGAATATATGACTGGCGGTATCGTTACTATTCTGGGTGATGTAGGTGTCAACTTTGGTGCTGGCATGACTGGTGGTTTTGCTTATGTGTTAGATGAAAAGTCTGATTTAGATATTCGCCTGAATACTGAATCAATTGAAATGTTAGCCGTTGATGATTTAGCGATTCATAGAGAACATTTACGTGGCATTATCACACACCACTTTGAAGAAACTGGCAGTTTACGTGCACAAGATATCTTACAAAATTTTGATCAATTTGCTCCATTATTTAAGTTGATTAAGCCAACTGCGACTGATGTTAAAACATTATTAGGCCATCGTAGTCGTTCAACAGCTGAATTACGCGTACAAGCACAATAATTAATTGATAAGGAAAGAGAGCCATGAGTAAAAACGTTTATCAATTTATTGATGTAAAACGAATTGACCCAGCAAAGAAGTCAATTAATGAACGTAAAATCAACTTTGTTGAAATTTATCAACCTTTAGGTGAAGAGCAAAGCGCTGGTCAAGCTGATCGCTGCTTAGATTGCGGTAACCCTTATTGTGAATGGAAATGCCCAGTTCATAATTATATTCCACAGTGGCTAGAGCTGGTTACGGAAGGTAAAATATTCGAAGCTGCAGATTTATGTCATCAAACCAATAGTTTACCTGAAATGTGTGGTCGTGTTTGTCCGCAAGATAGGTTATGTGAATCAGCCTGTACATTAAATGACGATTTTGGCGCGGTAACCATAGGTAATATTGAAAAACACATTACCGATACTGCATTAGCACAAGGCTGGAAACCTGATCTGTCTGACGTCATTAAAACAGGAAAGCGTGTTGCAGTTATTGGTGCAGGTCCTGCTGGCCTAGCATGTGCAGATGTCTTAACCCGTAATGGTGTTGACGCTGTAGTATACGATCGTCACGCGCAAATTGGTGGTTTATTAACCTTTGGTATTCCATCATTTAAACTAGAAAAAGAAGTTATTCAAACTCGTCGTGAAATATTCGAAGGCATGGGGATAGAGTTTAGGCTAAATACCAATGTCGGCGTTGATATCAGTTTTGAAGAAATCAGTAATGAATTTGACGCGGTGTTTTTAGGCCTTGGTACCTATAAAGATATGAGTGGTGGCTTTGAAAATGAAGGTGCTACAGGTGTATATAATGCGTTAGATTTCTTAATTGGTAATACCCAAAATGTGATGGGGATTACAGAAAAAGAGTCAAACCAAGTTAAACCATACGTTAGCTTTAAAGATAAAAAAGTTGTCGTGCTTGGCGGTGGTGATACTGCAATGGATTGTGTTCGAACATCAATTCGCCAAGGTGCCACAGAAGTAACTTGTGCATACCGTCGTGACGAAGCTAATATGCCTGGCTCACCTCGTGAAGTACAAAATGCTAAAGAAGAAGGTGTTAACTTTGCTTTCAATATACAGCCACTTGATATTGCTGTTGATGACCAAGGTAAAGCCATTGGTGTTAAGTTTGTCAAAACTGAACTTGGTGCACCTGACTCTAACGGTCGCCGTAATCCAGAGCCTATTGAAGGCAGCGAGTTTGTAATGGAAGCTGATGCCGTCGTTATCGCTTTTGGTTTCTTACCAAGCCCTCCGCAGTGGATGATAGACGCAGGTGTTGAACTTGACTCTCGTGGTCGTGTTCTTGCCTCAGATAACAGTGACTTTGCATTACAAACAAGTAAACAGAATGTTTTTGCCGGTGGTGATATGGTGCTGGGTTCAGATTTAGTGGTTACCGCTATTGATCAAGGTAGAAAAGCCGCCTTGGGTATCATGGATTTCGTACTTAGCGAAAGCTAACGTTTCTAGTTTCTAGTTTCTAGTTTCTAGTTTCTAGTTTCTAGTTTCTAGTTTCTAGTAAAGCTTGTCAGACTTCATAAGAAGCCTGACAAGCTTTTTTCATTCAAGTTATCAATCACTATAATCTCGTCATTCTGCTCCTAATCGTCATCCTGAACTTGATTCTATCTCTTGCTCACAAGTCGAGAGATAGAACTTGATTCAGGATCTCGGTTTTATTCAACCATACGCATGGGATTCCGTATCAAAGCACCAACAGAATAACCAATTATTAAGTGATATTAAGTAACCGGTGAAATAACATGCTCACTATCAAGCAAAAAATACAACTGTGCCAGTCCATAATACGGCAGCTAAACTCGCAGCAAAAGTCGCTGGGACTATTTGTGATTTAACATGATCCATCATGTCACAACCTGTCGTCATTGAACTTAAGATCGTTGTATCTGAAATAGGTGAACATTGATCACCATAAACACTACCATTTAAAACTGTTGCAAAACACACCATCATAAATAGCTCTGGGTTATCAATACCGGCACTTTGGGCAATAGCCCAAGCTAACGGCATAGCTAATGGAAAAGCAATAGCAAAGGTCCCCCAACTTGTTCCTGTAGAAAAAGCGATCACCATTGCAATTACTTGTAATAGTATGGGTAACAACCAATAAGGTAACTGCTCAGAAAGCAGTGATACCAAATACAAACCACCACCAATTTGTTTACTGATAGCACCTATGGTAACTGCTAACATTAAGATAACAGATGCCAGTACTACACCTTTTAAGCCATTACCAAAACCATCGATAATATTACTCAATGACATCCCTTTCGCTAACGCAATCAATGCACTTAATAATAACGCAGCACCAAATGCCCAGTTGATTTTGGGAGAACCAGAAAAAATAAAAGTTAGTACCGCAATAGCGATTAAGGTCACTAACGGTAAGATAAACTCGAATACATGCGCTTTATAGCCATCAGGAACATCACAAGTTTGCAATTCTTTGGCACTTAGTGGCTTAGCACCAGGTGCGTCTAACTCTCCAGTGGTTGCTGCTCGATGATGAGCATCACGAATACGTTTTCCTGAGAAAGTTGTTATATTTAAACTAAGCAATAAAGTACCAATTACCGCCAAAATACCATAAAAGCTAAAAGGTACGGCTGAGAAGAAAAACGCTAAACGATCTGCTTCTGTTGCTAAAAACGCAACGCCAGGAACAAAGATTAACGCTTGAATATAGGCAGGCCAAGCATTAAAAGCAATAACCACGGCAATCGGGGAAGCAGTTGAATCAACAATATAACTCATCTCCTCATGACTAATTTTTGCTTTATCAGCCAGCGGACGCACAGTAGTACCTACCAGTACGGTACTCATAGTGCCGCCTTGAAAAAATAAAACACCTAAAAACCAAGCGACTAATTTTGCTGATTTTTGCCCGCGAACAAAGTGCTTAATCATATAATCAGCAAAAGCTTGTGCTGCACCGGTTTTTGACCAAATACCGAGTAAACCACCTAATAACCACAAATAGAGTAACAGAATCCCAGCGGTACCTACTTGCGCAAGAGACGGGATCAATATTTGATCAGTGAGATCATATTGCCCCATCATAAATGCGCCAATAACAATGCCACTGAATAATGCAGTTAGTGGCTCTCGAGTTAACCAAGATAATAAAATAGTAATAAAAGCGGGTAATAGTGACCAAAGACCATAATGATAAGCTGTACCTACTGTAGTAGCTTCAACATAGTAATTAACATATAACGCTGAGCCTATGCCTAGAATTAAAAGTAATAATGCGATAGAGTTGCGACTGCCTAGTGAGAAATTAGCGCTCATAAATACAGAACTCTAAGTCATAATTATTTTTCTCATCACTTTTGCGCAATTCACTACTTACTTTCTTCCAGCCATCGCCATCATAATTTGGAAATTGGGTATCACCGTCAATATCAGCTTTTATATGAGTAACATATAAACGATCGGCATTCGGTAAACAGTGTTTATAAATAGCACCTCCACCAATAACCATGACTTCAGCTATAGCCTCATCGCCTCCATTAACTAACGCTAATGCTTGCTCAACTGAAGTAACTACATCAACACCTTCTGAGCCTTTTCCCTGCGGAAGATAGTTTGCATCACGTGAAATTACAATATTTCTACGGCCAGGTAATGCCCTGCCAATAGATTCATAGGTTTTTCTGCCCATAATAATAGGCTTACCTACCGTAACTTTTTTAAAATAGGCTAAATCTGCAGGTAAATGCCAAGGCATATCATTATCTTTGCCGATAATATTGTTATTAGCTGTTGCTACTATCATAGAAAGGATGGTCATAGAAATCCGAAATAATGTTATTATTTAATAATACATTATCGCTAGATTTACCCTAAAAAAATAGTCCTGATTTCTATTCGTTTAAGGAGAGTAAAGAGGCCACTGCTAACTCAAAGACCAGATTGAATTATTAACGTTAATTTTAGAGTATTACTATCTGTTTCCTTTCAGTAAGGCATTCATATGATGCCATTTCAAACTCTCGGCAAATTAACGGCCGGTTTTCATAGATAGTACATCGCAAGGTATCTCTATCTAAAGCTGAGCACCAACCATCCTCTAAGCGCAACATAGTTTCACTACCCCAATCATCTACCGCGATATGTCTATCAGGCACACCGGTATCCGTAAGAACCATAACTTCTAAACGACAGCAGCAAGCTTGACAGTTTGAACAGCTAATTTCAGGCTTTGGCTTGGTTAAATTTTTAACTTCTATGGACATAAGTGACTTTGATAATTTTATTTCAGCTATCATACTTCAAAGTAACAACTTTATCGAAGTATGCTGATAATAAGTCTTAGTTAAGACATCAAGTAAGGGCTAAACAATAACAGTATTTGAACTGCTTCCCCTCTGCTGTTGGCTTTTGTGAGTCAACTTGCATAAGAAAAGTAAGACGTTATCTAACACTATTGCTAAAAATACACTTAAGCGAAGGGATAAATTTAAGGTGTTATTTTAAATATTTTCTTAATCAGTCTGGAGGTTGTAACAGCAACAACTATTCCGATAAAGAAATATAAAGCCATTAAATAGTTTGTGAAATCGGCTGTGTATACTTCGTTATTAGCCAGTAAACATTTTCCTGTTTTATAGCTAAATACTCCTCCTTGCTCAGTACAACCATCGACTAAAATAACATCATTGATTAACCAAATAATCAAAAAGCTAACAATCACACCAATAAATTGTGGAATCGAATATTTACTCATACTTTTCTTAAATTTCTCGCCTTATTATATAAGGCGAGATTATTGGCTATACGACAGTAAAAAACAACTGCTCTTTCACTATCTAGCCGTTTATTATAGATATAAAAAAAGAGTAATAACATGCTGTCATTACTCTTTTTATTGTTCATTGTAGAACGAGTCTTATTTAATCGCTATAAAATACTTTAAGGACGATACTCTACTTCTACATCGTAATCGTCTTCATTCCAATCATCGTCATCAAGATCGTCATCTAAACCATCATCAGCCATTGCACCTTCATGGTATGTATCCCACTTGAATTCAACATTTTTACCATCAACAACTTCTTCTTCTTCTGGTGGTAATTCTTCAATAAAGGTCATTACTTTTTGGGCTAATTCTTCTGTACCCATTTTATTAAAAGCTGAAATACTGTGTACTTCGCCCTTCCAATCAAGACCAGCTAAAATAGAATCAGTTAATTCTTTAGCCTCGTCTTCAAGCATTAAATCAAGTTTATTAAAAACAACCCAACGAGGCTTACCTGCTAGTTTTTCGTTATGCTGCTCTAATTCACTAATAATAACTTTAGCGTTCTCTAATGGGTCTGAGCCATCTGCAGGCATAATATCAATGATATGCAATAATATACGACAACGTTCAAGATGTTTTAAGAATTGAGTTCCTAAACCTGCACCATCAGCCGCACCTTCAATGATACCTGGAATATCAGCAATAACAAAACTTCGCTGTGTATCAAGACGTACTACACCTAAATTAGGTACTAACGTTGTGAACGGGTAATCAGCTACTTTAGGAGTTGCTGCAGATACACTACGAATAAGCGTAGATTTACCGGCATTAGGTAAACCTAATAGCCCAACATCAGCTAATAGTAATAATTCAAGTTTTAAGTTGCGAATTTCACCTGGTGTACCATCGGTTCTTTGACGTGGTGCTCGGTTAGTACTACTTTTAAAACGTGTATTACCTAAACCATGCCAGCCACCTTTAGCAACTAAAAGCTTTTGATCTTTATGTGTTAAATCACCAAGAATTTCACCCGTATCAATATCTGTGACACGTGTTCCTACTGGTACTTTTAACACTAATTCTTCGCTACTTTTACCTGTACAGTCACGGCTTTGCCCATTTTGTCCGCGCTTAGCACGGTGAAAACGTTCAAAACGGTAGTCAATAAGCGTATTTAAGCTTTCATCAGCAATGAGGTAAACATCACCGCCATCACCGCCATCGCCACCATTAGGGCCGCCATATTCAATATATTTTTCTTTACGAAAACTGACGCAGCCATTGCCGCCGTCGCCAGCTTCAACTCTGATTTCAACTTCATCAACAAATTTCATGGTGTTTAAACAACCCTAATATCTTGTGGTTTTTATGTTACTAGTATAAACGATTTTTACTTGAGAAAGAATCATCGTATACACAAGTTAAATAATAGCCAAAAAAAAACCTCGCATGATGCGAGGTTTTTAGAAAATCGAATCTAAGATTAGTCAGCAATAATGCTAACAAACTTACGATTTTTTGGACCTTTTACATCAAACTGAACTTTACCGTCAGATAATGCGAATAAAGTGTGATCTTTACCGATACCCATATTATCACCAGCATGGAAACGAGTTCCACGTTGACGAACTATGATGTTACCAGCTAACACTGATTCACCACCAAAACGTTTAACACCTAAACGTTTAGCTTCTGAATCACGACCATTTCGTGTACTACCTGCCGCTTTCTTATGTGCCATGTCAAAATGCTCCTAATTAGCCATTAATACCAGTAATTTTCACTTCAGTGAACCATTGACGATGGCCCGCTTGTTTACGTGAATGCTTACGACGTTTGAATTTTACAATAGTAATTTTATCAGCACGACCTTGGTTAACAACCTCAGCCACTACTTTACCACCGGCAACATAAGGTGCGCCTACGTTGATTTTTTCGCCATCGGCGATCATTAGAACGTTATCAAATTCTACTGCTGCGCCTACTTCAAGCTCAAGCTTTTCTAGACGAACTGTTTGTCCTTCGGTTACACGATGCTGTTTACCACCGCTTTGGAATACCGCGTACATAGCTACTCCGTACTGCGTCATCTCTTAGTTAAGTTAAATGACGCTAAATTTAAAAATATAGGGCGCGAATTCTACGCGAAGAAAGCTAACAGAGCAAGAAGAAAAACGATCATTTCTAAAGTTTTTCTTCTATTTAAGCAAATAACTACAATAAAATATTAATTTAAGAACAAAGTACTCAGAAAGCACGTTTGTCGCTTTATTGTCGGGCAATTTAGTGTAGAATTTGACAGATTAGCCTTATATTTTAAACTACTAGCCGAAGCGGAAATAAAGTACTGTGGACATAAAAGCAATTCAAGCACTCTCTCAACATGACATGAACAAAGTTAATGAACTTATTCATGGGCAATTACATTCAGACGTTGCTTTAATAAATCAATTAGGTATTTATATTGTTAATGCGGGCGGTAAGCGAATGCGCCCAATGCTGACAGTGTTAACAGCACAAGCATTAAACCATGATCAGTCAATAGCATTAGATGATCGACATTGTACTATTGCGGCAATTATTGAATTCATTCATACGGCAACTTTATTACATGATGATGTCGTTGATGAGTCAAATATGCGTCGAGGTCGTGAAACAGCCAATGCTTTATTCGGCAATAGTGCTAGTGTTTTAGTTGGTGATTTTCTTTATACACGTTCTTTTCAAATGATGACTAAATTGGGTGATATGCACATCATGGATATTTTATCTGATGCAACCAATATTGTTGCCGAAGGTGAAGTATTACAATTAATGAATTGTAATGATCCTGATACTACCGAAGAAAGTTACATGCAAGTTATTTACTGTAAAACGGCTAAGCTGTTTGAAGCAGCTACACGCTTAGCTGCAGTTATTACTAAGCAAGATAGCAAAGTTGAACAGGCGATGGCTGATTATGGAAAATATTTAGGTACGGCATTCCAACTAGTAGATGACATAATGGATTACACCGCAGACGCCCAAGAAATGGGAAAAAATGTTGGCGATGATCTTTCTGAAGGCAAACCAACATTGCCTTTACTTTATACTATGGCGCATGGCTCAGAGCTACAAAAACAGTTAGTGAGAGATGCAATTGAACATGGCAATGGGATGGAGCATTTAGACGAAATTCTTGACGCTATGCAGCAAACAGGCGCCTTAAAATATACCCAGAAAAAAGCCGAAATAGAAGCAGACAAAGCGATTAATGCTTTATCGATATTACCCGAATCTGATTATAAGAAAGCATTAACGGCATTAGCACATATCGCAGCAAACAGAAGTGCCTAATTCATTAATACAAAGTTAAATTATTGATGATTAACTATATGTAATCCTTTAGTTAATACGACAATTATTCAAATTATACTGCTTACGAGAAAACATTATGAGTTCAGATAATATATACGAAAATAATCCTTTACACGGGGTTGGTTTAGAACAAGTAATCACAGAGTTAGTTGATCATTATGGCTTTGACATTATGGATGCTTACTTAAATTTAAATTGTTTTAAAAATAAGCCTAGTATTCAATCAAGTTTAAAGTTTTTGAAAAAAACTGAATGGGCAAAAGATAAAGTTGAAGCTTTTTATTTATATCAGTATAAAAATTTACCGCGTGCAGATGACACTCAATTTGAATTACCTCCTCGTGATCGTATAGTGCCTGCAGATCAAAAGCCAGGAGAGCCTGCAGAGTTAAGTTTTGAAGATGCTGAACGTCTACGTCAGAAACGAGCTGAGAAAACACGAGCTAGAGCTGCTGCAGCTACTCCAGGGAACCCTTGGGGTAGATAAAAAAGAATTAAATAAAAAAGGGGTTTTAATCATACGATTAAAACCCCTTTTTATTTACCGTTAACTTGGCTTTATGCCATGAAGTCAACGCCTTCTTTAATATCAGCTTTTAATGTTTCAAGCATGTCATTCTTAGCTTTCTCTTCAAACGCACTTAACTCACCGTAAGGTAATATTTCAGCAACACCGTTTACACCTAAACGTACTGGGTGAGCGAAATATGGAGCATCGCCACCATCAACGTCAACATAAGCGTAATCTACAACATCTTCGCCTTGTAAACCTTTAACTAAAGATAAACAAAAACGAGCTGCTGCTGCGCCCATTGAAAGTGTCGCAGAACCGCCACCCGCTTTAGCATTTACAACTTCTGTACCTGCATTTTGAATGCGTGGAGTTAATGCAGCTACTTCTTCATCAGAGAAAGTAACACCTTCAACTTGTGAAAGAAGTGGTAAGATAGTTGTACCTGAGTGACCACCAATTACTGGAACTTTAACTGTTGCTACGTCTAAGCCTTTAAGCTCAGCAACAAATGCTTCACTACGAATAACATCTAATGTTGTTACACCAAATACACGGTTCTTGTCATAAGTACCCGCTTTTTTGAATACTTCAGCAACAATTGGCACAGTACCGTTAACTGGGTTAGTAATAATACCCACTAACGCTTTTGGACAATTAGCAACAATGCCTTCTGCCAATGTTTTGATAATACCTGCGTTTACTGCAAATAAATCAGCACGGTCCATACCTGGCTTACGAGGCATACCTGCTGGAATAATTACAATATCAGCACCTGAAAGTGCACCAGCTAAATCATCAGCACCAAAACCTTCAACTTTAACAGCTGTAGGGATATGAGATAAATCTACCGCCACACCTGGAACAACAGGGGCAACATCATAAAGTGATAACTCTGAACCTGCCGGTAATTGAGTTTTTAATAATAAAGATAATGCTTGGCCAATACCGCCTGCTGCGCCTAAAACTGCTACTTTCATGTGTTCTCTCCGAGATTTAATAGGGTTAAATTAAGGCCCGCTGGCCTTAATTTCATTTTAACAAAAAAATTTGAGTAAATACGTAAAAATTTGCTGCGCAAAAGATATAGCATAGGCAGCAAAAAAACAATTAATATTCATTTATACCGTATATTTATCTATATGATAGCGTATAATGCTCTTTTTCAAAAACACAACTTTAGTATTATAGCAAATAGATTAATTATCTTTTATAAGGTTTTCATATCAAATAATGAATGGTCAACAAAAACAAGAAGCATTAGTGCAAGCATTTAAAGATTTATTAAAGCAAGAGCAATTTGGCTCTCAAGGTGAAATAGTTGATGCGTTGAAAACGCAGGGCTTTAATAATATCAGCCAATCAAAAATATCACGGATGTTAAGTAAATTTGGTGCAGTTCGCACCCGTAATGCCCGCCAAGAAATGGTTTATTGCTTACCAGCAGAGTTAGGTGTTCCCACCGCACAAAGCCCGTTGAAACAATTAGTATTAGAAATTGAGCATAATGGCATTATGATCATTATTCAAACGAGTCCTGGTGCAGCACAATTAATCGCTCGTTTACTTGATAGCTTAAGTAAAAGTGATGGTGTCTTAGGTACAATTGCAGGCGACGATACTATATTTATTGCACCAACTGATGTAAACAACATTCAAGAAACCATTAATAAACTAGAATGTCTTTTTAGTAAAAAGCTTAGTTAGTTTACTGCTATTTATGTTCGTTTGATTCTATCGCCTCGAGTATACTCGTCAACAACAATGTCGCAGTAACTGGTTTAGCAATGTGTTGATTCATGCCTGCATCTAAACTGCTTAGCTTGTCTTCTTCACGTGCATGCGCAGTCATCGCTATAATAGGTAAATGTTCATATTTATCTAACTTTCTAATTTCTTTTGTTGCGGTTAACCCATCCATCACAGGCATTTGAATGTCCATTAATACAACATCAAATGTCTGTACTTCAAGTAAATCTAAAGCCTTTTGACCATTATCTGCAATAATAACCTTTGCTTGCATGCTTTTGAGTAGTTCTTTAGCAACTAGCTGATTAATAAGATTGTCTTCAACTAGCAGTACTTTTACATTAGATAAGTCAGCCTTGTCGTTCTGGCTTTCTTTGCTTAGTAACTGTGTCTTAGGTACAGAAGCCGTATTATTCGTTAACTCCTGATTATTTTTTTCTGTGAACTTATTTGATAACAACACTTTCACTATTTTGTCTAACGAATAACGATATAAAGGGGTATCAAGTAAAGTATAAGGGATTTTTAAACTATCAAGTTGTTGACATGTGTTGGGCTTTAATTCACTCATACCTGGCTGACACAATCCCACTAAATCAATCAGATTCACCGCTTTGTCATTAACATCATGCTCTATAAAGGTTTGCTCATCTATTAATAAAATGACCTGATCAGTTGGTGATTTTTTTTGCTGTAATACATCATTTAATTCAATTAAATTATTAAATTGATAATAGTACCAAGACTGCGCCTTAATAGTTTGAATACAACTTGTTGACAGCTCATGATTAATGCTACAGATATGGAGCCTTGATGTTTCATTACTTACTGCACTAGAGAAGTCGGAATTCATCATGGTTTCTTCATTAGGAATAGAAAAAGGCAAAATAAAACTAAACTCACACCCCTCACCTAAATCGCTTTTTACGGTTATCTCTCCTCCGAGTAACTTAACTATTTGCTGACAAATAGATAAACCTAAACCTGAGCCACCATATTTTCTAGTCATAGAAATATCAGCTTGAGAAAATACTTCAAATAAATGCGCTTGGTTCTCCTTCGAAATCCCTATACCAGTGTCTTTAACTCGAAACCGAAGTAAAACATTCGTTTCACTTAAGCCAATAGAATCAATGAACAAGTCAATATTGCCTTGTCCAGTAAATTTAGTTGCATTATTCAATAAGTTTGATAATACCTGAACTAAACGCATGGCATCACTCATCACAAAACGAGGAACATTGGCATCTAGCTCTACTCGCATGTTGAGTTTTTTAGTATGAATAGTCGCAGCATTTAATTTAAGTGCCGTATCTATTACTGACGGTAAATCGATAACCTCCTTAACAATAACCATTTTACCTGCTTCAATTTTAGATAAATCAAGTAATTCATCAATAAGGTGTAGCAGTGAAAAGGCTGCTGTTTGAGCATTGGTTAAATAATGTTCTTGTCGCGCATCGAGCTGAGTCCCCGTTAACAAATTAATCATCCCTTGTATGGCATTAATTGGCGTTCTAATTTCATGGCTCATATTAGCTAAAAACTGAATTTTAACTTTGTTAGCATACTCGGCTTGGTCTTTAGCACTTTCTAACGCTGATTGCGTTGCTTGTTGTTCCGTAACATTTTGTAAAATAGTAATGGTACCCAGTATTTTCCCTTCATCATTGGTAAACTGATTACAAAAACCTTGATAAATCTCATCTCCAGCTTCTAACAATGACTGTTGAGGATATTCACCATCAAATGTGGCATTCAATTTATCAAGTTGATGTGCCAATAGTTTTGGTATGAACTGGCTAGCTTCTATTCCAAGCATTGAACTTTCTAATCGACCAGTTAACTGTTCAAATGAGTGATTACAACCCATTAATTTACCATTAGGATCATTAAAAATAATTAGCTCAGGAATAGCATTCATAACTGAACGTAATAAAACATAGTCACGTTGATGTTGAGTGCTTGTTTCTAGTAATGCTTTAGTTTTTTCGTGTACTCTGCTGTCCAGCACCTCATTTTGCTCTTTTAATTGCAGTAATAAGCTGCGATTTTGTGTAAATATATCTTCAACTAAAATAAACCAATGTAACCAGTCAGCATTTGCTTTTACTTTTCCTGGGTCACCTTGAGAGCAAAATTCAATATGACTAATAAAGTCATGTGTTGGTTTAATGAAACTTCGTCTTGTCATGGCATTTACCAACATCAAAAAAGCAAAAAGCCCAATCAATAAGATAGTAAACATAAAAATAAAATGATTTCTTAAAGGTGAAATAAAGCTTGAGTAGGGCTGATACTTTAATAGCGTCCATCCGTTAATAGGTAAAGATTGCGTTTCAACAAACCAATCACCAATTTGTATTGAATCTGGTAGTTGCGCTAAATGCTCTGCTTGTAAGTGATGTAAATCGTTAGGTAATAGTTTTTGCCATGAGGCTCTATAATTTAATGACTTTTTACCTTGTTGTTTAAAAATTAAAATATCATTCTGCTGATTAAGCAGTACTAGCGCCTGATCATCAGATGTTAGCGCCAATAAACTTTGCTGCAAGCGCGTTAAACTAATATCAATAACGACCGCTCCTACCATCTCTGTATGTCGATAAACGCCAAGACCTAAAGAGAAGTTCATCCCTGTACCCGCAGCATCAATATAAGGCAAAGACCAAATAACTTTATTATTATCTAAACCTAATGCTTGTATTTTTTTAGCGTGGGCATTGGTGAGCATTCGGTCACTGAACCGCCAGCTATCGCGACCAATCCAAGGATAAATATTAACGAACTGATCGACTGAAATATAATAAAACCAATTAGCTTCTTCGATAATTTTTTGTGCGGTAACAAAAGCAGGCGTTAACGCATTAGCCATAGCAATTTCTTGATTTTTTAAGCGTGAAAATGTATCTATATCACCAAAACCTGTGATATTACCACTGATACGTTTGTCCTCATTTATGGAACTTCGTGCTGCGATATCAAGAAAGAACAATGCGCCATCTTGTCGTAATGGTGGGGTTGTAAAATATAGTTCGTCAGGGTGCTTGAGAATATATTGAGCATATTCCTGAATACCAACGACCGCTTGTTCACTTTGCACTAACATACCATTTAGTTGCTCTGCTTGAGCGGTTAATTGGGTTAAGCTCTTCTGTTTATGCTCGGATAACTCACTATAATACCGTAATGAAGCCGCAGTTAATGCAATAAAAACAATGATAATAAATGCAACAACAACAGCTGTGTTGTATCGTTTAAATACAGTATTTTCTGCGGTTTTTTCTAACAAAGCCGATCCCTTCACAAAATATTAGTCTTCATTTTAGCTAATGTACCTATTTGATGTGCATAAGCATAATATTATTTTTACAAAAAAAAATAGTATGCCAAGCTATTCTCTTTATTTCACTTGCTCAAACTCAGCTCACTACCTCAGTTGATAAAAATAAAACCGACACTATGATAAAGCAAACTAAAGAGAATCAATAAACACTTGATATACAAATAATATAAGCGTACTTTCATTTGTATTACAAAAAATTAGGCTGGCACTAGCTGATTAAATTCTTAATAACGTAACATAAAATCATAAAATATTATTTACCCCCATGCGCACATTATCAGGAAGAAACAATGAGTAGCTCAGCTCAAACATATAAAGGCAATTTAAAATATAAGGATAATTATTATGGGGCATAACCATTCACACGGTCACTCTCATAGTCATTCCCATGACGGAAAACTAAGTTTGGCAGTATTTATCAACATATTATTATCTGTAGCGCAGGTTGTTGGTGGTATTGTTTCAGGAAGCCTATCTCTTATAGCAGACGCTCTTCATAACTTAAGCGATGCAGGCGCTATTATTATCGCTATTGTGGCCAGAAAAATAGCACGAAAGCCAGCAAATAGTAATATGACTTATGGGTTTGAGCGCGCAGAAATATTAGGAGCACTTATTAATAGCACAACGCTATTGCTAGTAGGTGTTTATCTTATTTTTGAATCCATAGCTAAATATTTTAATCCAGAGCCTATTGATGGCTGGATCGTTGTTTGGATCGCGACTATTGCGTTAATTATAGATGCAGCAACAGCATGGCTAACCTATAAAGCTGGGGCAAAAAATAACTTAAACTTAAGAGCAGCCTTTATTCATAATATGTCTGATGCCTTCGCTTCTATTGTTGTTATCTTAGCTGGTACTCTTATCATTCTATATCAATGGTATGTGGTTGATTTAATAGCAACCATTGGTATTTCTATCTATGTGATATACCACGGTTTATTACTGACTAAACAAACAATTAAAATTTTGATGCAAGCGGTTCCTGAAGATATTGATATTGATGAATTATGTGGTGAAATTGAAGGTATTCCTAGCATCAAAAAGATTAATCATATACATGTTTGGCAACTCGATGATAATAAAAAATTCTTAGAAGCACATGTCGCTTTAGAAATAGATCACATCGATAACGGGGTCGTTGAAATCAAAAAAATATTACTAAATAACTATGGTATCAAACACTCGACAATCGAAATTTGTCTTGATGCTCAAGAGCTAGCAAATAATTGTTATCAACGTGAATAATAGCGGTTGTGAATAATTCATGCGGTATCTAACATTAACCATAGCTTAGCTATCAATTATTACTGAGCTATGGTTTGCTATATCTTATATATCACCAATGTTATTGCTGGTAAGAAAAGGTTTTCCTTAGATGAATATTTTCTAGTGATGTTCCTAACTGTACTTCAAAGTCACCAGTTTCAGCTAACCAATCATCAGTATTAATATCCCAGAAAGATAAATCACGTTTGTTAAGTGTAATGCTGATTTCTTTACTTTCATTTGGCTCTAAATATACCTTAGCGAAGCCTTTTAGTTCTTTTTCAGGTCTGGCAACACTTGCTTCTTTGTCGTGTAGATATAACTGCACGACTTCAGCGCCGGCAACTTTACCGATATTTTTAACTTGTGCTGTTACCGTAAGACTCTCATCTCCCGTAATATTTGATGCAGATAACTTAATGTCAGTTAATGCAAATTGAGTGTAGGAAAGTCCATGACCAAAAACGAAAGTTGGTTTTATTTTTTGTTGCTCAAACCAACGATAACCAATGAAGACTCCTTCAGAATATAAACTCTCTATGGCGTTATAATCATTAAGCGCAATTGGTGCTGTATCTTCAAGACGAGCAGGTAAAGTAATCGGCATTTTACCGCTCGGATTCACCTTTCCGGTTAGAATATCTGCAAAAGCATGACCAGCTTCCATACCGCCATACCATCCCCAAACAATCGCTTTAGCTTCATTAACCCAAGGCATTTCAACCGCAGAGCCTGCAACAAGAAAAACGACTGTTTTTTCATTTGCTGCAATAAGCTTACTAATAATTTCATCTTGCGAGTTTGGCAGTTTCATATCAGGACGATCGATTGATTCTCTATCGTCACCATGGCTCAAACCACCAAAATAGATCACGGCATCGGCTTTTTTAGCGGCTGCTATATATTCAGCTTCACTGCTAAACAACTCCCCTGGAGCATTCCAACCTAAAGTAAACTCATCAGTGCCATCATATTGAATTTCAAAAGAGTAAGTTTCATTTTCTTTTAAATCAATGGCTTTTGTTAATGTAGTAATAGCTTGATCACCGACTAATTTATTGTCGTTAATCTTATGCTTTAGAACAACGTCATCATTAATTTTTAAACTAAAATCCCCAATAGTTTCCACATTAAGCTGATGAATACCTGTTTTTAATGGCTTAATTTTAGCTGACATTGTAATGTGCTGAACTTTATCAGGTACTTTAGCTTTAAAGGTTGAATCAACAATCCAAGACTCCTCAATTAAGTTTACTCTTGCTAAATCTTCATAATAAGACACGTTCCATGCTGGGGTACCAGTCCAATGCCGGCTTTCGACATAATCACTGGCGATAGCGGTTAACTCACTACTACGTGCTCGCATTACGGTAATATTTACATCTTCGCCAAACGCAGCTTTTAACCCAGCTAACGGCGTTATCTCATATAAAGATTTAACTTCTGAAGAGCCCCCACCGGTCCCGTGTTTTTTATCCGCATTAGGCCCTAAAACAAGAATGTTTTTTATTTTACTCTTATCTAATGGTAATACAGGCATTGACTCAATCGTTTCATTTTTTAATAAAACCACCCCTTCGCTCGCTATTTTTCGTGCAGCAGCCTGATGCGCTTTGGTGTTTCTTGAGCCGGGTAAACGATTTTCATCATACATACCAATAGCATGTTGTACCCGTAAAATTCTCCTTGCTTTATCATCGGCAATTGATTCTGGAATTTTCCCTGCTTTAATCATATTTAAAAACGGTTTAGCAAGAAAATAGTCTTGGTAGTCATCAACCTTAGTTCCCATTTCTAAATCTAAACCGTTCATTGCAGCATCATAGGTATTAATATCAACATGCCAATCAGTGAGTAATACCCCTTGATAGCCCCATTCACCTTTTAGAATATCCATGACTAAATGCTTACTTTGGTTGGCATTAGTACCATAATACTCGTTGTATGCTCCCATCATTCCTAGTACGCCACCTTCTTTTACTGCGGCTTCAAATGCAG
>Ga0193951_1000086_pt1 | contig 39210 bp, 24 predicted proteins | sample BB_2_MG_FD_140370 | JGI IMG/M metagenome (GOLD analysis project Ga0193951, IMG submission 140370) | Microbial mat bacterial communities from the Broadkill River, Lewes, Delaware, United States - BB_2_MG | ecosystem: Environmental > Aquatic > Freshwater > River > Microbial mats | place: USA...
CATATAGAGCAATAGGTAAACTAGAAAATTTAGTCAAAAAAACTAAAGATTTCTCTAGTGATGGTTTTGGCTTAGGTATAGGCCATACAAGATGGGCAACACACGGAAAACCAACTGAAGTAAATGCACATCCTCATCGTGGAGAATTCACATATGTTATTCACAATGGAATTATAGAAAACTATAAAGAAATCAAAGAAAAACTTCAAGAAAAAGGTGTAGCATTTCTTTCTCAAACTGATTCTGAGGTCATTGTACACCAGTTTGAACAATTTATCAAAGAGGGTCTCACTTCCCAAGATGCGTTTAAAGAAACTGTAAATATGCTTCAAGGAGCATATGCAATTTTGTTAATCACAAAAGATGAACCAGAGACTATCTTTTTTGCTAAAAATGCAGTGCCACTTATAATAGGTCTCAATGCTGAAAATGAAAAATTTATGAGCTCATCTGACTCTCCTCTTATTGGATATGCTACTGAAGTTGTTTATCTTGAAGATGGATCGTATGGTTGGATAAAACAAAATGAAATTATTATTTATGTAAATGAAAATTTATTGGTCCCAAACTTTGTAACTCTAGGACGAGATAAAATTTACGCTCAAAAAGATGGATTTAGGTACTTCATGGAAAAAGAAATCTATGAGCAGTCAACAGTAGTAAGTGAAACACTTATGGGAAGAGTTAATGATGAAGGTATAGACCTTGATGAGCTTAAAAATATAAATTTTAAAGATATAGATGCGATTAAAATCTGTGCATGTGGTACGAGTTACCATGCTGGGATTGCAGCTACTTATCTTTTTGAAAGACTTGCAAAAGTGAGATGTTCTATAGAAATAGCAAGTGAATTTAGATATAAAGAGCCTCTATTAGATAAGCGAACACTATTTTTGGTAATTAGCCAAAGTGGTGAAACTGCAGATACTCTAGAAGCTTTGAAAATGGCCAAAAAAGCGGGTATGAAAACTCTCGCAATTTGTAATGTAGATAATTCTTCCATCGTTCGTCTTTCAGATGCAACAATTCTTACTCGAGCAGGTATTGAAAAAGGAGTTGCCAGTACAAAAGCTTTTGCAACACAAATGATTACTCTTTGGCTACTCTCATTGTATTTTGCAAAGTCTGCAAATAATATATCAAAAGAAAAAATCCAACAAGAAATAAAAGCTCTTCTTCATATACCATCTGTCTTACATGTAAAAGACAGTATGCATGAAAAAATCAGAAGATTATCAAAAAGATACCTTCATGGTCATGGTTTCTTTTTTATAGGAAGAGACATCTTTTTTCCACTCGCACTTGAAGGAGCTTTAAAACTTAAAGAAATTAGTTATCTTCATGCTGAAGGCTATCCATCTGGTGAAATGAAACATGGACCAATTGCTTTAGCTGATAGTGAACTGTTTACAATTGCTTTAATGCCAAAAAACATGTTGTATGAAAAAACAAAAAGTAATGTCGAAGAATTAAGTGCAAGAGATGCAACGATACTTGCTATTAGCCCTAAAGAATTTGATTTAGCAGATGATTTTATACAAACTTCACAACAAGACCACCCTATGAGTGAATTTTTTGAAATGATGATAATCACTCAAATTTTTGCACTAGAAGTTTCTATCAGACTTGGTAATGATGTAGATATGCCCAGAAATTTAGCAAAGTCAGTTACTGTTGAATAAATACTTTTTCCTATTTCTTGTTTTACTACTTTTAGGATGTGAAAAAAAAGAGACAATCACTTCAAAACCTTTACATGTAAAGCCTTCAGTTAAAGTTTTACATGTAAACGAAATAAAAAAAGAATTAAGTAAAATAGATACAGTATCCTATATTGAAAAATACATTGAAAAAATCATCAATGAAGGCTCAAACCAAAACCTTGGCTTTCCAACAAAAACTATGGATGCAGGTATGGCTCATACGATGGATGCACAAAATATAGCTCGTTATGTGATGACACTACGAAATCAAAAAAGTACTGACGATATGCAAGCAAAAAAAGCACAAATCTTTTATACTAGTAATTGTGGTGGATGTCATGGAAATGATGGGAAAGGCTTAAATGGTACTTTTCCAGACTTAACTATACAAACTTTGTTAGGGATCGAAAAAAGAAGAGAGTTTTTACTCTCAAAACTTAAAGATTAACAAAATCTTTTTTATAATCAACTACTTTTTTTAAATACCTTCTAGTTTCTTCATAAGGTAAATTTGCGCGAAGTTTACTGTAAACCTCAGATGGTTTTTTGGTGTTTATTATCTCTTTTGCTTTTGTTCTGTTTGAGCTAAATGTCTTTAAAACATTACCGCTTCCTGTGTTATAAGCACTTATAACACAATACTCTTTCGATATTGGGTTATTTATGCCTTCTAAATACTTTTTATCAATTATATCTATATAAGCCGTTCCTAATTCTATATTATTCTTTGCATCAAAAAGATATGATTTTGAAGGGGTTAAAGTTTTTCCTTTTACATGTTTATATGCATCTCTTCCTGCACTAGTTGGGACTATCTGCATGAGTCCATAGGCTCCAGCACTGCTTACTGCAAATTGATTAAAATTACTCTCTGTTTGTATGATTGCATATACCAAGTTTTCACTCACACCAAATTTTCTAGCATACCTTTTTACAAATGGCTTAAATTTTTTTACTCTTATATTTGCATGGTCTTTTACCATAGGAAATTCTACAAAATGAATTCGTTTATTGTTTTGTAGCATCTGTGTTTTATAAGATTTTTTCAAAAGTATATCTGCATATCTATTTGCTCTCCAAGAGTATCTTATGTTTTTATTTTGGTCATCCTTGACCTCGCCAAGTAAATATGGAGTAGAGCCTAGTTTTATCTTTTTTGCACTATACAAATCTGCGCCTCTTGGATCATCAGGAAGCAAAAGCGTAGTAACAATTGCATTTTTTAAACTACTTTTTGAATCAAGTGTTTCAACTCTAACTATCCCCTTATCAAAATCAACAAGTGCCCTACTTTTATAGTTTTGCATATATTTTACATACTCTTTTTTCTTTGGTATTTTTACATTGTTTTTGCCCCATTGTTTTGAAATATTTTCTACAAAATTGGATAAAAATTTCAAATCACTCTCAAGCTTTTTAGGGTTAGATGCATACTGTATCGTTTTGTTTTTTGCATAACTTTCAAGAGCATATGATGGGTTTTTACTTACCACTGCTGCAGCGATAGAAGTATAGTCAGATGTGGTACAACCAGTTAAAAGAAAAGTAAGTAATAAAAGTATATATTGTTTCATAATCGCAATTATACTAAAATATTTTAGTATAACCAAAGGAGAGTAAATGACAAAGATTACATGTACACTCTGTTCTCATTATTGTAAACTAAAAAAAGAACAAAGTGGTATTTGTGGTGTCAATGCAAACATCAATGATACTCTTACATGTAAAGTATATGGGTATCCAACAGCTTTACATGTAGATCCTATTGAGAAAAAACCACTGTATCATTTTTTACCTCATACAAATACTCTTTCACTTGGAACTGTTGGATGCAATTTTCGTTGTCCATTTTGTCAAAATTGGCAACTTTCTCAAGCTAAAGAGTTTAGTACAAAAACTTATATCAGCCCACAAGATATGGTGCAACTCGCCTTGCATCACCATTGTAAATCAATCTCTTATACTTACAATGAGCCTACTATTTTTTATCCTTACGCCAAAGATATTGCTATTGAAGCCAAAAAATTTGGATTAAAAAATATAATGGTAAGCAATGGATTTATGTCAAAAGAAGTTTGTGAAGATATGCCTTTATATATAGATGCAATCAATATAGACATAAAATCATTTGACAATGCTTACTATAAAAAAACTCTAAAAGGAAATTTAGAGGTAATATTGGAAAATTGTAAAAACCTAAAGAAAAATGGTTTACATGTAGAGATAACAACTTTAGTAATCCCTAATATTAATGATGCAATGGATGAAATAGAAAATATAGCAAAATATATAGCAAATGAGCTTGGAATAGATACTCCTTGGCATCTAAGTGCATTTCATCCAGACTATAAAATGCAAAAAACAGAACGCACGCCACTAGAAACTTTAAAAAAAGCGTATAATATAGCAAAAAAACACAACATACAAAATGTATATTTAGGAAATGTAAAATGAACAATGCAAAAATTTCATTTCGTGCTTCAGTCGCGAGGAATTTTTTAAGAATTTATTTCTTGAAAAAGGGGATATAAAATGAAAATTTATGAAAATGACCTATTTTATGTCGAAGTTGAGACTTCAGAAATCCCATGGCTCAAAATTTTTACAAAAAAGCCATATAAAGAGTTGAGTGATTGTGATAACGAAACAAGAGTTGCTATACTTAATGCTATGTTACTTATTGAAACAAAAATGATAGAGTATTACAATCCTAAAAAAGTTAATATTGCTATATTTGGCAATTATCTTCCCCATCTTCATATACATGTAATGGCAAGATTTGAAGATGATTCTTACTTCCCAGAGCCTATGTGGGGAACAAAACAGAGGAAGAGTAACCTAAACTTACCATCTTTCGAACGGTTTCTTCATATAATCGAAAACTCCCTTTATGTTTAATTAAAGTAAATATACTCAATTTTTTAAGTTATTTCATTAATTAGTATGATAGAATTGTATCTAATTAAATTTCTGGAGGAAATATGAAAAAATTACTTTTAGCAGCTTTATTGCTAATAACAAGTGTTGCTTTTGCAGCACCACAATACGGTGGAACACTCGTATTTGGTCGTAGTGGTGATTCAACTTCAATGGATCCAAGTCATGCAACAGATGGTGAGAGTTTTTATGCGGCAAGTGCTGTATATGATAACCTCGTACAATTTAAATATGGAACTACCGAAATAGAACCAGGCCTTGCTGAGTCTTGGAGTGTTTCTGATGATGGTCTTGAGTACACTTTTAAACTTCGTAAAGGTGTAAAATTCAATAAAACTAAATACTTCAAAAAAGACTCTGAATTTACATCGAAAGATGTTGTTTTTTCACTAAAAAGACAATTTGACACAACTCACCCATATAATAAAGTAGGTGGAGCATTCAAATACTGGGCAGCAATGGATATGTCAAATATTGTTAAAGATGTAATTGCTGTTGATAAATACACAGTTAAAATCATACTTTTAAAAAAAGAAGCTCCTTTTATCGCTAACTTAGCAATGGAGTTTGCTATGATTCTTTCTTCTGATTATGCAGACCAATTAACTAAAACAGGAGAACAAGAAGATTTAGGTAGAAAACCTGTCGGAACTGGTCCATTTGTTTTTGTTAAATGGAAAAAAGATGATAGAATTATCTTTACTGCAAATAAAGATTATTGGGATGGTCGTCCTTATATAAACAAGCTAATCTTTAAAGTTATCACAAACAACTCTGTTCGTGCAGCTGAACTTAAAGCTGGTTCAATTCATATCATGGATTTTCCAAATCCTGCAGAAGTTGCTGATTTAGAAAGTAGTCCTAAGATCAAACTTGTTAAGCAAGAAGGTCTAAATGTTGGTTGGTTAGCATTTAATAATGAAAGAAAACCATTTGATAATGTTCTTGTTCGTCGTGCAATTCGCCATGCAATTAACACAGAAGGAATTGTAAAATCGGTTTACGAAGGTCTTGGTAAAGTTGCTGTTAATCCAATCCCACCAACAATGTGGTCATATAATAGAGATTTAAAAGGTTATGCATATAACCCAGAAAAAGCTAAAGCTCTTTTAAAAGAGGCTGGACTTGAAAATGGATTTGAGACAAATATCTGGGCTATGCCAGTTGCAAGACCTTATAATCCAAATGGAAGAAAAGTTGCTGAAGCTATGCAAGCTGATCTGGCGAAAGTAGGAATCAAAGCAAAAATAATTTCATATGATTGGGGTACATATCTAAAAAAATCATCAATGGGTGAACATGATATGGTTCTTATTGGTTGGACTGGTGACAATGGTGATCCTGACAACTTCTTAAATGTACTGTTAAGTGCTCATGCTGCTGAGACTAAACCTGCTCAAAATAGAGCGTTCTGGAAAAATGATGAATTTACTGCTCTTGTAGATGAAGCAAAAGTCACAACTGATGTTGCAAAAAGAACTGAACTCTATAGAAAAGCACAACTTGTCTTTGAAAAAGAAGCTCCAGTTCATCCAATAGCACACTCAATTGTAGTTGAACCAATGCTAAAAAAAGTAAATGGTTTTAAACTTGATCCTGTAGGAAAAAGAAGATTTAAAGAAGTTTGGTTAGCTAAATAACTATAATATAAATTAGAAAAGGGGTATTGGCTTTTAGCCTTACCCCTTTTTATATTTTAAAGGAATAATTTGTTAAGTTATATAATAAAAAGACTTTTGTGGGCAATTCCAACACTACTTGGAGTTTCTATCCTCGTGTTTTCCATGGTTCATTTAGCACCTGGTGATCCTGCATTAGTGATGCTTGGAGAACATGCAAACAAAGAAGCAGTTGATGCTTTGCGTGAACAAATGGGACTAAATCGTCCATTAATAGAGCAGTACTATTTCTTTATTACAAATGCGATTCAAGGAAATTTCGGGATATCTACAATTTCAGGAGAACCAGTTTTAGATGAATTTATGGAAAGATTCCCTGCTACGATTGAACTCTCTTTAGTTGCACTCTCATTTGCAACAATTGCAGGGCTGTTTGCTGGTATTATATCAGCTGTTAAAAGATATAGCATATTTGATTATGCAAGTATGACTACAGCACTAGCTGGTGTCTCTATGCCAGTTTTTTGGTTAGGTTTGATGCTAATCTACTTTTTTTCAGTAGAGTTAGGGTGGTTACCTGTTTCTGGACGACTTGGATATGAATTTGATATAGATCAAGTAACTGGTCTTTTTTTAGTAGATTCAATTTTAATGAATGACTATGAAGCTTTTTGGGATGCACTCAAGCACTTAATCCTTCCTGCAATCGCTCTTGGGACTATACCTATGGCTATTATTGCTAGAATGACAAGAGCTAGCATGATTGAAGTTATGAAAGAAGATTATGTCAGAACAGCTAAAGCAAAAGGGTGTACTAAAAGACAGGTTATCCTCATACATGCTTTAAAAAATGCTTTAATGCCTGTTATCACTGTTATTGGTCTTATGCTAGGAACTCTTTTTGCAGGAGCAATTCTTACTGAGACAACTTTCTCATGGCCAGGAATTGGGAAGTGGCTAGTTAATGCAGTAAATCAAAGAGACTTCCCTATCATCCAATCTACCACTCTTATAATAGCTACAATGTTTGTAAGTGTTAATCTAATTGTTGACTTACTTTATGCTGTAATCAATCCAAAAATTAGGTTGAACTAATGAATGAAAAGATATTAGAATTTTATAAACAATTCAAAAAAAATAAATCAGCGTTGTTTGGAGCATATATAGTAGTAGGACTTATACTCTGTGCTCTTTTAGCACCATTTCTGACTCAATATGACCCGCTCATCCAAAACTTAGATCACCGCTTAATACCTCCAATGTGGGCTGAAGGTGGTACATTTTCTAACATACTTGGGACAGATGATTTCGGAAGAGATGTTTTAACCCGTATAGTTTATGGGGCAAGAATTTCATTAGTTATTGGTATCATCTCAGTAAGTATTTCAATGTTATTTGGAATTCTTATGGGAGCATTTGCAGGATTTTTTGGAGGATTGACTGATCTTATCATCATGCGTGTAGTTGACATCATGCTTTCTATCCCTGCAATTTTATTAGCAATTGTTATCGTTTCGATTCTTGGACCTGATCTGTTTAATGCCATGATTGCTATTGGTATAGTTGGAATACCTACTTTTGCTAGGATTGTTAGAAGCTCCGTTTTAGCTGAAAAAGAGAAAGAATATGTAATAGCTTCAAGAGTAAATGGCTCAAGTGAATTTAGACTCATTTTAAAAGTAGTACTCCCAAACTGTACAACTCCAATCATAGTTCAGGCAACTATGGGATTTGCTTCAGCCGTACTTGAAGCAGCAGGGCTCAGTTTTCTAGGACTTGGAGCACAACCACCAACCCCAGAATGGGGAGCTATGCTAGCTGATTCACTACAATTTATCACAACTGCATCTTGGATGATTATCTATCCTGGAATTGCAATTTTCTTAACAGTTATGGGATTTAACCTTGTTGGTGATGGTCTTATGGATGTTTTAGATCCTAAGTTGAAGGAGAAATAATGTTATTGGAAGTAAAAAATCTCCTTACTTGTTTTCATGCTGATGAGTATGTAAATAAAGCTGTGAATGATGTATCTTTTGAGATTGAAGAAGGCAAAACTGTTTGTATCGTTGGTGAAAGTGGCAGTGGAAAAAGTATAACTTCACTCTCAATCATGGGACTCATTGAAAAACCTGGTATCGTAGAAGCTGGAGAGATTATCTTTGAAGGAACTGATCTTTTAAAATCTGGACCAGCACATATGAGAACTATTCGTGGTGATAAAATTGCTATGATTTTTCAAGAACCAATGACTTCACTCAATCCAGTTTATACTGTTGGTTATCAATTAGATGAAGTTCTACGATTGCATCAATCACATCTCAATAAAAAAGAGAGATATGCAAAAGTCATTGATGCACTTGAGCTTGTTGGTATGCCTTATCCTGAAGAAAAATATAGAGAATACCCTTTTAAACTTAGTGGTGGTCAAAGACAAAGAGTTATGATTGCGATGGCTATGGCATGTGAGCCTAAACTTTTAATCGCAGATGAGCCCACAACTGCTCTTGATGTTACTATACAAGCTCAAGTTTTAGACTTAATGAGAAAACTACAAAAAGAAAAAGGAACATCAATCCTTTTTATCACTCATGATCTTGGGGTCGTAGCACAAATGGCAGATGAAGTTGTAGTTATGTATAGAGGGCATATCGTCGAAAAAGCAAGTGCAAAAGAACTGTTTAAAGACCCTAGACATCCTTATACTAAAGCTCTTCTTCACTCTATTCCAAGTCCCGGTAAAAATAAAAGAAAATCTAGACTGGCCACTGTTGATGAAAATATAGATTATCTTCAATTTCCAAAGGAGATAAGGTAATGAACTTGTTCGAAATTAAAAATTTAAAAAAACATTATGAAATTAAAAAATGTTTTTTTGCAAAACCTACTATTGTCAAAGCTGTAAATGATATAAGCTTCAATGTTAAAAAAGGTGAAATTCACTCGATAGTGGGAGAAAGCGGTTGTGGAAAATCAACAACTGCTAAACTTCTTATGACTATTGAAAAACCGACAGAAGGAGAGATTTTCTTTCAAGGAAAAGATATCACAAAGTTTACACCTGAAGAGTTAAAAGAGTATAGAAAAAAAGTGCAAATCATTTTTCAAGACCCTTACTCTTCACTAAACCCAAGATGGAAAGTTGGTAAGATTATCGCCGAACCTCTTCTTTTAAATACTGATTTAAGCAACAAAGAAATAAAAGATAAAGTTTATGCTATCATGAAAAAAGTTGGATTAAATGATGAATGGTACGACAGATATCCTCATCAATTCTCAGGTGGCCAAAGACAAAGAATAGGCATAGCAAGAGCTCTTATACTTAATCCTGAAGTTATTATCTGTGATGAGCCTGTAAGTGCTTTAGATGTCTCCATACAAGCTCAAGTTCTTAATCTACTTTTAGATTTACAAGAAGAATTTAACTTAACTTATGTTTTTATCTCTCATGACCTTGGTGTTGTAGAGCATATATCTGATATCATTACTGTGATGTATTTTGGTGATATTGTTGAAAGTAATGATGTAGATTCAATCTTTGCAAATCCTCAGCATGACTATACTAAAAAACTTTTAAGTGCCATACCTGTTATAAACTTTTAAAATTAGTTTACATGTAAAGAAAATCTTTACATGTAAACTATAAACTATCAAAATCTACATCAACCTCATCGATACTACTTTTAGGAAGATATAACTTTGCATATTCTAAATAAAGTCCTGATTTATAAAAAAATTTCACTATATCTTTATCTAAATCTCCATCTTTTGCCATAAAGTATAATATTTTCATAGCTAATGAAAGAGGATTTGCTTTTTTATAAGGCCTATCACTTGCAGTGAGTGCTTCGTAAATATCAGTAATAGCTAATATTCTCGCTTCAAAAGATATCTCATCTCCTTTTAATCCTTGAGGGTAACCTTTTCCATTTATTTTTTCATGATGATTTCCAGAAATTTGAGGAATCTCTTTATATTTTTTTGGAAAAGGAAGTTTATTTAAAATCTCTACGCTTATTTTTGCATGTTCATTGATAATATTTCTTTCTTCTTCTGTTAATGTACCTCTTTGAACACTAAGGTTATGCGCTTCATCTTCACTAAGGAGCGTGTATGTATTTTCATTAAAAGCATATGTTTTTTTGCTCAATTCTTCGAAAATTTCTATATGTTCGTTAGGAGTAAATTCAGCTCCCACATTACTTTTACTAATAATTTTAGCATATCCATTTAGCTCTTTTTCTAATGCTTGATATGCACTTTCATCTATTTCTTTTTGTAATAATGCTATTTTGGCATCTTTTTTGACTAATTCTATTCGCATCAAAACAAGTTCAATCCTGTCAAAAATAGATTCAAGTTTCGTAGCCTTATCAATTATTTGTTCGGGAATTGCTAACTTACCAATGTCGTGCATAAGTGCTGCAATATTGATCTGTTTTATCTCATCTTTTGAAAAAGTTTTTTCACCAAAATAACTTTTATCATTTTTTATTGCTTCTGCTATCATCACACTCAACTTTACCATTCTTCTAATATGCCCAGCTGTATGAGAAGACTTTTTTTCAATAGCATAAATAATACTTTTTAAAAATGCCTCTAGTAATTTTTCAAGATCATTTACCAAGGTTACATTATTGATTGCAACAGCTGCTTGTGAAGCTAAAGAAAGTGTTGTATATTCATCATCTTTATTAAATGATTCAACCTCTTCTCTTAAAACATTTTTTTTATTAATAAGTTGTAATACTCCAATAACATTGTGTTCATAATCTCTTAGCGGCACAACTAGCATTGATTTTGAACGATAGCCAGTTGATGTATCAAATGCTTTTGTACCATCAAAAGAGAAACCCTCAGCTTTATAAACATCAGGGATATTCACTATTCTATCTTCTAACGCACAAGTCGCTGCAACCATCTTTTTGTTTGGTGTACCATCTTCTAAAAAAAGTTCTAAAGGATTCCATGTGATTTCTTCAGTACTCCCCCCCATCTTAATGCCTAGTGAGTCTGTTTGTACCACTTTAAAAGCCAATGTATTACCATCTTTTATATAAAGTGTTCCTCCATCTGCATGTGTTAAAGATTTTGCTTCATGAACTATCATTTCTAAAAGATTGTTTTTATCACCTTTGCTAGAAAGTGCTATTCCTATTTTATTAAGTTTTTTTACTCTTTTTTGTATACTCTCACCAGCACTTAAAAACAAACCATCATACCCTATAATAGCTCCATCACTTAAAATACATTGTTCAGAAATACCAATCTCAGATAATTCAGCCCTTAACTCTTTTTCATAGCATGATTTAAGATGGTTGATATAAATCTTTACTTCTCTTTTTAAAAGTTTCATCTGTGATGCCAAAAGTTCTGGAGTAAGGTGTTTGCTCTCTTTAGCTACTTTTTTAAGAAAATTTGGAAATGAAACATCAATAATAATAGCATTAATATCTTCTCTATCATTAATTATATACCAAAGTTCATCATTGAGGTATGTATCTGATGTAAAAAGTAAAGACTGATTCTCTTTTTTGATAATATAGCCACAACAAGGTACTGCATGTACAGAATTTATAGGTTCTAATGTTATACCCTCTTCTATCTCATATACTTTGTGTAAGTCAATATCATGATACTCTACAGAGGCTACTTTTGTACCTATAAGATTGAGCTTTGAAAAATCTGGCCAAATTTCCCAATTAAAAAGATGTTTTTGTATACTAGATAAAGTTTGAGGAAGACCAAAAAGTTTGAGCGGTTTTTTTCTTTGAACAAAATAATTGTCTATCATAAAAGCACTGTCTATAATATGATCAAGATGTGCATGTGTAAAAAAGATAGAGTTTATATATAAAGCATCATTGCCTAAACCCTGAAGAACATTACCTGCATCTATTACAGTATGTTTAGTCACTTGAATACAAGTTGTAAAACCATCACGAGAACGACTGCCCCCTGCACCCAAAATCTTGATTCCATTCATCCTACGCTCTTTTTGTTAAATTAATTATTTTATTATACCTTTTTTCAACTATTTTGATTATGCCTGCATTCAAAGATTTTACAGATGAAAGAATTTAAGTTTAAAAAAAGTAAAATTGATTTGTTTTTGAATCTAAAAACCATCGAGGATCTATGAAAAAAAAACTCTTTCATTTTAGTATAGCAATACTATTATCCATATCTAGTATTTATACTTACTGGTACCACTCAGATTTTTATCTTTCATTTGAAAACAAGATAAAAGACCTTATGATAAAAACAAGAGGAGAGATAAAAGGTAATGAAAATATCATTATTATAGATATAGATGAAAAAAGCCTCAAAGAGCTAGGACAATGGCCATGGAGTAGAGATAAAGTTGCAACACTTCTACAAAATTTAACAGACTATGGCATCGGTATTGTTGGTCTTGATGTTGTTTTTGCAGAACCAGACAACAGTTCTCCAAAAAGAGTGTTTCAAAAGATGGGATTACCAGATAAAGGCGTTGTAGACTATGATGCTTTACTAGGTAAAACCATTGCAAATACACCAACAATAGTGGGATATGTCTTTTCACTAAGTGATGATGGGATTTCCCCTGAAAGTACTCCAAAATCAAAAGCTATCATTATCGAAAAGAACAAACCAGAAACATCATATGTCATCAAACCTTATAGAACTATTCTCAATATCAAACAAATCCAAGATAATGCTTACTCAAATGGGTACTTCAACACTATTCCTGATGATGATGGAATAGTACGTAGTATTCCAATGGTTATGGAATACAATGGCACAATATATCCCTCTTTGAGTCTAGAGATGATACGCATTATGCTAGGAGAAAAAAAGATAACAATAAATTATGACGATAAAGGAATACAGCAAATATCTTTAGGTAATCTCTCTATTCCTACTGATTTTTATGGGCGTATGCTTATCAACTACCGTGGTCAACAAAATAGTTATCACTATATCTCAGCAACTGATATTTACCACCAACGAGTTGATGCTTCGCTCATAGAAGGGAAAATAGCCCTTTTAGGAACTTCTGCTGCTGGTTTACTAGATCTTCGAAGTACCCCATTTTCAAGCGTTTTTGCTGGTGTTGAAGTACATGCAAATGCTATAGATAACATTTTAAATAAAGACTTTATTTCAAAACCAATTTGGGTATTTGGTGTCGATGTTTTAAGTATCATCGCAATTGCCTTTATTACTTTTTTAGGACTCTTGTTACCTAGTGCAATACTGAGCTTTTTACTCCTCATAATTTCAAATATACTTATTGCAAGTGCGCACTATTATTTTATGGTTTATGAGGGAATCATCTTTAATACACTTTTACCACTATTTACACTCAATCTTCTTTTTGTTATTGGTCAGGCTATAAATTACTTTTTAGAAATCAAACAAAAAGAGATGATTAAAGGGAAATTTGCTAGTAAAGTAAGTCCTGCTGTTATGAATGATATCCTCTCTAGAGGAGGTGATGTTTTGACAGGAAAAGAAAAAGATATCACTGTTTTCTTCTCAGATGTGCGAAACTTTACAAATATTTCAGAAGCAATGGGTAATCCAAAAAAACTGATCCAGCTTATGAATACTTATATGGATCCAATGACTGAAATCATCGTCAAATCAGGTGGAACTGTAGATAAGTTTATAGGAGATGCTATCATGGCATACTGGAATGCTCCTGTTGATGTACAAGACCATGCAGAAAAAGCTGTCATCGCTTCACTGGAACAACTTCATGCATTAAGAGCACTGAATGCAAATATCGCAAAAAATCCGGAATTTGAAGCAGTTGTAAAACTAGCTCAAAAACAAGGAACACCTGTCATAGATATAGGTATAGGTCTCAACTCTGGCGTTGCTATTGTGGGAGAAATGGGTTCAAGTGGTAGAAGTGACTATACGGTCATCGGTGATCCTATAAATCTTGGAGCGAGACTAGAGTCTTTGTGTAAATACTATAACTCCAAACTTAACATCTCAAACTTTACAAAGGATGCTCTCAAAGGAGACTATATTTTCCGTTTTCTTGATTTAGTTACCGTCAAAGGCAAAAGTGAGCCTGTAGAAATTTGGCAAGTGTATGATTTTGATACTAAATTAGATGAGTACATTTTTGATGTGAGTATAGAAGATATCAAGAAAGAACTTGAGCTTTATCACAGTGCTATAAAACTCTACAAAGATGCTAATTTTAAAGAGGCTTTAAAAATTTTTCAAGAGATTGAATCATGGGAGCATAAAACCAACAAATCAATCTACAAGATTTATATAGAACGCTGTGAACACTATATACAAACACCACCCAAAGAGTTCAATGGTGTATTTGTTCATACAACAAAATAGAGAAAATTACGTATAACTCATCACTTGTATAAGAGTGTGATGAGTTATACTTTGTATGTTTTAAGTGCTAAAAACTTTTGAAAAAGCTTATACTTATAGTTTTTTTATCATATGTGAATGGTCCATGATTTGAGTCTTGTTCGATATAACTTCCTCTTGCATTAATGGACATATCTTTTGAAAGTTTATACAGAAAACTCAAAGAATAGATATCTTGTTTGTCTTCTCGTTTTGTCAAAAAAGATAGATCTGTTTGATCAAAATTTTTATCTAAATACGCATAACTGATTGAGCCCATAGTTTTTGAAAACAACTCTTTAGAAACCTCTACTTTATAAAGCAAAGAATCAAAATCCACATCAGTTCTAGCCCCCCTTACTTTTGAGCTATCTTCATAAGTAGTTGAAAGCATCAACAATAAAGGGTTAGTTTGATTGAAAGCTTTTTTGTACTTTATATCTGCTATATAACCCTTAGAATCTAAATCATTACTATTATTATAAGAAGTTCTTTTGTATTTTAAACTTCCAATTACCATGGAGCTTTTATCCAATATATAGTTTACTTCTGGACCTACATAAAAAATTCTTGTGTAGTACTCTCCTGCAAGATAAATATGGTCTAAAGTAAGAGGTAGACCTATCTTATAATTCTTTGCAACATATGTTGGTTTTGAAGTGATTGAAAAAAGAGCTATGTTATTTGATGTTATATGCCTATTGAGTTTTGAGTATGCAATGAAAGTATTATCAATCATCCAACTATCTTTTTCTCCAAAATCATAGATATGGTTTAAATATAAACTTGAAATAAGTGCAGTATCACTCTTTTCTTCATCTCCTGGAATAGTAATATTAAAAGAGGGAACCAAAAAATTTGTATTGCCTATGTCGTTATTAGCATTGCTATCATAAGCAACTCCTACACTTACCCCTCCAGTAAAAAAACTCTTACTCATCTTTTTTTCTACATTTTCTTTAAATCGTAAAACATTTTTTCTCACATCTTGTGGGATATTTGATTTTAAAACTCTATTTATCTCTTCATTAGCCAAAAAGTATGACTCAGTTTCAAAATATACTCTTGCAATCTCCAATCTCACTCTTACATGTAAAGGATCTAAGATTAAAACTCTATCAAATGCCATCAATGATTCGTTATATTCTTTAAGTTCTAAATGGCAAAGTCCAATATAAAAATGGAACTCTGGATTTTCAGGAGCTTGATGTGACAACTTTTCAAATCTTTTAAGTGCATATGAAAACTCTTTTTGGTGATAAAGCTTTAAAGCATTACTAGACTCTGCTTGAAACTCATCAAAAACATTTTGTCCAAAAAGCATACTACATGTAAATAATATCAATATAATTTTTTTCATCTAACTGTCCTACTACTTGTTATTCTAAAGGTCGCATTGCTTTAAAAACACCAATGGCTGTTTTATCAGATACTGTTGTTCTCAAAGAGCCCCCTATTGCTTGTGCTTCATCACCATAAAATGAACCATTCACTACAGAAGAAGGATCTGATATAGAATTTTCATTAATAAGAACAGAAGTGTTAGCAGTAAATGCTCCATTTCCAAAAGCAGTCTGTGAAAAATTTTGCAACCTCCACACCTCAGGAGTAGTTTCATTTGTTTGAAACTGAATGTAGCTAGAGGTACTTAAAGGAGTTTCTGCCCCAAAATCAAAGGCGAGAGATACAATATTGTTATTAGTAGGGTCTATACCTACATAAGAATCTGCCGTGCTATCGTATATATACCCTATGCTTTTCCCCGTATATGTATAAGAAGATTCAGGGTTATTTACTATGTAACTTGCTGCGTTACCTGTGTCAATACCAGCAACCCAAAAGTTAAGTCCTTCAAGGAGCTTATTTTTGTTATTGTAATCATATTGCCAATAACCCCAAGAAACATACTCATTTGGAATTGTGTTTTCTGTTTGTAACCAAGAATCTGGTTTTGAATCAAAACTTTTAATACTAAAATTATTAATATTATTATAAGTTAAAGTATTAGCTTTGGGACTGAGAATTTCCATAGAAAATGTATCATCACTATAACTTATTGCACTAGGACCAGGTATCCTTACAGAGTCACCCTCAAATACAAGAACAAAGCTTCCATCATTCGTAAAGATATTATTTACACCTTGATGATAACCCCTTGTAGCATATCCATTTAAAATTTTTTGTCCAACCAAAGAAGAAGAATCTGCAGTCAAATCAGCCGTCCAATAAGCAGGTAATTTATAAGTTATGTTAATTGGTTGACAGTTTGGATATGTACCAACTGAGTTTGCAGGGCATCCGCCAGAAGATTGCACTTTGTCATTTATATTTTTTTGAAGATTTTCTGTTGCATTTTCTTGAAGATTTGTTTTTGTTGCATCACTTGTGCTTTTTCCAGCTCCATCAGCAGGATTCTCTCCCCCAACTATACCAGCACTTTGAGGATTGTCATCACCACCTAAACCTCCCCCTTCCATATCACTAGGCTCTTCCGCTCCACTTCCATCACCTGCAACAAAAGTTTTCTTTCCAGCTCCTACAACAACTCCCGTACCACCACTTAGTGGCTTAACTTCAATAGAGCCTTGTAAACATCCTATCACATCTCCTGTATCACTTAATGCTCCAACAACTATCGTTCCTCTGATACCTATAGTGGCTGTCTTTGTTTGTAATGTAAAGTTTTGAGGTGCAATTTTGCCGATTTTTCCTGTAATAGCTTTAAAAGTGCCCTTAGCAAAGCCAAATTTCGCCTTATGTTTTTGCTCATCATATAGATAATCTTCAACTTTAAACTCACTTAAAGGACCAAGAGAAATAACAGTGTTATCTTCAAAACGAATTTGTACTCGACTACCTTTTCCTGTTTCAATAGAATCTTTTTCTAAGATTTCTGTTCCATTTTGAGCAGCAATTTTTGAATCTCCTCTTTGAATGCTTACTACTCCTTTTTTTAAAGAAACAGAACCAATTGAAGCGAATCCAAATGTTATACATAAAAACAACATACTAAAAACATGTATTAAATTCATAATTTACTCTTTCTTGTGGTAACATAATAAATTATAGCGTTTTATTCCATTTAAAACAATAATTCAAGCTAAAAGTGCGTTATCTAAATTTCAATATAAAAAGCTTAACTGATGTACATATAAGAGGTTAAAGTACTATGGTAATAAGTTTTAAGTTATTCATGACATTCACTTTAACAAACTTATTTTAACTTAACAATTATTTTAATTTATTTTTGTCATTACTAGTATTTAATTGTTCTACCCAGCCCCTTAATATCATGAAAATCTTGCAAAAGCATCATATTGTGGAGTTGAATTACCATCACATCTTTTGTTACTAGAATATTCAAATATTACATCCTCCCGAATACTTTCATAAAGAAAAAAAATATACTTTCTTTTATTATCGAGTAGTGTTGTCATAACTCCATTTATATTACATTTGATAGTTACACTTACTTTAGTGAATTTTTTCATTCTTTATTCTTCATTGTAGCTTCATATGAATGTGTAGTATTTAACTTCAACTTGTAAAAACATTGCAATTTTAACGACTCAAAGCTATTCTATATCCTAAAGATGGGATAGTATCGATAATTTTATATTTTAACTTTGCTCTTAATCTACTAATCAATGCTCTTGTTGTATTTACATTGAAATTTTTATCTGGCCATATCTCGTTTTCTATATCATATAAACTTACTATTTGATTTGCCGAGTTTATTAAAAGACTCAAAAGCTGTCGTTCTCTTTTTGTTAATTTTATAAATGATCCATTGTAGATAAGCTCGTTAGAAGAACTGTCATAGCTAAACTCATCATCTAAAACTACATCTCCTTTTAAACCATCTTCATCAGGGCTGTTCATCAAAGCAATTTGCATGGCTGCTTGTAGTGATTGTATGGTTATTGGCTTTATGATGTAAGCTGAGGGATTTGTTTTAACGGCTCTTTTTATATCTTCTTCCCCATTTAATGCTGTTGAGTATATTATCTGTATATTTTTATCATATATCTTTATTGCTTTTGCAGTATCTATGCCATCTGCATCACCTTTTATACAAATATCCATCAAAACTAAGTCGATTTTTTCTTTACATATAAGAGCTATTGCATCTTTAGAGTTTGAAACAATCCCTACTACATTGTAGCCCAAAGATTGAACACTTTGTGATAAATCTAATGCTACTAAACTCTCATCTTCAACTATTAAAATTTGTTTCATTCTTTACTCACTTTAAACTTTATTGCATAGCCAAATCTATTGTCAGATTGTACTTTTATAGAACCTTCGAGCTGATTGACCACCAATGCCTCTACTAGTTTTAAGCCTAGTGAATTATCTTTGAAAGAGTTGTTTTCATAGCCCTTACCGTTGTCACTAATTCTCAAAATATACTCATCATTAATTTTAGCCAAATATATATAAATTTCGCCTCCATCTTCCCCAAAAGCATGTTTGATTGAATTTGACATGATTTCATTTATAACTAGTCCTATGTATACAGCCTGTCTTAAAGGCAAAGTTGCTGCTACTTCGATATTGATGTCAATGTTTTCATCGATAAAACTACTCTCCATCTCTTCACAAAGTTCACCTATATACTCACTCATATCTACATTTGAAATGTCATCATTATCACAAAGAATTTCATGTGTTTTTGCTATAGATTTTATGCGATTTTGTAGTTTTCCAAACTCTATATCAATAATTTCATGTTTTTGTTCATGTTGCTGTAGTCTTGCAATAGAAAGAATCAATTGAAGGTTGTTTTTTACCCTATGATGCAGTTCTCGTAAAAGTACTGTCTTTTCATCTACTGCTTTTTGCAATTCTTTTGTTTTTTGAGTTACTTCTGCTTGGATGATATCTTGCCTGTTTTGCATCTCTTTTATGAGTTTATTGTTTATATCATTTTTTAATTTTACTTCATTGATATAATGTATAGAAGTCAAAATAGAATACAAAATAAACCCGCCAACAAGTGGAAAAACTATATTTAAAATCAGACCAAAACTAACAAAAAGTAGATACGCTACAACAAAAAATCCAAAAGTTATAAAAGTAGAAAATATAGTATTTTTAACCGCTCCATGCATAGAAAAAATGACAAGCAAAAAGAGGATTATGAACAACAAGCCAATGTCTAAAAGCTCTATCATATTTGGTTTTGTCAAAAAATCATGATTTAAAATATTATCAATCACATTAGCGTGTAACTCAAGACCACTAAAAGTACTATCAAGTGGAGTAGCTCTTAGATCATAGTACCTACTTGTACTTGCTCCAATTAGTACTATTTTGTCTTTTATAAGTTCTTTTTTAAAGCTATTTGTATAGATTTGACTTGCTGAAATGTGCTTATAAGATTTTGAAGTCCCTTTAAAGTTTACCATCAAACGACCAAATCTGTCAGTTGGTATAGAATAATCATCTAAAGATATACTGTTAATGCCAGGACTAGAATAGTCTACTGTAACTAATTTTTTTTTCCAAAATATTCTTACAATTTCCAATGATAGTGAAGGGTATAAAACATCTTTATATTTGATTATTAAAGGAACACTTCTTGTAACGCCATCTTCATCTGATATCATATTAAAAAAGCCGCTGGAAATTGTGCTGTTTTGTAGTAAATCTATGTTTGAAATAATCCCTTTAGCTTCTGGTAAATACTCTTTTTTATCGTAACCTTTTTGCACCATAACAAAGGGAATATTTGGAATTTTACCTTTAACAGTGGTGGAGCTAAAATCAAAAATATAACCACCAACAACAGATGCCTTTTTAAAAGATTCTGATAAAACCTCATCATAGTCCTGTTCTTGTTTGTAATCTAAGCCTAATTTACTCAAAACAACTTTTGGAGAATTTTTATCTGTTTCAGGAAATGCCACACCTAAACCTATGATAGAAGCATTTGCATTGGATAAATTATCAATAATGGTTGCAAGTTTATCTCTAGAAAAACCTTTCATATCTGTCAAACTTTTTTCATCAATATCTACAATAACTATTTGATTGCTTGGCTTTTCCACTCCCCTCATAGAAAAGAAAATATCAGTAAACTTGTTATTGATATTTTCTAAAAATTGAAAGTTTTGTGTATAAATATATGAAAAAAGTATCCATATTAACAAAGAGATTATAATCTTTGTTCTTTTCATTAGTTATACTTTATGTTCAATACTTCACTCTCAACTATGTTGCCTGCTTTATCATAAGCTTTTACCATATAAAAGTATGTTGTTTTTTTAGAAATACTTTTATCTATGTAGCTTTTTTCTTTTATAAAATTTGAGATATTTGTATAGTTTGGTGCTTCTGCCCCTCTTCTAAATAAACTAAATCCAGCATAATCTTTATCTTTACATGTAAAGCTTGCTTTAATACCTTCTTTTGTTTTTAAAAGCTTAAATGCTTCAATTTTAACAGGTGTTGTATCTGGTAAATTTATCTCTTTTTTCTTTATTTTAACTGACTCATTACTACTTTTATCAACAGCTGTAACAACATATACATTAACACCACTATGAGGTTTTTTATCTTTAAACATGCTCATTAAAACTGGTTCTTTATTTAGCTTTGTATAGTTTTTATCTATTATTGTATACACGTTATAATGACTTAAATCTTCAGCTATAACCTTTTCCCACTCTAAAACTATTTCATCAGTGTAAGCTCTAAATTTTTTCACAAATGGCTGCTTTGGAGCTGTAACATCTGGTAATTTAACCTTTATAATTTTTGAGGGATAACTCTCATTAAAAGTCTCATCAACAGCACTCACACGATAAAAATAAGGGAATCTACTTAGTTTTTCAGACATATTATAGTCATAAGAATTAGTTTTAATCAAATCTGTATTTAACAAACTCCATTGTTCAGCATCTATATCCATGCTCATATATATTCTATATCCAGCTAAATTTGTATCTTTCACTTTATCCCAGCTAAATGCTATTTGTCCTTTTTTATTCACATCAGCTTTAAAATTTGTTGGAACAGCAGGAGGTGTTGTATCACTAGCGTAAGCTAATTTAATAGTAGAGGGTAAAGACTCTCCCTTTAAATTAGATACTGTGATATAGTAATAGTAGTTTTTCCCTGCTTGAAAATTTTTATCATAATAAAACTCATCTTTTATAAGCTCTTTATTTATTTTTCTAAAATTTCCTTGATAAATTGTACTTCTATAAACATTGTACCCCAAGCTTTCAGTACTTTTACTCCAACGAATAACCCTTTTTGTGTCACTATTAGTAATGAACACATCTTTGATGGTCTGTGGCTTACTTATTTTTTCTTTTAACTCTGCACTAAAGTGAGAAGAAGGTCTTCCCTCTTTTGAAAACATATCAACCTTACGAATGTAGTAAGTAGCTTTTTCTCCTATTTTTATAGAAGTATCTTTATACAAAAATTTAGCTCTTGTTGCAAAATCTCTACTTATATAGATGATATTTTTATTCAGTTTTTTAAACTTTTTTTCATTACTCAGTTTTCTATACACATTGTAATAAGCAAAGGCATCTTGTGTATCCCACCTTAATCCTATTTCATCATTTAAAGGAGTTGCTTTAGTCCACATGAAGTCATATTTTTTAGCTTTTTTGTAAGTATGTGCCAAAATAGTTCTATTATAAACTTCTTTTTTATTTTTGTAGGCTACTACTGTATATGTATAAACTTTATCTTTTTTGACATTCAAATCTTTATAATACTGACCAATGTTTTGAGCAAAAGCATAATCTCGCATAAATTTTAAAAGCCTAAATCCTTTCACACGTTGTTCTATTTGCATCACTTGAATTTTCTCTTTTGGATTTTTAACTTTAGCATAAGGGTATACCATAAAAATATAGTCCTTACTGTAACCACCTTTTTCAAGTTGCTCTAAACTTATGGGTTTGACTTCCTTTATAAGTTTTGGTTTTTCATTCCCTTCACTTTTATATATCTTATATGTATATTCACTTGAGTATTCAGGTGTAAACCACTTTAATTCGATCTCCTCTTGATTGTACTGTACAAACAAAGAAAGTACAGATGTATTGCTATTTGCATAAGAAAAACTCATAATTAATGCTAAAATAAATATTATTTTCTTCATTATCTTATCCCCGCTCCAAGATTTACTTTTACGCCAGTTTTACCAGCTATATCATTAATTATAACACTTCCTACTTGTCCAGCACCATATTGAGTTGCTCCACCACCAACTTGAGGTGCACCACCAGAAAATCCGCCCCCAAAAACAATATCACCAACTTTCACACCAACTTTTCCTTTTTTAATTTTTCCCTTCATCTCTGCTATATCTTCTTCTAGTTGTTTTTTTGCTTCTTCTTCTTGTACACTAAATGGAGCGCCAGGAATTATACTCATCTCTTTACTCAAAATCAAATTATTTCCTATAACAGTTAAATACTCTATATCTACACTAAATTCTCTAACTATTCCAGGGAAAATTACTTTCTCACCACTTAACTCTCTTACCATAGTCTCCATTGAGCCATCATTTTTCTCAATTTGAAATGTTCCTGTCACTTTTGTCTTAATTCCTGAAGTAACATAGATATCAAGCAAGCCATCATCCAATTTATATCTTAATTCGTTATAAAAACCATTGTTATATTGATTTGATGCATATATGCTTCCAACACTGCCCATACTAGTAAGATTAGTGCCTAACATAATTCCACTTGATCCAATTCTATCTACATCAAAACTAACTGTTATAGTAGGATTTAAAACACCTTGCATCTGCTCTACTTTTCTCTTAGCTTCTTCTCGTGTATCGTTATAAGCAACTTCAAATTTAGATGTATATACCTCTGCCCCTTGAGCCAATTTATCAAAAACTTTTATCTTGTATAAATTAGCTCTATAGTAAGTATAACTTTTACCTCTTGAAAAAGAAGAATGTAGTTTAGTACCTAAAGCTTCCTCTTTATTAGGATTTTTGAAAGTTTTATTTCCCAATAGAAGTGTTGCTGGCATTGCTTGTGCTATAGAAAGCTCTTTTTGGCTTAATTGTTGGGACTGCTGCATTTGTAATCCTCCACTTGAACCATCAGCGCTTTGTGCTGCTAAAAGTAGAAGTTTCATTTTATCATTATCCAGTGCTAGATTATCTCCCCCTAGCAAAGTCGGTGTTTGTGCTTGCATAGTATTGTTTACTACGCTATTTGGCACTTCTTCAACACCATCATCTTCAGTAAAGTCATTAAAAGGATTTAGATACTTACCATTTGCAACAAAAGTTTCTCTTACATCTCCTTCTTCATTCACACAGTATCTATAAATTCTAAGTTTTTTAGATGGTTGAAATGTAGAAACGATAACATCTCCTGTTGTAGGTTCTGTAAATGTACCAGGGATATCATTATTATCTGCATCTTCGACTTTTATTTCATAGTTTTTATGGTACTTACTATGGACACCGCCTTCTAATCTATCCACAGCTAATTTATTATAATAAACATGTATTTTACTACTTTCATTTATATTGTTTGCACCATCTTTTGGAGTAACTTTACTTACTAACTGCTCAAACGATACTTTATCGTCTTGTGTAGTTTTAAAAACTTTGTGTATTACCTCAGTATCAGTCTCAATCTTACCATTTTCTTCGTATGTCCCAGTCATCCTTCCTAGTAAAGTGTAAGTTGTATCTCTTTTTAAAAGACCAGTTTTGACCATATAAGTAGCGCCCATGTAATCGCCTTCCAAAGGTAGCTTTTCTAATGCAACATGATTATAATTTGAGGAATTATTAGGCATAAATGATGCTGCATAATCTTGAGCTGAAACACTTCCTTCTATGAGTGTAAAATTTGTAACTTCTACATCTATACCTTCAGTTGATTTTTGAAAATTACTATAAACTTTAAAAAGTGGCATCAAGCTAATATCTGTTTGAGATGCTGGAGTTACCTTATCATATATGTCCAAGTCTATCTTTGGAACTCTTTGAATATCTCCACTTCCATAAATATACCCATCAAAATGTATGCTTTTTCCAAATATTTTAATTCCAGCTTTTCCAAACACATAATTGTGTTGATTTCCAATAGCAACATCTACTTTTGCATCTGCTCCAACTTCCAAACAACCTCCATAACATGCAGCTAGTGTTACTTCTACATATGCTTGAGCCATAAACTGATACTCTGGTCTATAAATAAGCAAGGCTTTAAGACCAGCATTGAGTTTAAATCTCAAAGAAGGATCTGGACCCCACCAATCTTTACTCCATTTTTTATCTACCTTAACTCCTTCACCAAAAGCTATAGCATTTTGATCTACCATAAAAAATCCATATCCGTCGAAACCAAATATACCAACAGTAACATGCCCTAATTCTTTATAGCCTTGAAAAGCAAATGCGTATGCAGGATCAGTTCCTATAAAAAGATGTTTTTCATTTGATGAAATCACAGTATCTAACTTTCCTTTAACGGTGATTTTGTTATACACAATATCTGCTGTTGCAGTTGCTTGAAACATTGTATCTGAGAAAGTTATTTCTGCTCCTATATATTGTTTAGATGGTTTTTCACTTAAATCAGACATAATCCAACTATCTCCAGTTAAAGCTAGCTGGGAAAACTTATCTCCAACTACTGAAGCTGATACTTGTATATCTCCATGCCATATATAACCATTATCACTACTTGTACCAAGTGTAGTATTTAACATCAAAGTTAAGCTATCAGCAGTCGGTATGAAATCTTTTGCTTCACTATTATAAATCATATTATATGCAACACCACCACCAACTTTAAACATTTTCAATGGACCAAAAGGTATACCATTACCAACTCCACCACTAGCATCAGCCATCCAATAAAAAAGTTCCCCTTTTTGTCCTATTCTAACTTTTCCAGTACCTGTAAACACACTTTTCATACTAACGCTTACTTGGGCAGCAAAACTATTTCCATAAACATCATATTTATAATTTGGAGAATTTTCATCATACCAACCAATACTACCACTAGCAGTTAAATAGTTTTGATTTATGTTAACTGCTATTTCATTAACTTTTATTTTTTTATTACTATACAATGTAACATCAGCATCTTTAACACTTGCAATCACTAAAGACAAATCGCCCTTAGCCCGTACATAAAATAAATCCCCTTCTACACCAAGGCCAATTTGATTGATATTCATACCAAGGCCACCCAAAGAAGCTGATGCATCAGTCTCAACAAATACACCTGCATTTTTGACGCTAACACCATCTTCTGATAGTTTTAAATCAGTAAAATTTAAATTTGCATCCGCATTTAAAATACTATGCTGTAATTTTACATTTCCACCTAAACTCACCCAAAAATCACTAAAATCTTCTGATGCTTCAGCTCCTGTAAAATTAAATACTGCAAAATTAGGTATATTAACAGAGGCCAATTCTTGACCTTCAGGAACATCAACACCAAAAGAGTCTACACCATCTCTATCTATCGTAGCATTCAAGCCAAGATTTAGTGCTTCTCCAGTGCTTAAAAAAGAACTGTTTTCATATAAAACTTTCATACTTCCTTCAATATTAGTTCCAAATGTAACTTGTAAATAATTTAAAAATAATTTATCAAAAAGTTCTATCTTTGCATTATTTAAACTTATAGAACCTTCCAATCCATCAGCACTAATTTTAAAATCATCTGATAATGAAATATTTTCTGATATTCCTTTATAAGAAAAATCACCTGAAACTCCTATAGAAGGATAATCAGATGAAGCTAAATCTAAAGTTCCACTAAGATTTTTAAATTCAAAATTATCTTTTACATGTAAAACATTCCCCTCAGGTAATGACCAGCTTATTGAATCTGAAACAAATGCTAGAGCTGCTTTAGCTTGAGCTTTATCAGCTTCATCAAAGAAAGATGATATGTCTACAGAACCAACAAGCTCATTTAGTTTTATTGGTAACTCTTGTGAAGAATCTACATGTATACCTACTTTTGTTAATTCTATACTTACTTTTTCTGATAAGATACTAGTAGAAAAGTCCGTAAATGTTGCTTTTGCATCTCCTTCAAAACCACTACCACTAACCTCAAAATCTGAGGCACTAAGCTCACCTATACTTATAGCACTCAAAGCAGATGAGTGAGCAATAACAGAAGAATCTAAAACCACTTTATATACACCTTCACTTGTTTCAACCAATGTACCACTAGGACTTTGAAGTGTTATAAAGTTATCATCATCTTGTTTATAGACCAAATCTTCACTAAAGGAAAAACCATAAGTTTTAAGCCCTGAATCTGCTGTTTGATATGTCAAACCTATATGTTTGTTTTTACTAAAAAGTTTTCCAAAGAACAAAGTTCCATCTGCACCACTTATACTAGCCCCACTACTACCGGCACTTGCATTAACATTCTTAAGCTCCACTCTAACATCGTCATTGGCACCATCGCCTAATTCCAAAATCTTAGTATTTATTCGTGCATTTTGGGCGCTTACATTCCACTCTATACTAGTTTTTTTAATCTCAGCTCTACTTACATCAAAAACACCACTCAAGTTCACACCAGATAAAACTTCATAGTCAGTAAAAGTTGCTGTTGTATGAAAAACAGCAACTGGATTTTTCCAATTACTCAAATCAAGTGAACCACCTATCGTGTTAACAACTATCTTATTAGCTAAAAAGGTATGCGTTCCAGGAAGCTCCCACTCAAAATTACCATCTATTGGTACATCACTTTCCATAAGTTGCGATAAACTTATACTTTGGTTATTTAGCATATTTGTAAAGGCTATGTCTGCATTAAAATTACTCAAACCAACATTAAGCCCACTAAGATTTAGCTTTACATGTAAAGTAGGAGTTAAACCATCTTGAAACTTGAGTTCTATTTTTTTACTATCTTCTTCATATAACTCTAAATCATCCATAGTTGCACTCACATAAGCATCAAAACCACTTTTTGAAATTTTTGCATTTTTAAGAGTAACACTTTTAAACACACTATCTAAGCCACTTACATTAGCTTCAAATATTGTGAGTTCTGGACTTTTTAAATCTGCTAAGTTAATTTTTCCTTTTAGATTTTCTAAAAATAAAGCAGTATCTGCAAGTTGATTTTTCCCATCTATTTCCCAAGAATAGAAATCATCTTCTAAACTTCGTAGCTTTGCTTCACTATCATTTAATAAAGTTCCTAAATGAACACTGGCACTTATATCGGTTATACCTAGTTTTACACCTGAACTGTTTACTTTTAAATTTAATTGTGGAGATTTGTCAAAAACTAATTTGACATTTTTTTCTTTCCAAATGTTTATATCACTCAAGGAAGCAGAAAGTGATCCACTAAAACCACTTTTTGAAATACTTACATTTTTTAACCCTGCTTTTGTCACATACTTAAACGCCGTACCATAACCACTAAGGTCAGCTAAACCATTAAGAGTTATTTGTGGATTTGAAAAATCACTCAAATCAATAGAACCACCAAGTTCACTTAAAAGTATATTTGAACTTAAAAGAGGTATATTATTTATATCTATATTCCATCTTAAAGCAGTCTCTTGTACTATTTCTCTACCTGTATCTGTTACACTTGATTTAACGCCACTCAATAAAGAAGATACTCCATCTTGTGGTAAGACATCCCCTATAGTTGCTTCTGCATTATCTAACAGATCACCAAAATTTAAATTTGCTGCTAAGTTAGAAAAGCCCATATCAAAGCCACTTGTATTTAAAGATATACTTATAGTTGGGTTTTGTAAAAAATCCATATATACATTTTTCTCTTTCCAAATATCAACTTTGCCTAAACTTGCACTCAAACTTGCTTTAAAACCACTTTTTGAAATAATTACATCTTTCAGTTCTACGCTTTGAACCGAAGATAAAGCACCTTTATACTCACTCAAATCAATATTTGCATCAAAGAAAATTTTTGGATTTGAAAAATCTTTTATATCTAATTTTGCATTTTTAATATCTTTTATAATTGCTTTTGCTTCACTATATAGCTTGTTTTTTCCTTCAAGTTCCCATGAGTACATACCATCTTTTAAACTTTTAAGACTTGCTGTTTTTCCATTTAACAAATCTCCAAAGTGGATATCTGCTTCACCTCCACTAAACCCAAAATCTACACCACTATTTTTAATTTCGACACTTACAACAGGAGAAGTTGTAAACTTAACGGATACATCTTTACCAACTCCACCACGGTCGAGAACTACGATAGGATCAAATCCACCCTCTTTACTTAAACTACCACTAAAACCTGTTGAAGAGATAGTTGCACTAAAAGTTGCTCCATCAAATGCTTTTATCGCTGGTTCTGTGTATAAGGACAGATTTACACTACTACTTAAAGATATACTTTTCACATTTGGATTGAAATTAATTTCTGGTGCTTTAAGAGCAAATTTACTTCCTAAAAGATAAACATCATTACTGAGTGTCACACTATAATTTCCCAAATCATCAACAGCTTGTGAAAAAGTTGCAATAGCAGATTCGGCACCATTTTGTGCCGTAGTCAATAAATCACCAAAATCTATAAATGCACTCAATTCACCAAAGTCAAAACCAACACCACTTCCATCGACTGTCACACCAATTGAAGGTTTTCCATTGATTGTTAACTTAACTTTCTTTTGAGCCCATATATTTATAGGTTCCAAGTCATCTTCTACTGTTATAGTTCCAACAAAACTTGTAGGATTTATATCCATATCAAAGGCTGAACCATTTAGTGCATTTAATATTGTATTATTTTTATATCCACTTAAATCTACTGAACTTGCTATTTTAATATTTTTTGTAGATAAATTAAGGCTAGAAATTATGCCTTGAAATGCTAAGTTAGAATCTAAAAGCTTCACTTTAGTAGGCAAACTCAAACTCAAGGCTTGAACACCATTTTCAGTAATTGTCCCTATAGAAGCTATAACACTACTCGCTGCTTCATCAGTAGTAGTAAGAAGTGAACCAAAGTCCAAATCAGCATCAATATTAGATATGTTAAATTTTGGTAAAGATTCCGTTCCTGTTATATTTATACCAAATGATGGCCCACTCTCACCATTAAAAACAATTTTCACATCTTTTGGTTTATATATGTCGATTGAGCTTGGTTTATCAGATGTAATTGTTCCTTGAAAACCATCTGTTGAAAGGGTTCCAACAATTTTAGCTCCACTTATATGTTTTGCTATGATGTTTTCATCATAAGCACTAAAATCAAGACCAATATCAAAGGTTAAAACAGGAGCTTCTAAATCACTTAAATCAACACTAGCATTAAAACCACTTGGCAGTTTTATCTTACTTCCTAAAAGATACATAGAGTCTGTTAAATTAAGAGTTGGAGTTTCAATACTTCCTAAAGAAATTGATTTATTTAGAGATTGTCCTTGTAAATTTGTAAATAGATTCCCAAAGTAGATTTTAGGGGTAACGCCACTTAACGAAAATTCTGGCATTTCATTAGTTATATTAAAAGTGAAAGATGGACTCTCTCCTTCAAAAACCAATCGTACATCATCTTGTTCGCTTCCTCGCTCAAGTATTGTAACAGGATCAATCCCACCACTAGCAGTTAAGGTTCCACTCAATCCTGTACTTGATATGGTCGCACTTAAATTTGCATTATTTAAATTTTGAGCAAATTCATTTGTAAAACCATCTAAATTTACTGAACTTGAAAAACTAAATGATGGCGCTGAATAATCTTTTAAATCAAAACTTAGACTTAACCCTTTCGGTATTTTAATTCCCGTATCTAATAAATAAACATCTTGAGGAATTTCTACTGTTGGCGTTCTTCCAAAATCTTCCAATCCAAATTGTACTTCCACTCCTTGTGCATAAGTTAAAAGTGTTCCAAATTTAAACTGAGCAGATGGTATATCAAAATCTACTTTAGGTAAATCATCTCCAAGATTATAACCTATAGTAAATGCTCCACTAGAAACATAAAGTAAAACACCTTTTTCTCTCCAAATATTTATTGTTTGTGCTTCAAATGGTACATTTAAATCAAAACTTGTTGGTAAAAACTTACTTGTACTTGGTAAATCTATCGTTCCTAAAGATGAAGCTAAAGTATCTTTAAAAGCTATGTTACCTACTATCTTATTATTTGCTGGGGTAGGAGAAAACACCATACTGTTAATGTTTAAATCTGCAATTGGAGTTTCAATTGTAAAAGGAGTATTATATGTTATATCTCCTAGTGTTACAATATTATCAAGTACTGTAAGATTTTCAAAATTTACATCTATTTTATTTGCTATATTCGTTATTTTAGATAGGTATGGAATCTCAATACTACCAGAACCATTTAGTTTACCATTTTGCAAGTTTGCATCTGCATTTAGGGTAAGTTTAAAACCAGCTATTGTAATTGTATCAGATAAATTTATCTCTACATCTTCAGGCTCAGCTGAAACAATGAAATCATCGCTTTGTGCACCTTTAATATCTTGAACAACTCTTAAAGAAAAGTCATAAGGTTTTTCTATTTTTGGAGAAAAACTCCATTCCCAGTCACTATTTCCTTTTGCTCTTGTCCAGCTATCTCCACCATCTGTTGTTATTTCTACAAATAAGGTATTTACATGTACAGCTTTATCTTCACTCTCTAAGATACCTCTAACAATGACTTTGCCGTCTTCTAAATCATCTGAATAAAATTCTATATCTCTGGGAAGTTCATCAAATTCTCTATCGTTAATAGTTATTTCATCTACAAATCCTATGTCATCAGCATTTTGTACTATGGTTTGTCTACTTTCACTACTATCTTTATCATATATATTTTCAATTGCTGCTAGTAATTGACTTCTAAGTGGTTCTTTAAAATTCTTTTTTATAAATTCTTTGAGTTCTTCTAGTGTCATACTCCCATGCCAACCGGCATTTTTTATGAGTTGTTCTTTTTCTTTTTGTGAATATTGTTTTACTTGAGGAGCACCAAAAGTACGAGCATAAGCTCTACTACCAGAGTTTACCTCAATATCTCCATTTGGAGTAAATAGCATAATCCTTCCATCTGTACACATAACAACATCTGCATCATCACCAACTTCTGCGGCAAAGACAGTTCCTCGTATACCTATAGTTGCATTTTTTGTTTGGAGTTTAAATCTCTTTGGAGCTATTTTCCCAATCTCTCCTGTAACGGTTTTAAAAAAACCTTTTAGTACTTTAAATTTTATGTTAGAATCTTGTTTCCCTGTAAAAAGGTAAGAGTCTATCTCAAACGAAGTATTTTGCCCTAAAGAAACGGCTGTGTTATCTTTGAAAAATATTTTTACTTTTGCATTTTTGCCAGTTTTTACAAAATCATGTTCTTTAAGTTCTAGTTTTTGCACAACTTGTATGTTTTTTCCATTGCGAACGAGAGTTGCATCTCCAACTACATCCACAACAGTACCAATATTTGCAAATAAACAAATAGAACTCAATAAAAATATAATTATTTTTTTCATGATAATGCCCTCTTTTTAACAATCTTAAAAAAATAATAACACAAACAGATTGCATTTAGCTTGCAAGAATATTGCATTATCTAGAAGTGGAAGGACAAAATGCCCTTCCTTTGACGTATTTTAAAAGTTCATTACCAATGAAACTTTTCCTCTGTATTCGTTATAAGTACTATCTGCTGTATCATCTACATGAACATCTCTTTTTTCAAGAAGAAGTCTTAGTATGTTTCTACCTTTTGTATCTAGTTTATATGTTGATCTAAACTGATAAGTTGCATTTTGAGTATTGTTTGAAGTAGAACTGCTATCATAATCTGTATCATTAATCATATACATGATATCTGCTGACAACCTTTTGTTATGTACATATCCAGCATCAATTTTAAAACCAATTTTATCTTGAGAATTCTCTATTAGCTGGTAATTTGGTCGCACAGTAAATCTATATGAACTGTCTTTCCCAAGGTTTTGCTTATATCCAAGAAGCCCTTTTATAGTGTGAGTTCTAGTGCTTGATGCATTGTTATCATCTTGGTCACTATAGTCATAACCAGCACCATATCTCCATCCACTCTTTTGGCGAAGGTTAAAGTCTACTCCTGCTGTTAGTCTATTACTATCTGTCACGTCATCATCTATATCTTTATTTGTTAGTCGGAAGTTAAAATCCCCTCTTTCTAAAAAACTAGGATTGTATGTAAGTGAAACTGCTTCATAGTAAATATTCTGAGTTCCATTAGTAACTGTTCCATCAAGATTGTTTCTGCTGTACTTCAAATCCATGCGAGCACGGAGTTCTTTGTTGATTGTCCATGTCGTTGAGTTTTCAATCTGCTCTTTGTCATCATTGGCACTTCCTCCAAATGATACAAAATCAGAATCTACTCTTTGATACACAAAATCACTTTTTACAGATTTTAAAACTGGTCTTGTTAAAAGTTTAAGGTAAACAGCTGTGCTTGAAGAAGAGTTGCTGTCTTCTTTGCCATCAGTAAAAGCTGCACGACCTTTTAGAGTAACATACTTGTTAAATCTCCATTTTCCATCTATTCCTAAACCATAACCATTTTTAGCTGTTGCATTGATATCACTAGCAACATCAAGTGCTGCAAAACTAAGGGCAATCTCTTTGGAACGCTCATGAATATACTTTGCTTCAAAGCCTCCTGTAAAGGTTGTTGGATTATCATCACCACCATCTTCAAGTAAATCTCTCCAAGATGCTGTTTGTGCTCCTGTGATTACTGTGTAATTCCAAGTATGGTCTTTTTCATCTGACTTATAAACTGCTTTAGCACCTTTTACGCTTCCACTAAAGATATATGGATTTAAAGATGCAGCTACATCACCGGCTTCAACTGTCCAAATCTTATCACGATAGTATGCTTTCATATAAAGTAACTCTGCACCATGAGCTTGAATACTATCACTATTGGTAGTTCTCATACGACTTTCCAATCCAGCTTCACCTTTTCCTAAAGGGCCTCTAAAATTTAAATTTAATTCTTCATTATGAGTGGTTTTTTCTCGTTCACTTGAACTTGTTCTTCCACCATCAACATCTACACTTTCTATATATGCACTGAGACGACCACTTACTTGCCAACCATCCACTTGTTCTGCTCCAAAGAGAGAACAAGCCACCAAGGCTGAAATTAATAATAGTTTTTTCATGATTATTCAACAACTTTACTAACATCATTATTATATTCATCTAATTCATTTATTTCCTTAGTTGAATCTACAAGAATTGTAACAGTTTGTCCTCCAAAGTTACACACAGGCAATGGTTCAATTATAGGATAAGTTGTAGAATCTCCCGGTAAAATATTTTCTTCATATGGTTTTTCTATAGTTCCTCCACAATACTCAATTTTATAATATATTGGAGCAATAGCTGTTGCAGTACCAGTATTATTGATATTAAAAGCAACATCTGAAATTCCACCGCCAGCTGGTATTGTTACCGTTAAATCAGGTAATGCTCCACCACCTGATACTGTATTTTCTGGCTCTTGTCCAGCAATTTGAGGTACTTCTTCTGTCCATTCACGTAAACTTTTACCCCAAAAGTTGTTTCCTGCTAATTCTATAAGTTTATATTTTCCATTGACTTCATCAAATAAAAATCTTGAATATCCTCTTTGATTTATCTCTCTATCACTAGTAGTTGCAAGATATCTTTTAGTCCACTGCACATAAAGAAATCTCTTATATCCATCTTCTGTTATTTTATCGACCCAAGTATCTACACTTAAGATGTCATAAACTCTTATATCCTGATCAATTGCATCATAAAATGTCATATAGTCTTGCTCAAATCTATCTTCTGAAACATATGAGAAAAATAGCCTAATATCTTCTTCCTCATAAGCATTCATCATTGCCCTAAAAACTTCTGTCACCTTATCATTTCTAGTCTGATCTTTAACAACAATATCTTTGTCGTATTCAGAAGCTGCAAATGAAAAAGTAGCTAAAAGTAACAGTAAAATCACACAAGTATTTTTTACCATAACATCTCCTTGTTTTCTATTTTTAAACAGTATACAAAAAATATATTGCAATATTATTGCATTGTTAACTTTTTGTTAACTTTTTGTTAATTTTTTGTTATATTATGGTTAACTTTGTAACTTTATTAGACTTTGAATTTTATTTTGTGTAAGAATAGCTCATTTTTTTCTACAGATAAACTGCCTTCTAGTTGATTGTTAACTAAAGAATCAACTAGTTTTAAACCTAAGCCATCACTTCCTAGAGAAGCTCTATCGTATCCGTTTCCACTATCTCCAACGATGAGCGAGTACTCATCATTTTCTTTATGTAAATAGATATATATTTTTCCATTATCATTATTAAATGCATGTTTTATAGAGTTTGAAACCAATTCATTTATCACAAGCCCTACATAAACAGCTTGTCTTAAGAACATCGTTGCATGTACATGTAAATCAAAATCAATGTCTATATCAATGATACTTTCACTCAATTCATTGTAAAGTTCATTGATATACTCTTTCATATCAATTTTAACAATATCTTCACTATCACAAAGTAGTTCATGAGTTTTTGATATGGCTTTTATCCTGTTTTCTAGTTTTTCAAACTCTAAAGAACTTTGATTGTTTTTTAAATCAAACCTTTGCAATCTTATAATCGATAAAATGAGCTGCAAGTTATTTTTTACTCTATGATTTAACTCTCTAAACAGAACCACTTTTTCTTCGAGAGCCATTTGTAAGTCATTAGTTCTATCAATAACTTGTGCTGCAACGATTTTTTGTCTATTATCCATCTCTTCAAACAGCTTTTTATTTAACTCTTTTTTTTGTGTTGTTAAAATATTAAGCTTATCCACAAAGGCCAACATTAAAAATACTGCTTCAATTACAGTAATCCAAAGTATGAGTTCAGGAAATCGGTCCATTGTTGAGATAAATCCCAGAGCATCAAATATCATTAGAAGATATCCAATGAATAACAACATCCAACCTACTAAAAAGAATCGTGCTTGCCTGTTTCCATGCTTATAAACATAGAGACCAGAATATGTATTAAAAATAATAAATAAAAGTCCTAAAACAACTGTTATTTCAGGAACATAAAAAAACTGCGTTCCAAAGATAAGTATCTGGATTAAAACGACTCCTATAAAGACTGTATATACTTTGTTTAAAGTTGTAAATTCTTCCATTTTTAAGAAATTTTTTGCAAATAAAGCTGCTGCCACTATCATAATAGAAACTTTTGGCACAACTATTAAATTATCTAAATAAACAAACCAAGAAGGTGCATATAAAGGTAAAAAACCTATATATGTCAACTGTTGGAACATCAATGTCAAAAGATAAAAAGCATAAAGGTAGTAACTTTTATCACCTGTATAAAAGAAAAGCATAACACTATAAATCACAAAAGAAGACAATAATCCAATAAAAAGCATTATTGAAAATTGCTTGATTTTATCATTGCTTTTAAACTCTTTTTCATCTAACACTTCCAAACCAAATTGTAAAGTAGTCGTAGTATTTTTTACTTTTACATAAATAAGTTTGATTTCATGAGGTGCAATGGTTATTTGATGTGAAGGGAAAATCTCTTGTCTATTTTCTTTTACATGTAAGAGTCCAGATTTATAAACTTTAAAACCATTTATAGGATCAAAAAAGTAGACTTCTTCTAACAGAGGATTATTTATCACTAAGTATTTATCCACTGTTTTATTCAAAAAATTAGTTAGTTTAATTTTAAGCCAGATTGTCTTTTTAGCATCAAACCCAAAATTGATATGGTGTTTATTAAAATCTTTAAAACCATCAGACTCTATTAGTTCTTTTACATGTAAACTTTCACTAGTGACAAGCATACTAGAAGTAACCATGATATCATTGGCTAAAATGTTTGTAAAATATAAAAATGCTACAATAAATGCTTTCAAGACTAAGGTTTACTCACGCCCCAAAATACATCGCCACTAAAATCTATTAGTTTATATTTACCTTTGATTTGGTCAAAAAGATACTCTGTGTTTCCTTCTACTTCTAACTCTTGATTATTATTAACAGTATGGTATCTTTTTGTCCATTTTATATATAAAAATCTTTTTTTACCATCGGTTGTGATTTTATCTATCCAGGTGTTGGTACTTAAAATATCATTTGTATTAAAATCTTCATCTACTGAATCATAAAATGATAAATAATCTTGTTGAAATTTGTTTTCCGAGACATACTGGAAAAATGATTTTTGATTTTTCTCTTTATAAGCTCTTTGCATTTTTTTAAACACTTTTTCTACCATTATATTTTCATTTATTTCAGATGAAGCAAATGTATATGTAGAAAAAATTAGAACTAAAACTAATATAACTCTCTTTATCATAGTAGATCCTTTAAACTTTATATGTCAGTATACTATAAAAAAATTGCAAATTAATTGTGTTTTAGATAAAATCTAAACAAATAAAGGAGTGTGAATGCAAGTAAATATTATTTACTGTAATCAGTGATCATATAGACCAAAAGCTTCCCGTGCGGGAGATGAAATATACGCGGCCTATCCTGATGCAGATCTAATCGGAGTTCCAAGTTTTGGAGGTGTTTTTGACATCGAAGTAGATGGTGTTACTATCTTTTCAAAAGATAAAGAGGGAAGATTTCCAATCGATGGAGAATTAGTAAAAAGAATTAAAGAATTAGAGTTTTCTAAAGGATAGGAACAACTAAAAATAGTGTAAACATACACAAAAGAGTCTGGAGAGTGATGATTGAAGCCATCAAGCTAACATCTCCTCCAAGCTCACGAGCTAAGATGTAAGCACTCACAGCTGTTGGCATAGCCCCAAAAACCACAACAATAGCTAACATTTCACTATTTAAACCAAATACTAAACCAACTCCATATATCACCATTGGAAAGTATAGTAATTTTGCAAAGACAGAAGTTATCAACTCTTTTTTTGCTGATTTTAAATACCTAAACTCTAGCCCAACACCAACAGACAAAAGTCCTATTGGTAAAGCTGCACCACTAAGAATAGTAAGAGATTTTAATGCAACTATAGGTAAAGTTACATCACCTGCATTTATAATCCCTCCAATCGCACAAGCGAGAATCAAAGGATTTTTGATAATAGTTTTAAAAAAAGACAGAAATGAAAATTTACCATCTCTAACAAAAATAGCAAAAGTAGAAACACAAAGTACATTGATAAAAGGTATAACAAAAGCCATAACAATTGCTGCCAAGACTAAGCCATTGTCTCCATAAACAGAATCAACAAAGGCAAGAAAAACATAAGTGTTAAACCTAATTCCACCTTGCATGATAGAAGTAAATGCTTTGTTGTTAAACTTTACGAAAAAATTCAACACAAGTAATGAAGAAAAGACAATCAGTATAGATAAAAGTGCTGTAATTACTAGGCCCAAAGTTTGTTCTAAATCTATATTTGAAGTAGATACTTTATAAACTAAAAGTGAAGGCATAAGAACATAGTAAGTAAACTTATCAGCCATTGGCCAAAAATCAGTTGAAGGAAACTTGATTGTTTTAAAAAAATATCCCAGCAAGATTAATGAGAAGATAGGTATCAGTGTATTTACTATGTGTTCCATTAGCTTTTTGTCCTAAAACCCTCTTTTTTAATAAGTTCTTTTAGCTTATCTCTACACTCGCCTTGAAACTCCATCCACTCATCTTTACATGTACCACCACTTCCAAGCTTTTTTTTGAGTTTTTTACAAAGCTCTTTTAACTCTTTTTCGTGCCTAAAAAAAGGGCCTATGATACTCACAGGTTTTCCCCTTCTTTTTTCTATTTTAAAGACTATAGCATGTTCATTTGGCTCTTTTTTTTCTTTTAAAATTTCTTTTATTTTTTTCTTTGTATCACTACTCCAAGCTTTATCATTATCTAAAGCCGAACCAATTTTAATGACCATGTTCTTCTTTATATGCCTCATAATCACCTTTAAAATCAATCACAGTGCCATCAGGTTTTAACTCAATAATTCTGTTTGCAAAAGCATCAATCAACTCTCTATCATGTGTAACGCAGATAACATTTCCTTGAAATTTAAACAGTCCTTCACCAAGAGCAATAATAGCCTCAAGATCGAGGTGATTATCAGGCTCATCAAGTGCTAAAAAATTTCCTTTTTGAAGCATCATTTTAGAGAGCATCATACGGTGTTTTTCTCCACCACTGATATTTTTGATACTCTTTTTTTGATCTTCACCAGAAAAAAGCATACGGCCTAAACACTTTCTAATTTCATCAAGGTCTTTATTTTCATCATAAGTTTGTAACCACTCAAAAAGTTGTTCATCACCATCAATCAGATCAGTTGTATTTTGTGGAAAATAACTTGGCTCGATTGTAGCTCCCCATTTTATTTCTCCACTATCAGCTTTCACCTCACCCATAATTATATTTAAAAGTGTTGTTTTTCCAACTCCATTTGGTCCAATAAGCGCAATTTTATCTTCTTTTTCTACTTTTAAAGAGAACTCTTTTAAAACTTCTTCATCATATGATTTACTGATATTAATTACCTCTAAAACTTCATTTCCTATATC
>Ga0193951_1000088_pt1 | contig 39082 bp, 37 predicted proteins | sample BB_2_MG_FD_140370 | JGI IMG/M metagenome (GOLD analysis project Ga0193951, IMG submission 140370) | Microbial mat bacterial communities from the Broadkill River, Lewes, Delaware, United States - BB_2_MG | ecosystem: Environmental > Aquatic > Freshwater > River > Microbial mats | place: USA...
AAAGGCTATTAAGCAAAGCGGTGTGGTAAGAACGTTGCTAATTCAAGGTATGGTAAATGTAATTTTAGCAAGAGAAATTGAACAACATTCATATGATCTTAAGAGCGCTGAAAACCCAACAGGATCGCTTACAGGTTTTGAATTGAAACAAATAAAGGAGCTATCTGATTATATTAATAATTTTCCAGAAACGAACTTAAGTGTTATTGAACTAGCAGCTAAGATTTCTATTAGTCCAGCAAAAGTGCAAGAAGGATTTAAGTTAATGCATGGTAAGACTCTAAATAATTATATTAGATACGTACGCGTTAAAAAGTCTGAAGAGCTTATTAAGAATACAGATTTAAATATTTCGGAAATAGTATATTCTCTTGGATTTTCAAGTAGAAGTTATTTTTCTAAAATATTTAAAGAACAATATAAATGTTCACCAATTGAGTACAAACAAAACATTAAGTTAGCTGCAACAGCATAATATATATGTTAGATTATTTTTAGGAGGTTGTTAGAATATTTCAATAATATTTTAACAACCTCTTTATCGTTGTAATGCGTTGTAGATTTTCTGAATGGTTGTAATGAAATTCTTATTTTTGATTTATGAATGACAATTTTACAAACGAATTCTTTGGTATAGGAATTCAGAATGGGAAAACCCCAGAAAATCTCGGTGTACTTTGGAGATCTGCTCAGAATCTCGGAGCAAGTTTTATTTTTACAATTGGTAACAGATACGCCAAACAAGCTTGTGATACACATAATGCTGTGAAATCAATGCCGTATTTTCATTATGATACATTTGAAGAGTTTTTTAATAATTTACCAAAAGGTGCACGTCTTGTAGGAGTAGAGTTAACTGAAAAAGCTGTACCATTAGAAACCTTTAATCATCCGAGACGTTGTGTCTATTTGTTAGGTGCAGAGGACCATGGTTTGTCTAATTTGGCCATCGAAAAAAGCCATTTTTTAATAAAGTTCAAGTCACAACTAAGTCTTAATGTCGCTGTGGCTGGAAGTATTGTATTGTACGATAGAGGTATTGCTAAACCAAGACTATAATTTCTTTAGTAATGAGACATAAAAAAAACCTTGAATTATTAATTCAAGGTTTTTTATAATATATTTTAAGAATGGTTTAACCATTCATAGAAATTAAAAATTCTTCATTATTTCTAGTTTGTTTAAAACGATCGTTAATGAATTCCATCGCTTCAACCGGATTCATATCTGCTAAATATTTACGCATTACCCACATTCTTTGTATGGTTGTTGCATCTAGTAAAATATCATCACGTCTCGTGCTAGATGATGTTAAATCGATAGCTGGGAAAATACGACGGTTAGAAATCTTACGATCTAACTGAAGTTCCATATTACCTGTTCCTTTAAATTCTTCAAAGATCACTTCATCCATTTTAGAACCTGTTTCAGTTAAAGCTGTTGCAATGATTGTTAAAGAACCTCCATTTTCAATGTTACGAGCTGCACCAAAGAAACGTTTTGGTTTATGTAAAGCATTGGCATCAACACCACCAGAAAGAATCTTACCAGAAGCGGGTTGTACCGAGTTATACGCTCTTGCCAAACGTGTAATTGAATCTAAAAGAATTACAACATCGTGGCCACATTCTACCAAACGCTTTGCTTTTTCTAAAACGATATTAGCGATTTTTACGTGTTCGTGTGCTTCTTTATCAAATGTAGACGCAATGACTTCACCACGAACGTTACGTTGCATATCTGTAACTTCTTCAGGACGTTCGTCAATTAATAAGATCATTTGATATACTTCAGGATGGTTTGCCGCAATAGCATTTGCCACATCCTTAAGTAACATCGTTTTACCTGTTTTTGGTTGCGATACAATCATACCACGTTGTCCTTTTCCTATTGGAGCAAACAAATCCATAATACGCGTAGAAATTGTCGCTTGCTTTTCGGCAATATTAAATTTCTCTTGCGGAAATAAAGGTGTTAAATGTTCAAAAGCCACTCTATCTCTAACCACATTAGGACTCTGTCCATTAATTTTACTCACTTTAATTAAAGGGAAATATTTTTCACCTTCTTTTGGCGGGCGCACATTGCCTAAAACGGTATCACCTACTTTTAATCCAAATAATCTAATTTGTGATTGTGAGACATAAATATCATCTGGTGACGACAAGTAATTATAATCCGATGATCTTAAAAATCCATAACCATCTTGCATAATGTCTAAAACACCTTCACTTTCAATAATAGCATCGAATTCAAAATCGGGTTCGCGGTAGCGATTTCTGCTATCCTTGTTGCCGTTGTTTTTGTTGCCATCTTTAGAACGCTGCTGTCTATTGTCTTTGTTTTGACGTCTATTATCTTCTTTACGTGGATTAGGACGTTTTTGTTCTTGTGGTTTATTGTTGGGTTTATCGTTAGTAGGTTTTTCTACTTTAGATTTAGTGTCTTGTGTTTTGCGCTCCTGAGGTTTGCGCGTATTGGTTTTCTTCTGCTCCTGAGGCTTAGCTTTAGTATCAGCTTGTTTATCTGCAGACTCAGCAGGTTTTTGCTCTTTATTATCCTTAGGTTTTTGTTGAATCCTAGCCCGTTTTTTAACAGGTTTAGTGTCCTGTTGCTTTGGTGAAGATGTAGTAGTTTCAGTTGCTACCTTAGTGTCTACCGCATCTGGATTTGCAGCTTGGTAATCTAAAATTTGATATACCAAGTCTAATTTTTTTTGTGTACGGTATTTAGGTACATTTAGTTGTTTCGCTATTTCCTGTAATTCAGGAAGTTTTTTAGCTTTTAACTGAGAAATTTCAAACATTCTGTATGTTGTATATGTATTATAATTTTGATATTATTAATTCAATGTTTTCTAAATGAAATAAAAAGAAAAAAAGTGAGATTAATTTGGAAGATTAGAAGGATGCAAGTCAGTACGTTACTTCTTTCTACTGCAATAATACAATTTTATTTTAAAATAATTTCTATCTTTTTAAAAATAAACTCCTAATTTTGCATAGCTTTTAGAGTAAAAGATATGATTCAACGCATTCAAACCTTGTATTTATTTTTAGCTGCTGTTATTTCAGCGGGTTTAATATTTGTGTTTCATTTGTGGACAAACAACGAAGGTGTTAAAATATATGCCCTAGACAATTATTTGTATTTAGGTCTGTTTTTAGGCTCAGCTTTGTTATCTTTGATATCAATATTTAGATTTAGTAATAGGAAATCTCAATTTGTTTTGGGACGACTCAATATAATATTAAACTTTATTTTACTAGGAATCTTTGTATATCAATCTCTAAACTTATCTGGAGAAATTAACGTTTCTGAGAAAGGTATTGGGGTTCTTCTTCCTGTTTTTTCTATTGTGTGTTTAGTCTTGGCTAACAAGGCTATTAAAAAGGATGAAGATCTTGTAAAATCTGTAGATCGATTACGATAGACCTAAAATCTTAGTAGTATTAGTGTGAAAAACCCAGACGCTGCCGTCTGGGTTTTTTTTATCTTTTTTTTACAAAAATGGATTTGTTTTTTTTTTATCGTTTTAGATTTTTATTGAAGACCATGAATGCCTGCTTTCAAATTAAAACACCTCACTACTTGTTGGGGTTATATTAATTATTTTAGAATTATTATATAGTGTTAAAAGCTCTAAAACTAGTGTAGTTACGAGTTACCGAGTTTCAAATTCAATGACCTCTAAATCCGTAATATTTTTGCCATCAATTTTAAAACGAAGCATAGTTCTTACTTTATGAAAGCCATGTTTTCCTACAGCTCCTGGATTCATATGTATTAGGTTAAGTTTTTTATCTGGCATTACTTTTAAGATGTGAGAATGCCCTGTGATGAAAATATCTGGAGGATTGGCAACTAAAGCTTCTTTCACTTTAATATTGTATTTAGGAGGATAGCCGCCAATATGCGTTATCCAAACATCGACGCTTTCGCACATAAATCGATGATGCAATGGGAATTCTGCTCGGGCTTTAGCACCATCAATGTTACCGTACACAGCTTTTAATGGTTTTAATTTTTGTATGCTATCCGTAACTATTAAGTCACCAATATCACCAGCATGCCAAACTTCATCGGCTTGCTTTACATGCTTTAAAATGGCATCGTCGATGTAACTATGAGTATCAGATAATAGGAGTATTTTTTTCATATAGATGTAATGGAAAACAGCTAAAGCAGAACTTTATATTTTAGGATTTCTTTAGCAACTAAAACAGTAACTTTGCACTTTAACAAAAGTAAGATTTCTATTGCGATTTTTTATTGAACTTTCATATAATGGTAAAGCTTATCACGGTTGGCAAAATCAGCCCAATGCTATTTCTGTACAAGAAGTATTAGAAAAAGCGCTTTCAACCCTATTAAATACTGATATTGCTATAATGGGAGCAGGTAGAACAGATGCTGGCGTACATGCCTCGCAAATGTTTGCACATTTTGATTATGACGGTGATTTTAAGTCCATAGATATTGTGTATAAACTCAATTCTTTTTTGCCAAAAGATATTGCGGTTGCAGATGTGTTTGAAGTTCAATCAGATATACATGCTAGATTTCATGCTACAGAGCGAACGTACCATTATAAAATTTCTACATCGAAAAATGTATTTGATTATGATTTTGCTTATCAGGTGCAATTGCCAATTGATGTAAAGGCTATGAATGCGGCTTGTAAAATATTATTTAGGTATAAAGATTTTCAATGTTTTTCTAAGAGTAATACAGATGTAAAGACGTATAATTGTGACATTAAAGAAGCATATTGGACACAACAAAACGAGCAACTTATATTTACTATTACCGCAGATCGGTTTTTAAGAAATATGGTTAGAGCCATTGTGGGTACAATGCTTAATGTCGGTTTAGGAAAAATGAAAGCCGAAACATTACATGCTATAATTGCATCAAAGAATAGGGGTGAAGCTGGGTTTTCTGTGCCTGCACATGGATTGTATTTAGTGAAAATAGCATATCCTGAAACGATTAGAGTACATAGTTAAACTGAAAGTCGTTTTCAATACCATTGGAGAATAGTTATGACCAAAAAACAAAAAAAAATATTTGATACATCGTTATTTACACGATTGCTTCAGTACGTAAAACCTTATCGTGCAATTTTTATTGTGTCCTTAATCTGTGTTATTGGCTTGGCGTTATTTGGCGCATTTAGACCTTATGTGTTAAAAGAAGCTATAGATGTTAAGATTGCTAATAAAGAATATAATGGTTTTGTAATCTATATGGTTATAATGCTAGGATTATTGATTTTGGAAGTAGTATCGCAATTATTATTTATTTATTATGCGAGCTGGTTGGGGCAATCTGTAGTGAGAGATATACGTGTAAAATTATTTAAGCATATGCTTAAGTTTAAAATGACGTATTTTGATAAGTCTTCTGTAGGTGTGCTTATTACAAGGGCTGTCACAGATATGGAGCGTATTGCAGATATATTTGGACAAGGGCTTTTTATGATTTTTAGTGATGTTTTAAAGATGCTTGTCGTAGCCACATTTATGTCTTTTATTAATTTAAAACTCAGTTTAATTGTATTCTTAACGTTACCGATAGTTTTATTTGCGACTAATATTTTTCAAAAATATATGAAACGCGCTTTTGAGGATGTGCGTACAGAGGTCTCTAATCTCAATTCATTCGTTCAAGAGCGGGTTACTGGGATGAAAATCTTACAGTTATTTACACGTGAGGATACAGAGTTTAAGAAATTTAAAACCATTAACGAACGTCATAAAAAAGGTTGGTTAAAAACAGTTTGGTACAATTCTATTTTCTTTCCTATTGCAGAATTTTTAGCATCGCTAACCTTGGCCATGGTTATTTTGGTAGGAGGGTTTAATGCTGTATCAGGTACAGGAGATACCACTTTAGGTGAGTTAATTTCCTTTACGATGTTTATTCCTATGTTGTTTAGACCTCTCAATCAAATAGCAAATAAATTTAATACACTTCAGATGGGAATGGTGGCTGCAGATCGTGTGTTTAAGGTCTTAGATACCTCCTCTAATATTGATGACTTGGGGACTATTGAGGCCAGTCATTTTAAAGGCAATATTACATTTAATAAGGTGCGATTTTCGTATATCAGCGATGAAGAGGTTTTAAAAGGTATTTCGTTTAATGTAAATGCAGGCGAGACTGTTGCTATTGTAGGAGCGACAGGTGCCGGAAAATCAACGATTATAAATTTACTAAATAGATTTTACGATATTAATTCAGGCACGATCAAAATTGATGATACCGCTATTAAGGATATGACGCTAAGTTCGCTTAGAAGTCAAATTGCGATTGTGCTTCAAGATGTGTTTTTATTCGCTGATACCATTCTTAATAATATCACTTTAAATAATGCTAATATCACAGAATCTGATGTAATAAAAGCGGCGAAGGTTATCGGAATTCATGATTTTATTTCGAGTCTTCCAAATGGGTATCATTACAACGTTAAAGAACGCGGAGTCATGTTGTCTTCTGGACAACGTCAGTTAATTTCATTTTTAAGAGCCTATGTCACTAACCCTAGTATTTTAATACTAGATGAAGCGACCTCGTCTGTCGATTCGCATTCCGAACAACTGATACAGGATGCTACAGATAAAATTACTAAGGGTAGAACTTCGATTGTTATTGCACACCGACTAGCAACTATTCAGCAAGCAGATAAAATTATTGTGATGGATAATGGAGAAATTGTTGAAATTGGAACACATCAAACTCTATTAGAAAAAGAAAATGGCTATTATAAAAACCTTTATGAAGTTCAGTTTTTAAAGGAGGAAGTCGCTTAGAGGTCATCTTATTGAAGCTTAAAATCTTCTAGGTTTACAATTCCAGTTGCTAGCATTAGTACAAATACTAATATTGAAATTACAAGATATAACACAAAGAATAATCCAAAAAAGATAAGCGACCGAAGCATGAGGTGACCTGTTGTTAGTTTAAATATCCTTTTTAAAATAAAACAGTGATAGATAAACATTAATGGATAAATAAACATTGAAAACATAAAGTAGTGTTGCGGAACTACTAATAATATCAGTTGAGCAACAAAAACAGATATAATACTTAATAGTGACATTGAATATAAGTATATAACGATATGTTCGGTAAAGTTGTACTTTTTATCCAAGAATACAATCCAAGAAATTAGAGCAAAAAGGGGAATTAATAAAAAGTAAAATAAAGAATTATATTCTAAAATGGAACGCGATGTTGAGCTCATTATTTCTTGTGAACCTTTTACTCCGTTCAATAAATTAGAGAAATCTAAATATTCCAGATAAAATTTCTTAATGATAAATAATGAAATTCCTGATACTGTTAAGGAAAGTCCAAAAAAGCTTATTGGGTTAATGTATTTCTTTCTGACACCAGAAATAAAGCTAGTGATAACCAAATCTGGCTTAGAAACGAGATGAATAAAAGTCAAAACAAGGGCGTTGTCATAATTTAAAAATGTTTCACTGATGTATTCAAATAAGTTTTTGGCAGACAAACGGTTTCTAATCACTTTACCACCACAGCGGTTGCAATAACTATCTTTTTCAGATAACTCCGTATGGCAGTTTTTACAATTCACAAATTAAATATTTAAATAACCACTAATAAATAAGACGGCAAATACGACTATAGTTAATATTGAATAAATGATAAAATATATGAAGATTACAACCAAAAATTTGGCAAATGTATTCCAGAAATCTTCCTTAAATATTTTCTTAAGTACGTATAATAAATATATAAATGTCGGTAAGCCAAGAATAGTGGATACTATGAGGTAGTTTATACCAGTGACTAAGAACAGAATACTAAATACAGCAGTTATAATTATAATTTGAGCTGAATAATATAGGTTAATTACGAGGTGTTCTGTAAAATTAAAGCGCTTATTTGTAAACATAAAATAAACCAACCAAGTTGCTAATGCCGAAACTGGAACTCCTAAAATGTAGATTAATCCTTGGTATCTCGTAAAAAAATCTGAATTAAAACCAGCTATTGGGTGACGTTGATTTTCTGGTAGGTTTTCCATTCCATGTATGAAATCGGCATTAAAATCTAAGGCATCTTTAAAAAACGTGTTGATTAAAAACACTTGTATACCTGCTAATGTTAAGGCAATGGCAAAATACTGCACGACATCGATATACTTTTTTCTTGTACCATCGATATACCCAACAATCACGGTTTCGGGTGTTTTAAATAAGTCTATAAATGTGAGCAAAAATTTATTATCTATAGAAATAAACTGTTCATTAATTTGTTGCGCAATTACTTTAGGTTTTAACCGGTTATAGATGACTTTAGCCCCACATTCATCACAGAATTTTTGAGTGTCTCTTAGCGTGTTATGGCAGTTTTTGCAATTCACTAACCTAAATCTTCTTTAATTTTTTGCGTGAGCTCATCGGTGTTTTTAAACATTTCAAATTCTCCATTTTTAATGTAAGAGATTTGACCCGTTTCTTCACTTACACAAAGTGCAACCGCGTCCGTTTTTTCAGTGATACCAATAGCAGCTCTATGACGTAGTCCAAAACGCTCAGGGATATTTTTTTCGTTATTAACAGGAAGAATAACACGTGTCGCTTTTACAACATTATTGTCAATAATAATAGCTCCATCGTGCAAAGGGCTGTTTTTAAAAAAGATACTTTCAATTATGGGTTGAGACACTAAAATATTCATTTCGTCTCCTGTGTTGGTTAAGAAGTCTAGGTTGTTGTTGCGTTCAATGACAATCAGTGCACCTGTATTAGAAGCTCCCATTTTATTACAAGCATTAATAATAGCATCGACATCTGTTGTGGTTTGATCGTCATTTTTAAGAAACTTGAAGTTTTTAAAAAGATTTCGTTTTCCTCCAATATTGGTGGATCCTACCATTAATAGGAACTTTCTAATTTCTGGTTGAAACACTACGATTAAAGCAATAATCCCAACTTTCATAAAACCATCAAAAATGCTGTAAAGCATATGCATATTGAGGTAATCTGTAAGTCGCCATGCAAAATAAATGATAAGAATACCAATAAAAATATTGATGGCAACTGTGCCTTTTACTAGTTTGTAGATGTAATAGAGTAAGATGGCTACAAGGAAGACATCTACAAAGTCTATAAATCTAAAATCCCAAAGTTGTAAGTTTTCCAAAAGGCTGGTGTTTCTGCTAATTTAAGAATTTATGTTTAGTAGCGAAGAAAAAAATGTAATTGTTAGAGCGGTTCTGTTTGGTTATTAAAATTTCCTGCACCACTAAAAGTCCCCTCAAGGGAACAATCCTAGAAAGTTTAATTTGTCTATTGTCCCCTTGAGTATAATTTAGGGTGTCTTAGCAAAATGTTTAAAGTCTTAATAAATGAATTCGTTCAAATCCATCGAAATTAAATCTGATGTTAAGGAATTTACTTTTCTTTTAATCGATATATACTCTTGAAAAGATAAATTCTTATTGAAGTAGAGCTGTAAATGAATTCCATTAAAATTAATTTTCATCAACTTATCAAGCTTATTTTTTAGCTCATCCATAATTAAGTTTTGTTCACCTATTTCAAAGTGATGACCGTCTTTGAAGATTAATGGAATTGTTGAACTAGCGTGAAATCCTTCAATTCTTTTTAAGTTTTCTTCAGTTCGCATATTGTCTTTATAATATACTGTATCAATTTTGATATTCTCTTTAAATACGACATCCGTAAATTCCAAAAATCCCAAATTTCCAATACTGGTGTCATGACACGTGAAATAGTTTTTAGCATCTTCGTTTTTGTGCATTTCTGCATTTCGCTTTTTGTCTTGTAAGAATTTAATATGTGGAATGGCTTGCTGTAATGTTAATCGTTTATCGACGTTCACTAACCAATTGGTGGTAATGATGAGGTTTTTACGATTAAGCAATGTTGAGTCGGGTTGTGATTCATCATAAAAAATATAGGCAGGTGAGACGTCCAGAACTTCAGTAACTTCTGCGTTTTTAATTTCAGGAAGCTGCAAAGTGCGTTCATTGTTGCAACTAAATAAGGATAGGATAATTAGTAAATAGATATAGCGCATTCTTTGTTGTAATTTAATATTCAGTTTCTTTATTTTATAGGATAGACCTGCAAGGTCTTAGACTAATTCTGTAGCTGATTATAAAGCGTTACACATTCCATGGCTTCTTTAACATCGTGCACACGTAAAATTTTGGCACCTTTCTGTAAGGCAACCATATGTAATGCGGTTGTACCATTAAGGGCATCTTTAGAAGTGGAGTTTAAGGTTTTGTATATCATGGATTTTCGAGATACTCCAGCTAAAATAGGTTGGTCGGTAAGTTGAAATAATTCGAGTTGGTTTAGTAATTCAAAATTCTGCTCAATGGTTTTTGCAAATCCAAAACCCGGATCAATAATAATATCGTTAATTTTTTCTTGGTGAGCCGCTGTAATACGCTCGGCAAAATAAGCGATGATTTCTTTAGTTAAATCTTGGTAATCCGTGAGCTGCTGCATGGTTTTAGGGTTTCCTTTCATATGCATCATAATATAAGGTACACCTAATTTGCCAACAGTAGATAGCATGTTTGTATCTAGTTTTCCAGCCGATATGTCATTGATAAGTGCTGCACCTGCTTCAACACTTTGTTTTGCAACCTTGCTTCTAAATGTGTCTATCGAAATTAATGTTTTAGGAAAATGTTTTAAGATTAATTTTACTATGGGTAGCACACGTTGTAATTCTTCTTGTTCACTAACGTCATCAGCATTGGGTCGGGAACTGTAGCCACCAATATCAATAAAAGTAGCTCCTTGGTTTAGCATCGTTTCAACTTTAGTTAGTATCTCAGGAGCATTTTTATATTGGCCACCATCAAAAAATGAATCTGGTGTAACATTCAGTATTCCCATCACTTTTGGTGTGGATAAATTAATTAATTGTCCTTTACAATTTATATTCATATTTACTCTAAAAAAGGCGTTAAGAAAACTTTAAACGTCAAACTTTGAACTTCTAATTTATTTATGCGAAATTTACGGAAATTATAACATAATAGATGCAAGATACTTCAAAACAATACGATGCTGTTATCGCTAAATGTAGAGCACTTTTTGTAAATAAAATGAGTGATTATGGTAGTGCTTGGCGCATTTTAAGATTACCATCTTTAACGGACCAAATTTTTATTAAAGCTCAACGCATTAGAGGGCTACAGCAAAATTCGGTTAGAAAAGTAGATGAAGGAGAAGTTAGTGAATTTATAGGGATTATAAATTATTGCATTATGGCCTTAATTCAGTTAGAAAAAGGAGTGGTAGAACAACCCGATTTAAACACTGACGAAGCGAGTGCATTGTATGATGATAAAATTGCGGAAACAAAACAATTGATGCTCAATAAAAATCATGATTATGGAGAGGCATGGAGAGATATGCGTGTTAGTTCATTAACAGATCTCATTTTGCAGAAATTACTGCGAGTGAAACAGATTGAAGACAATGCAGGAAAAACCATTGTAAGTGAAGGTATCGATGCCAATTATCAGGATATGATTAATTACGCAATTTTTGCTATGATTCATCTAAATGAAGCTGATTAAGTTGTCATAATTATGAACAGCGCAACCTATTCAAAGGGATAATTAGATAAATAGAAAAACAAACTTAAAATAGAGTCTTGCTTTCGCAAGAATGACAATAAAACATGAAATACATCGTACAACTTAGTAGAATTTTTACAGGAATATTATTCATTATCTCTGGATTTGTTAAACTTAATGATCCTTTAGGGTTTTCTTATAAACTTGAAGAATATTTTAGTTCAGATGTGTTGAATATCGAATTTCTTATTCCATATGCCCTTGGAATTTCAGTGCTTGTAGTGGTGTTTGAAGTGGTGTTAGGGATTTTCTTATTAATTGGTTATAAACCCAAATTTACGGTTTGGAGTTTATTGTTAATGATCGTATTTTTTACGTTTTTAACGTTTTATTCTGCGTATTTCGATAAAGTGAAAGATTGTGGTTGCTTTGGTGACGCCATGCCTATGACACCGTGGCAAAGCTTTACTAAAGATGTGGTTTTATTGGTCCTTATTTTAATTTTGTTTTTTGGAGTAAAACATATCAAACCAATTTTTTCAAAATTACCAACCACCGTAATCGCGTTGTTGAGTTTTATTATATCACTTTGGTTTGGATACCACGTATTAATGCATTTACCTTCTATAGATTTTAGGGCTTACGCTATTGGTAAAAATTTACCAGAAGAAATGGCTACTCCAGAAGATGCTCAACAACCAATTTTAGAATATACATGGACATTTAATGTTAATGGCGAAGAAAAAGAGTTTGTAACCAACGGAAGTTATCCAAGTGTTGATGGAGAGTATGTTGGGGTAGAAACTAAAACCATAGATGAAGGCTATGTTCCTGCTATTCAGGATTTTTCTGTAGAATCTGATGAAGAGGATCTAACCACCTATTTTATGGAAAAGGAAAAACTAATAATGATTACAATGTACAATGTAATGAAAGGAGAAGCTGAAGGTATGCGTAAGTTGAAATCATTTTCTGACGAAGCTATAAAAAACGGTTATACCGTAATCGGTTTATCGTCTTCAGGTCCAGAGGATAAAGCACAGATAAAATCTGATTACAATTTAAATTTTGATATCTATTTATGCGACGAAAAAGTGGTGAAAACCATCGTTAGAGCTAATCCTGGAGTTATAATGTTAGATAAAGGTACAGTGACGCAAAAGGCGCATTGGAATGACCTTGAAGATATATCATTGTAATGTAATAACGATAAGCCTACCGTAGCTTATTATTGATTGAGAAATAATAACAACTAACAGTTTTTGGTGAGATATTTACTTCATAAAGTCTTCTATGCATTTGTCACCTTGTTTGGTGTTATAACTGTTATTTTCTTTTTGTTTAATAAGCTTGGTGATCCGGCTAAAATGATGCTCGGGCAAAACCAATCTGAAGCACAAGTTTTGGCTGTAAAGAAAAAATACGGATTTGATAAACCCATCAGTACACAGTTTCTTTATTATCTTAATGATTTATCACCGATTTCATTCCATTCAAAAACACCAACAAATTACACCTATTTAGCACCTAAGAAATATACAGCAACAACGCTGTTTAGTGTAGGAAATACAACGACTGTAATTAAAATGCCTTATTTACGAGAGTCTTTTGCAAAACAAGGCAAAAAAGTGTCTCAAGTTATAGGAGAAACGCTTCCAAACACTTTTGTTTTGGCCATTTCTGCGATTTTAATTGCGATACTACTCGGAGTCGTTTTTGGTATTATTTCAGCATTGTATAAAGACACTTGGATCGATAAAGCGATTCAGGTTTTAAGTACGTTTGGAATGAGTGTGCCATCGTTTTTTAGTGCTATCCTATTTGCTTGGTTATTTGGGTTTGTGTTACACAAATACACCAATTTAGAAATGACAGGTAGTTTATATGAACTTGATGATTTTGGAGAAAAGATGCAGATACAATGGAAAAATCTCATACTTCCAGCAGTCGTCTTAGGAATTAGACCATTGGCGGTTGTGATTCAACTAATGCGCAATTCGTTGTTAGAAGTGTTAAATCAAGATTATATACGTACCGCTAGAGCAAAGGGCTTAAGTGAGTTTCAGGTGATTAAGAATCACGCTGTTAAAAATGCTATAAACCCAGTTGTTACAGCAATTTCTGGCTGGTTTGCGTCTATGCTTGCTGGCGCCGTTTTTGTGGAATATATTTTTGGTTGGAATGGCTTAGGTAAAGAAATTGTAAATGCCCTTAACACCTTAGATTTACCTGTTATAATGGGAGCTGTTTTGGTCATTGCCATAATATTTATTACAATTAATATTTTTGTAGATGTCATTTATGCATGGTTAGATCCAAGGGTGAAGTTATCGTAATGAAATACTGATAATTGTCAATTTACCTTTGGCTTTATTGTGTTATTTTTGTGTATTAACATTAAAAAATCAATATACTTATTATTATGAGAAAACATATCGTAGCCGGAAACTGGAAAATGAATAACGATTTACCTCAAACGGAACTTTTAATAACAGAATTATTAAAGCAAAACAAAACATCGGATGCTGAGGTTATGGTTGCACCTACGTTTACCAATTTATGGCAAGCGTTTGAATCATTAAGACAAGAGTCTATTGAGGTTATTGCTCAAAATATGCATTTTGCTGAAAACGGAGCTTATACTGGAGAAATCAGCGCAAGTATGTTAAAAAGTATTGGTATTGAAACCGTAATATTAGGTCATAGCGAACGTCGTGCGTATTTTAATGAAACAGACGAATCTTTAGCTAAAAAGGTTGATGCTGCTTTGGCTAATGATATGCGTATTATTTTTTGTTTTGGAGAAGAATTAGCTGATAGGAAATCGGGAAATCATGAAGCCATTGTTGAAAGTCAGATTAAAAATGCACTATTTCATTTAGAAGCTGATGCTTTCAAAAATATCGTTTTAGCTTACGAACCTGTCTGGGCTATCGGAACTGGTGAAACAGCAAGTCCTGAGCAAGCACAAGATATGCATGCCTTTATTAGAAAAACTTTAGCAGTTAAATATGGTAATGATGTCGCGGAATCTGTATCAATTTTATACGGTGGAAGTGTAAAACCAAATAACGCTAAAGAAATTTTTGGAAAGCCTGATGTTGATGGTGGACTAATTGGTGGAGCAGCGCTTAAAGCAGAAGATTTTTACGCTATTGTTAATGCTTTCTAAATAAAACAATATTTATTTAACACAAAAAAAAGCTAACGGGTACGTTAGCTTTTTTTTGTGCTTAAATACCTATTTCAACCTGAAATCTCAGATACCAATTGTTAACCGTACTAGCATCTACATAATTGAGTTCGGTGTTAGTAATTTCTGCTTGTAGTTTTAAAGAGTGTTCCCAAATATATTTTGTAAGTCCAAGACTGTATTGGTTAGTTTGTGGCGTTAAGGCTTCAATATCTTTATGTGGTTCTTGGTAAGAGTAACGACCCACAAGCTCATAATTACTTGGAAAAATATAACTCAATTGAGCATCAAATCCGTGGCCAGCAAAAACATATCTAGATTCTAAGGCATCTTCAGGATTTATGGTAATAGGATCGTCAGCAGTACGCTGCATATAAGCGGTTTGAAAAGCCCAACCGTTATATTTCATAATGGCATCAATAAAAAGCGATTGTATATCGCGTTGTTCATACAGGTCATCACCAATAGTACCACGCGTTCTTCTTGCTTTGTTATTATAGTGATACACACCAGAAAGCATAAGTTTAAGGGTTTCTTCACGTTTTATATCTCCTTCAAATAATGTTCCATTACTTTCAAAAGTACCAAAAGGAAAGACTTCTAAACGACCCGTAAAAGCCAATCCATTATCGGGCTCTTTGGTCCAATTTCGTCCTTCACCTGTACTAATAGCGGTTTTTATATTATAAGAAAACGTGTCTTCCAATTCATTTAAGTAATACACCTGTAAACCAAAATCTCTGTCAATATTAAATCGGGAGTTATTAATAGAACGATCCGTAAGTTGTAAAGCTCCAGAGGAATTAATACGCTGCCTGTTTCCTGGAAGTTTTGTTTGTCCAAAGCCAATATTCCAATGCTCGTCTGGTCGGTAAAATACAATCGCATCTCTTATGATATTGAGGTTGTCACCATCTTCAATGGCACCAACATCATTTGGTGAAAACGATAATTGAATCACATAAATAATACTAGGGTCACCGACATAACCATCAAAACGTAAACGTAGACGTCTAATCATAGCTTCGTAACCATCTTCTTCATTTTCACTGTATAAAGAAGTAAATCGGTTTTGCATTCTAAAACGAATATTAAGTTTAAATATACTGTCTGGAGACGTGATACCTAAACCTTTTCCATAGCTATAATACGGTAGTGCAGAAAGCTTTATGTCGTTAGTGTCCTGAGCGAAAGATAATTGTGATAAGATGGCGCAAACAACTGCAACAATATATTTTTTCATGTCATTTAAATTTGACACAAAAATAAGAGTAACTAAATTAGGGATTAGTAAATTTGCAAAAAAAAATAGATGTCAGAAATATATATAGGTTACACGTTTAAAGTAAGTCCGCTGCAGCCAGCCGTTGAGATATTAATTGCTGAGTTGGGTTATGCCGGTTTTGAGAGTTTTGTTGAAAATGAAGAAGGTGTTATAGCTTATATTCAAAAAGAAGAATGGCATGAAGGTATTCTCGATTCTATTTATATTTTAAGTTCAGATGAATTTGAAATTTCATATACGTTTGAAGAGATAGAGCAAACCAACTGGAATGAAGAATGGGAGAAAAATTTTAACCCTATTGTCGTGGATGATTTAGTTTCGGTACGTGCTCCATTTCATGAAAAACCAGATACAAAGTTCGATATCATTATAGAACCGAAAATGAGTTTTGGAACAGGGCATCATGAAACAACACACATGATGATTCAGCATATTTTGCAAAACGATTTTACAAACAAAACAGTTTTAGATATGGGTTGCGGTACTGGTGTTTTGGCCATATTAGCCGAAAAAGTAGGAGCCTCTAAACTTGATGCAATTGATATTGATAACTGGTGTTACCAAAACAGTTTAGAAAATGTTGAGCGAAATAATTGTAAAAATATTTCGGTGTACGAGGGAGATGTAAAATTGTTAGAAGGTAAAACTTACGATAGTATAATTGCGAATATTAATAGGAATATATTATTAGCTGATATTCCACAATATGCTAAAAGCTTAAATACAAATGGTTCCTTATTTTTAAGTGGTTTTTACGATCAAGACATACCTATGATCAGTGAAGCATGCAGTAAACAGATGTTAAAATTGGATGAAACTATCCAAAAAGGGCAGTGGGTTTCATTAAAATTTATAAATTAGTAGTAATCAAAAGAGAGTCTGTGAGACTAAGCGTATAAGAATTGCGTAAAAAGATATCCACTATGACGAAAGAAAAATATTCAGAAGAACTACTTTTAAAGGAAGAAGAGGTAAAGCAAAATGAGATTGTATTGTTTAATGACGAAGTCAATACGTTTGATCATGTTATCAATACACTTATCTATGCATGCGACCATGTGCCTGAACAAGCAGAGCAATGTGCTTTATTAGTACATTATAAAGGAAAATGCACTGTGAAGACAGGTTCTTACGAAGATTTAGAACCTCGTTGTTCTAAGCTATTGCAGGCAGGACTTAGTGCAGAAATCGTTTAATAAAAAAATCCCACTTATTGTGGGATTTTTTATTCTTCAAAAAAGAATTCTTTTAAGACGATAAATGATCTGTTTTAGATATTCTTCCAACCGCACAACTCACAAATGATTTGGCTTTTTTGGGTAATGAATTAGTATCTCCTTCAATAGGATAGCCTAAATGCGATAATTTGTTTTTTACTTTAGCTATGTCGGTTTCGGAAGCAGCTATAAAAGATACTTCGTCTGTGTCGTTATTGACACTCACTTCAGAAATACCGTCTAACTTGGCTAATTGGGTGACTATAGTATTAGCACAACCTCCACATTTTAAATTTTGTATTTTAACAGTGTTTTTCATGATGTCTTAGTTTTTATAATGTTGTAGGACAAACAAAATCTGTAGTCTCAATATCGGTTTGTTTTATGGCTGCAAATCCACCGTCAACGTCAATTAGGTTATGAAAACCTCTCGCTTTTAATATAGAAGCAGCAATGACAGAGCGGTAACCACCTGCACAGTGCACATAATAAGTTTTATCCTTACTCACTTCGTTCATTTTTTCATTGATAAGGTCTAGTGATAGATGTTGTGCATCTACGATATGAGAGGATACGTATTCTCCATCCTTTCTAACATCTAAAATATTAAGCGTCTCTGATTTTGCTCTTTTCGCAAATTCATCTACTGTTACAGATTCTAAAGTATCGATGTCTTTTCCAGCAGCTTTCCAAGCTTCTATACCTCCATTAAGATAGCCTAGTGTATTATCATAACCCACGCGAGAGAGTCTCGTTACAGCTTCTTCAGATTTACCTTCAGGAACCACCAGCACTATAGGTTGTTTAATGTCTTTTATTAAAGCACCGACCCATGGAGCAAACCCACCGTTCAAACCAATAAATATTGAATTTGGAATGTGTGCTTTTATAAAATCAGCTTGGGTTCTGACGTCTAAGACTAATGCTGATTCATGGTATGCTAAAGCTTCAAATTCATTTGGGTTAAGTGGTACATTTCCAGTTTTTAAAACGGTTTCAAATGTATCGTAACCCATTTTATTCATCATGGCATTTTTAGCAAAATATTGTGGTGGTGGTGCAATACCATCTAAAACTTCTTTTATAAATTCGGCTTTAGTCATATCTGCGCGTAAGGCATAATTTGTTTGTTTTTGCTCACCTAAAATACCTACGGTTTCTTTGCTTAAATTTTTCCCACATGCCGAACCAGCACCATGAGCGGGATATACAATGACATCATCTGCAAGTGGCATAATTTTATTTCGAAGCGAATCGAATAACATGCCGGCTAAATCTTCTTTTGTTAAATCAGATTTAATCGCTAAATCTGGTCGTCCTACATCACCTAAAAACAACGTGTCACCAGAAAAAATAGCATGATCTTTTCCGTTTTCGTCTTTTAGTAAATAGGTTGCAGACTCTAAGGTGTGTCCTGGTGTGTGTAAAACTTTAAGGGTTACTTTTCCTAGTTTAAGTTCTTCACCATCTGTTGCTGTGTGTATTTTATAATCAGTAGAGGCGCCTGGGCCAAATACAATTGTTGCTCCCGTTTGTTTTGCTAGATCTACATGGCCAGAAACAAAATCGGCATGAAAATGAGTTTCTAAAATATATTTAATGTTGGCATTATTAGCTTTGGCTTTATCAACGTATTGCTGAATTTCTCTTAGTGGATCAATAATTGCGACTTCACCATCAGATTCAATATAATAAGCGCCTTGTGCTAAACAGCCAGTATAGAGTTGTTCTATCTTCATTCTTAAATTATTTGAAATGCAAATTTACGAAACTTCGTTTTTTGAAATGTGATAATTATCACAAAGTGTGTTAAAACAGCTCTTTGAACATGATATAAATTGCCATAACGATGGTAAAATAGCCGAATCCGCGTTTTAATTTTTTAGGACTAATTTTCTTAGACAATGCTAGCCCAATAAAAATACCAACAATTGATATTACGGTAAACGTTATCAGAAAAGTCCAATCAATACTGGTGGTTTTATTAATATCTCCAAGAAATCCAATTAACGATTGAATGGCAATTATAAATAACGATGTGCTGATGGCTTTTTTTATAGGCAGTTTAACTAATAACACCAATGCAGGTACAATGAGAAATCCTCCGCCAGCACCTACTAAACCTGCTAAAGCTCCAATACCTATAGCTTGTGTGCCGATGGCAAAGTAGTGGGTGTTATCAAAGTTGTTAATGGTATCGTCGCTATTAATGACCTTAGATTTAATCATAGACCAACCTGCCAAAAGCATGATTACCGCAAATAGCAACATTATAAAAAGTGAGTTGGTGAGTGAAAAACCACCAACTGAAAATAACACTTCTGGTAAATTAGGAATGACTATACTACGAACCAAGAATACTGTGAGTATGGATGGGATAGCAAATATAAGTGCTGTTTTAAAATCTATAGTATTTTTTTTAATGTTACGTAATGTGCCAATTAAAGCCGTACTTCCTACTATAAATAATGAATAACCGGTAGCAACGATGGGACTAAAACCTAAGAAATAGACCAGAATGGGAACGGTTAAAATAGAACCACCACCACCAATTAACCCTAAAACAAGACCAACAATTAAAGCACCAACATATCCAATAATTTCTACAAATTCCATTCTAATGTGGTAATTTATCTTTTAATAATCCGTAAACGTAGGTACCTAATAAGGCAGCAGCAATAACAATTAATATGGACCACACACCAGTTCCAATTAAAATATACATGGGTCCTGGACAAGCACCACACAGTGCCCAACCTAAGCCAAAAACAGTTCCCCCAATAATATAGCGCGTAAAACCACGGTCTTTTAATGGAACCCTTAGTGAAGTTCCTTCGGTGGTCTTAATTTTACGTTTTTTAGATAGCTTGAGTAATATAATTCCTGTGATAACGGCGGTACCGATAATACCATACATATGAAAAGATTGAAATTTAAACATCTCATAAATGCGATACCAAGAGACGGCTTCGGATTTTACTAAAACAATTCCGAAGAAAATACCAACCAGAAAAAATTTTATATACTTATTCATAATTAAAATAGTATTGGAAAAATAAGATGAATCATAATAAGTCCTCCGAGGAAAAATCCAATAACAGCAATTAATGATGGCAATTGTAAACTACTCAATCCTGTTATGGCATGTCCTGAAGTGCAGCCGCCAGCATAGCGAGTGCCAAACCCAACGAGGAAACCACCTATAATTAAAATGGCTAATCCTTTAACGCTAAAAACTGCATCCCAACTAAATAATTCTGGTGGTAATAAATGTTGTCCTGCATCAGTAAAACCTAATACGTTTAGGTCTTTAATAGTAGCATCGCTAAGTGCTATGTCAGTAGGATTAGATAATAGGAAATGCGCAATAAAACCACCTACGATGGCTCCGAGTACTACGATGAGGTTCCATTTGTGGCTTTTCCAATCGAAATTGAAAAATGCGACGCGTTTACCAGCACCTCCTATAGCGCACATAGTTCTAAGATTTGATGACATACCGAAGGTTCTTCCAAAATAAAGCAGAAGAAACATTACAGTTGCAATACAAGGACCTGAGATATACCACGGCCATGGTTGTAAGATATATTCCATAATTTTTATTTGATACAAAAATAGAGTTATGTGATTAAGACTTTAGATTAAAGGTTGCTAAAATTCTAATACCAGAATTTTATTTCTGCCGAGTTCAATTTTTTTCTCACGTTCTAATTGTTTTAATAAACGTGAAATAACCACACGAGAGGTGTTTAAGTCTTCTGCAATTTCCTGATGTGTAATTTCTAAATTTGTAGATGCAGAAAGTTTTACATGATCTGTTAAATATTTAAATAAACGTTCATCCATTCTCATGAAAGCGAGTGTGTCAATAGTTTCTAACATTTCGTCAAAACGTATTTGATAGCTTTGTAAGATGAAGGTTCTCCAACTGTCATTAGTATCAAACCACAGTTTCATATAAGCTATCGGAATCATAATCACAGTGGCATCTTCATCCGCAACAGCACGTATTTTACTTACAGATTTTACCATACAGCATGTTAAAGACATGGCACACGTATCGCCAGACTCTAAAACATAAAGTAGAAGTTCATCTCCATCATTGTCTTCTCTTAAAACTTTAATATTTCCTTTAATTAAAAGTGGAATAAAATTAAGGTCTTGACCAATATCTATAATGATATCTGCTTTTTGAAAGGTTTTTAGAAACGCCACATCAGCGATTTTATCGATTATTTCAGAATCGAATAAGTATTGAAATGGCTCTAGGAGTTGTTTAGAAATCATAGCTCAAAAATACTAATTTAAAAATTTGAAATAAATTATTTGGCTATGAATTAATAAATGTATTATATTTGCACCCACTTAAAAAAGGCCTCGTGGCGCAACTGAATAGCGCACTTGATTACGGCTCAAGAGGTTACAGGTTTGAATCCTGTCGAGGTCACAGAGCAAAAAGCCCATTTCTTTACTGAAATGGGCTTTTTTTATTTAAAAAGTTGAAATTTCAGTTCAATAATTAGCTTTTTCAGTGCAAAAAAAGATGTTTGTGTGTTTTTTTACTAAAATCGAATGTTTATTGTAATGACTACTAATACTGTCATCTTATATCAATAATATATAATTATATTAAAGTTTGAGTTTGATAATGGAAAATATCCAAAGGAATTATAAGATAGCGTTAAGGAATCTTATATATGTAATAGATTCTAGGTCCATTATCCACAAAATTAGATGCTAGCCAAGCGCCTGTTTAGTAACATATGCACGCCAGCCAATTATAGCCATTTGTAGTTTAGACGCTTTACTAAGGTCTAATTGTTTTTTGGAGTAAGAAGGAAGTAAGGCTTTGTTTAGTATAGCCAAAAGCTTAAAGATTTTGTTTTTCATTGTGTAGTGAATAATAAATCTTTAACAAAAATAGTAAAACTTATTCTAGAACTAAGTTCTACATGTTTTGGTTGGTGGTTTGTAATTAGATTATTGCTATAATAAGTTCAATAATTAATTTTGCTAATGTCATCATAATGTTTTGGTTTTAAAGGTTAGTTAAATACTTCGTCTGTTTGATTGAGTTTTCAATATATAACCTTGACCAATAGTCTTCCAAATGATTTTGAATAAATCCATGAATTTGCATTCTAATTTATAACTAAAATAACAATTTGTGTTTCGTTGTTATGTGACTTGTCTATGTTTTTGTTTTTATTTGTAATGTAAATATTTGTTTTTTGTTTCATATTGGTAGGTTTGTAGGGGTTTTTATAACCTGTTTTGTAAATCGTAGAGCGGTTTTATCCTTAGAATACCTTTTTTTGTGATTATCATCTTTTTGATGTTGGAGTTCTATGATAAATTTCATGTTTTAATTTGACTAATTTTTGTATTTAATTATAGCATAACAACGGTGTTTAATTTTAAAACTATCTTTACACAAAAAATAACATGATGAAGAGCATTACTATAGTAATACTACTTTTAATTACAGGGTTGAGTTGGTCTCAAGTTTTAGTGATTAACGAATTAGATGCAGATTCTCCTAGTATAGATACACATGAATTTATTGAGCTAAAATCTGAAACACCATACTTTTCTACTGATGGTTACATCTTAGTATTCTTTAATGGATCGAGTAGTGGTGGTGATCGTAGTTACTTTACTTACGATTTAAATGGCTTAAGTACTGATATTAATGGTTTATTAGTGGTTGGAAGTGTAAATGTAAGCCCTTTTCCACAGTCTATAATGTCTGAAAATGTAATACAAAACGGTCCAGATGCAGTAGGGATTTATCAGGCTTCTTTAGAAGATTTTCCAGAAGATACCTTAGCAACGGAAACCAATTTAATAGATGCTATGGTTTATGGAACAAATGATTCCGATGCTACAGGATTATTAACTAAGCTAGGAGAAACGACTCAGTATAATGATAATGGAACGAATGCTAATCCTAAATCTATTCAGCGTTTTGTTGATGATATGGGTGTCGTTACGTTTACTGCTGCCACACCAACACCAAGAAGAGAAAATGATGGTAGTGGTATAGTAATTAATCCGATTGCTATTTCTGTGAATAATACACAAATTAATGAAGGAGATGCTTTCGAAATTGTATTTACCGCAGAATTTAACGTAGCATCAGATTTAAACTTTAATATTAGTTTAGATAATGATGGTTTTAATACTTCAGATTTTACAGGCAATACTAATATAACCATCTCCTCTGGAGAAAATACAGCTTCAACTTTAATTACAACAATTGATGACAGTTTAGATGAAGGTGATGAGGTTATACTTATTCGATTTTTAGATTTAGAAGAACCAATTGTGGCATCAAATGGAGCTATTGATATTAGAGTGGTAGATAATGATTTTACCATGGCTGCTTGGGGAACGCCATTAGAACCCACCTACGGTATTGTAGAGAGCACGCAACCTAGTGGATATTACAACAGTTTAGATGGCTTGGCTGATGAAGCATTACGACAAGCTTTGCAAAATATAATTGCAGATCCTACAACAGTAAGAGCACAGACATACGCTGATGTAATCGATATTTTAAAAGAAGCAGACCAAAATCCAGAAAATAGTAATGAGGTGTGGTTAGTTTATTTAGAAGAAGGTAGGCCTAAATTAGATTACCAAACGAGTTCAGTAAACACAGGGAAGTGGAATAGGGAACATACATTTCCGAGATCGCGTGGAGGTTTTTATAGCATAGAAGAAGATGAGGAAGCAGATGGGGTTGATGTTTATTGGACTACTAAAGCAGATTCATTACGCCATGGTAATAGCGATGCACATGCTTTAAGGGCTGCAGATGGACCAGAAAACAGCACGCGTAATAACCAGTTTTACGGTGAATACAATGGTCCCAGTGGAACAGCAGGTAAATTTAAAGGAGATGTGGCAAGAAGCGTGTTTTATATGGCAGTACGCTATAATGGTTTAGAAATTGTTAATGGATTCCCTGAAGGTAATGTTGGAGAATTTGGTGACTTAGCTACCTTGTTAGATTGGCATAGAAATGATCCTCCAGATGATTTTGAAATGAATAGAAATAATATAGTTTACAACTGGCAAAAGAATAGAAATCCGTTTATAGATCAGCCAGATATGATAGAATATATTTGGGGAAATAGGATTGGAGAAACATGGACTCAGGTATTAAGTGTTACGGACAAAACGGAACTTAAAGTTGCTTTATATCCTAATCCTACAACGGGACGTATTTATATGTATGGTTTAGATGCGGTTGTGGACGTTGAAGTGTATTCCTTAGATGGTAAACTTCTTAAACAAGCGCAATCTGTTGAAACTTTTATAGATTTAGAGGTCGCTTCTGGTATATATCTTTTAAAGTTAGAAAGCGTAAACCGTGGAGTGATTAAGAAAATCATTGTAGATTAAACAAATGAGAGTGAATAATTAAAAAGCCAAACTAAAATCATTTAGTTTGGCTTTTTGTTTTGTGAGAAGTATACTATTGTTGTTTTGTTCTTGTAATTAATTTATCTTCAGATATCCCATATTCTATATTTGGAATTCCGTCATTAACCTTCCAAGTTGCACTTGTTTTGCTTCCTTCTGCATCATCTAGACTAATTTTTAAACTGGTAATGTGACCTGCCTTATTACGTTTTAGTTTAGAATATTTAACGGAAATTCCAATTTTTTCGAGATTCACTTTATGATCGTCTAAAATGGAATCTGGTGTATGTTTTGAAATATAAGCGATAGTGGCATTTTTTGAAGGATCCTCATCATCTATAAAAGTGACACTTGATACTTCTGTTCTGCCAATTTTCCATGGATTGTCTTTTTTTGTGACAGCCATACTTTCTTTTGTTATTAATTCAATGACTCCATTTTTACCTTTTTCGCCATACTTATTTATAGCATTCTCGTCTTTTAATACAGTTACGCTTTCAATATGTTCTGCAGAAATGGATTTTAAATAGTCTGATGAAACTTCTTTACCATTTATAAGTACTAATGGTTTTGGGTTTTGAGTATTTGTGTTCGTAATAATCTTATAGTTTGTTGCTGGTTGGTGGATGGTGAATGCTTTGTTTGAGTCATTAATCTTTAACGTTTTACCTCCTTCATAAAAAACATCAGGCTTTTCTTTAGCTAAGCGTTTAACTGCGGTTGAATCTATTGACAAGTAAATAGAATCTTGTGTATGAGTGGTAGGTCGTACTATCTTATAGTATAATGTATCATTTGAGGTTTTGTCTGAGGATGATTCTTTGAGATCATAGACCATAATAGTTTCTTCAATGGTTTCTTCAATTTGCACAGCTTCTTGTAAATTGCTTATACTAATCTCTTCATTAGTCATTTCAAAAAGGAAAGGTCGTATACCATCTTTATCTTTTACATTATGATTCGAGGTGCTATTTTTAGATTTAAATTCAATGTTTAAAGCGCTAATTTTATGTTCATGATTCCGTTTGATGCGTTTAATTTTCATTCGAACACCATAGGGCTTTAAAAGTGTTTTGAACTGTGCTAAACGTTCATCGTTCATTTGGTTTGTAAACTTTAGCTTTAAGCGCTCTGATATAACAGAATCCTTAGGTGTCTCTTGTTCATCAATTACCTCATAATTATCGTCATTATGAATACCTTTCTTTTCAATGACATTAGCTATACCCTCTAGTTCTGCATTTAAAGTGTTTTTGGTAACTACAGATTCAAGGATAATACTATTTGATTTGGTTGTTAGGTTGTGTTCGATATAAACCTCTTTTGTATTCATACTCATTAATAAACCAGCTAAAAGTGGAATGATTAACAGATATTTGAATTGATTTTTTTTATTTGATCGCGATTTGTTTAACATAAGAATTCGTTTTTTAATTGATGAGTTATAAAAATTATTGGATAATAAAGTGCTGTGATTAGCAATACTGGTTTTTAATAATAAATGTTGGTAGTTCTTTTTTGAATGTATGCTGTTTTCACTTTCAAAATCAGCGATGTATTCTAAATTTTGCCGCACTTCTTTCCGGTATAACCAAATTAAAGGGTTAAACCAAAAAATAACACAGGCGAGTTGGGTAAGTAATATATCTATAGAGTGTAGTTGGTTAGCGTGGACTTTTTCATGTGTTAAAATAAGTTGAAGTTCTTCTTCTTTATATGAATCAGGATTATAAACTATCCATTTAAAAAATGAAAATGGCGATATTTTGCTCTCTACAATAACATAAGTGAAACACTGTGCTTTACGTTTCGGGTTTTTAAGTAGAAGTAAAGCTAATGATCCAAACTGAAATATAAATTGAAATAAAAACACAGACAATCCAATTTCATATAATATAGGTATAAGTTTAAACCAATCAAATACAACTTCGGGTTGTGCGGTGATGATAAAGTTAGAAGGTGTAGATGGTATAAATGAAGTTGCCTGTGTTGTTAAAGGCTCCACAGGTATATAAACAGGAATGATTATGATTGGAAAAACCAAGGCCAAAAGCAATCCAGATAGAAGAAACCACCGATTGTGCTGAAAAAAGGTTTCCTTTTTCAAAAAGACGATATAATAAAGAAACATAACAGTTATTACGGCTGATGCTTTTAAAAGATATTCCATAATTAGTCTTTGTTTTCAATTAAGGCGATAATTTCTTTTAGCTCATCGACGCTTATTTTTTCTTCTTTGGCAAAAAAGGAAACGACATTTTTATAAGAGTTATTAAAATAATTTTCAATAGCCGTGTTCATAAATTTGGTTTTATAATCTTCCTTCGTAACAATGGGGTAGTATTGATGTGTTTTGCCATAGGCATTATATTTGACATAACCTTTTTCTTCTAAATTTCTTATAATCGTAGAAAGCGTGTTATAATGCGGTTTATCTCCAGGTATCTCTGTTAATACTTCCTTTACAAAAGCTTTTTCTAGCTTCCATAAGATGTGCATTATTTCTTCTTCTTTATTAGTTAATTTTTGCATAGTTATAATATCAATGATTAATCTGAATTAGTCAAATTTACAACTATTTTTATAGTTATACAACTAAAATAATAGTTGTGTAACGTGATTTATAGTTTTAGTAGGTGTGCATATGAAATATTATCTTTGCGCTTTTAATAGAAAATAAGTAATTAAAAATTTAGATAACGGATGAGTGTGTTTTTGGTAATTGTGGGATTAGCGTTGTTAGTGGTAGGTGGTGATTTTTTAGTGAGAGCTGCTGTAGGTTTATCCTTTAAACTAAAAATATCAAAGCTAGTTATTGGAATGACTGTAGTGTCATTTGCAACCTCAGCACCAGAACTGTTAGTGAGTTTACAAGCGGCCTTAGATGGAGTATCAGATATTTCTTTAGGTAATGTCATTGGGTCAAATATTGCTAATATTGGTTTGGTTCTTGGTATTACTGCTATTATTACTCCGTTAGCTGTAGATAAAGATTTTTACAAGTTTAATTGGCCTATGATGATGTTAGTGTCTTTTATGTTGTATTACTTTTTATGGAATGACAATGTACTAACGGCAATAGAAGGAATAATTTTGTTTGTGGCTTTAACGGTGTTTTTGTATTTATTGATAAAAAGCTCACGAAAATCCACAAAGACTAATCTCGAAGAAGTAGATGACGCTTTAGCTGTGGTATCTAACTTTAAGGTAGGTATGTGGTTATTAATTGGTTCTGCTGGTTTGTATTTTGGTTCTAAGTGGTTAGTTGAAGGAGCAGAACAATTAGCAGAAACTGTTGGAATTAGTGATTATGCCATTTCGGTTACAGTAATTGCTATTGGTACAAGTGTTCCAGAATTGGCGGCTTCTGTTGTTGCAGCGTTAAAAAAAGAAAAAGCATTATCCTTAGGAAACTTAATTGGTTCTAATATTTTTAATATTGCCTCTGTTTTAGGACTCACAGCAATTATAAAACCGATAACAGTGAATCCTGCTACTCCAGAAATACTTTCAACTAATATTATTTGGATGATTGGTTTTGCAGCAATTTTGATTCCTTTAATCTTAATACCTAAACGCTTTGAGATTGGACGTCTAAAAGGCATGTTGCTTTTTGGCGCATATATGGTTTTTATATATTTAGCTTTAATATAGAAAAAGCTAACACGATGTAAGGTTTAGTTTGTGAATGACATCGCAACGACACCACTTTAAATACTATTTGTGAAATTTCACAATACTAAAATGCTTAGCTAAAGCTTCACTTCAAATTTGTATTGCTGCAAATGATTCATGAAAATGAAAACCATTTTTTTGTTTCGAAGTAATAATTAGTCGGCTTTAGATTGAAAAATCACCTCAGTGATTTTAGTGATATAGAACTATTGATTTTTGAAGGTTAATAAATAAGAAAGCCATCTGAAATATAATTCTCAGATGGCTTTCTTGTAAGGTAAAGTCAATGACTATTACGTATTATTTTTACTTTGAAAGGATAAATTTCTTTGTAATACTTGAATTTCCTGTTGTTACTTTATAGATATAAAGTCCTGCAGATAAATTGTTGGTGTTAAATTCAGCAGTGTACATTTTACCAGGATAAGCTTCTTCATTGAATACTTGGCCAATGTTACGACCATTTATATCAAACACCTCTATAAGAACATCTCCTGTTACTTTTGGTGTGAATTCAATATAAGAAGTTCCTTTTGTTGGGTTAGGGTAAGTTCTAAATCCAATGTCTTCAGCACTAGGTGATTCTACGCTTAAGGCGTTGTAATGCGCTTGAGCGTAAGTCGCATAATTGAAGCTTTCACAAGTTCCAACTGCAATAACACCGTCAAGATCGTACGCATCTTCAGTTGAAGATAGTTCATTGTTATTTACAACTTTTACGTAATAGATGAAGTCGAAGTCTCCAGCATCAGAGATGTCAATTGCGTTGTCTGATTTACATACTGTACCTGCATAGTGGTAGTTAATATCATCAGCAGAAACATAAATATCAGCAAATTCTGCGTACGTGTCACAACCCCAAGTATTTTGGAATGTTGTCTCAATTACTACTAAGTCTGGTCCATCTTGGTTGTAAACCGCACCACCAAAAGTCAATGTAATTTCTCCACCGTAACCAAGGGAAGTAAATACATATTCGTCTGTTTGTTCTGGCACACCAAGAGTGTTCTCAGGAGTTTCTGTTCTAATAGCGTCAATAACACCACCGTTTTTTGTAGTTCCTTCAACATAGTTAAAGTAATCCACTGGGTAACACCCTGCAGGTGTTGGTGCAATTGGTTCATTACAACCTGTTAAAGCAACGACTCCATCTAAATCAAAACCATCAGAAGATTCTGAGTCGCTAGGTGTTGTATCTACAATTTTAACTTCAGAAATGTAAGTTAAAGCGATTGGTGCATTACTAATATCTAAATCTGCAGCTTCTGCAGTAAGAACTGCTCCAATATAGTAAAAATCAATACCATTTTGTGAGACATAAACATCAGCAGATTCCGGGTAACTTGTAAAAGAGTCGTAGCCAAATGTTGTTTCTACAACTTTGATATCAGCTCCAGCATTGTTGTGTACAACACCGTCAAAAGTGATTGTCACTTCTCCACCGTAACCTAATGATAAAAAGTTATTGGTCTCGTCCATTTCTGGCTCGCCTAAAGCTTTATTTGTGTCCATACGTTCTGCTACGTTTAAAGGTGCGCCTGTAACATCAAGTCCAGGGACATAATCAATAGCTTCTGCGCCATAGCATACGGAAGGAATTTCTTTACATTCATTTACGGCTTCAATACCGTCTAAATCGTAACCGTCACCAGATCCAGTGGTCATATCTGTAATTCTGATTTGAGTAACGTAATCTAAGTATAATCCGTCTAAATCTATAAGTCCATCACGACAAACGGTACCATATCTTACCCATGTAGAACCATCTTGAGATAGTTCAACTAAAGCATTTTCATCATCGCTATGTCCACAATCATCTCCACTAAAAGAAGTTTCGTAAATAGCGATATCGGCTCCAGGCTCGTTGTAAACAGCACCACCTAAGCCAAGTGTAATGCTTCCGTTTATACCTAGGGAATAAAAGCCTCCGGCTGCATTTGATTTGTCCGGAGTGTTTAATGCTGCATTCACGTCAGAACGATCAGCGCTTATTGTGTTTCCGCTCGAATTCATACCTTGTGAGTACTCAATTACCTCAATAGCGTTACAGCTATCTTGTGAATTGTTTTGAGCGTTCAAATCCGTTGTCATAAAAATAACTGCTCCACATAAAACTGGAAGCAAACGTTGGGTAAATTTTTTCATAAGTATCTAAATATGGTTAATAACACCGTAAAGTTATAGAAGAGGTTAATTACGGTACAAAAAACACGAAGACTCACAATCAAAACTCGATAAAGTGAATGTGTTTGCTTTGAACAGTGAGTTTTATCGATGAACGGTTAGGCCCTTGAGGTTGTGCTTCTAACAGTTCAACTTATTTAAAAATTTTAATTTCGTTTGGGTGGTGTTTAAACGCTAAGAGGAAATGTACAGTTTAATAAAAAGTATCTGTGAGTTATATTATATTAAGGATAGTGTAGTAAAAAAAAAGACGTTTAGAACACAGGTTCTAAACGTCTTTTACATTATATAGGTCTAATGATTAACTTACATTAGCGCTATTTACAGTTTTAATAATTCTTCCAGCAATTTTATAAGGATCTCCATTAGAAGCAGGTCTTCTATCTTCTAACCAGCCTTTCCAGCCTTTCTCAACGGTTATAATAGGGATACGGATAGAAGCTCCTCTATCAGAAACTCCATAGCTGAAGTCATCTATAGATGCTGTTTCGTGATCACCAGTTAAACGCTCATCATTAAATTCACCATAAACATCAATATGTTCTTTCGTTACAGGTCTAAAGGCTTCACATACTTTTTCATAGATTTCTTTAGAACCGCAAGTTCTTAATAATGAATTAGAGAAGTTAGCATGCATACCAGAACCATTCCAATCTCCTTTTACAGGTTTAGGATGGTATTCAATATAATAACCATATTTCTCAGTTAAACGATCTAATAAGTATCTAGCAATCCAAATTTCATCACCTGCTTTTTTTGCACCTTTGGCAAATAATTGAAATTCCCATTGTCCAGGTGCAACCTCTTGGTTAATACCTTCAAAATTTAAACCTGCTTCGATACATAAATCGGCATGTTCTTCAACGATATCTCGTCCCCAAGTATAACGTCCACCAACAGAACAGTAATATTGTCCTTGAGGACCAGGGAAACCACCTCTAGGGAAACCTAAAGGTAAATCTGTTTTAGAATCCATTAGGAAATATTCTTGCTCAAAACCAAACCAGAAGTCATCATCGTCATCGTCAATTGTAGCTCTTGCATTAGAAGGGTGAGGTGTGCCATCAGCGCTTAAAACCTCAGACATAATTAAGTACCCATCTTTTCGTACAGGATCTGGATAAATAGCAACTGGTTTTAATAAACAATCGGAAGCACCACCAGAAGCTTGTTCTGTTGAAGATCCATCAAAAGACCAAATTTCGCAATCTTCTAATTTTCCGCTAAAGTCTTCAACAACTTTAGTTTTACTTCTCATATTTTGAGTTGGTTTATGGCCATCTAACCAAATGTACTCTAGTTTTGATTTACTCATTGTTGTGTTTGTATTAGTAGTTTATAATAAGACGCAAATATTGCTTTTATTTTGATAGCATCAAAAAATAGAGGGTGAATTCTGAGTTATTTGAATGATTTTTGTTGATGACCCTATTTTTTTAGGGGTATATTGAGAATTTTTAAAAATTTTGTATTTTTGAACTTCAAAATTAACAATATGTCAACACTGAGATTTCATGCTGTAAAAGCATCTTTAAAAAGAAAACCATTAAAAATAAAAGAAGATAAACGCCGATCAGAAATTTTTGGTTCTAATGTATTTAATGAGGTCGCCATGCGCCAATACTTAACTAAAACATCTTTAAATAGCGTGTTAGAAGCCATAGAAAAAGGAACGAAGATCAATCGTCTTGTGGCAGATCATATTTCAACCGGAATGAAAGAATGGGCGATATCTAAAGGAGCTACACATTATACACATTGGTTTCAACCTCTAACAGGTGCTACTGCAGAAAAGCACGATGCGTTTTTTGAAACGATTGGAGATGGGCTTGCCATCGAAAAATTCGGTGGAAACCAATTAGTTCAACAAGAGCCAGACGCGTCTAGTTTTCCTAATGGAGGAATTAGAAATACATTTGAAGCCAGAGGATATACGGCATGGGATCCGACATCACCTGCTTTTATTTACGATAAAACTTTATGTATTCCCACTGTTTTTGTATCTTATACAGGCGAAGCTTTAGATTTTAAAACGCCATTATTAAGAGCCTTGCAGGTTGTAGATAATGCAGCAGTAGCCGTATGTAAATATTTTGATAAAAACGTAAAAAGCGTCAGGACTTCATTGGGTTGGGAGCAGGAGTATTTTTTAATTGATACCGCTTTGGCCATATCTAGACCAGATATTTTATTAACCGGAAGAACCTTATTGGGCCATTCGCCTGCAAAAGGTCAGCAATTGGATGATCATTATTTTGGAACCATTCCTGCAAGAGCAATGTCATATATGCGCGATTTAGAACATCAATGTATGCTCCTCGGAATTCCGGTTAAAACAAGACACAACGAAGTGGCACCTAATCAGTTTGAATTAGCTCCCATATTTGAAGAGGCTAACTTAGCTGTTGATCATAATTCATTATTGATGGATATTATGCAGAAAACTGCAAAACGCCATAGTTTTACAGTATTAATGCACGAGAAACCCTTTGCAGGTGTTAATGGATCTGGAAAGCACAATAACTGGAGTTTGTCTACAAATACTGGAGTCAATCTCTTAGCGCCAGGTAAAACACCAATGAGTAATTTACAGTTTTTAACGTTCTTTATTAACACTATTAAAGCCGTACAAACCCATGAAGAATTGTTAAGAGCAGCCATTGCCTCTGCAAGTAACGATCACCGTTTGGGTGCTAATGAGGCGCCTCCTGCGATTATTTCAATCTTTATTGGAGATCAGCTTACAAAAGTGTTAGGTGAATTAGAAACCGTAACTAAAGGGAAGTTGTCGCCTAAAGAAATTACAGACTTAAAGCTAAATGTAGTAGGAAAAATTCCTGAAGTTATATTAGATAATACAGATCGTAATAGAACATCGTCATTTGCTTTTACAGGTAATAAATTTGAATTTAGAGCCGTAGGATCTACAGCTAATTGCGCTAAACCAATGACGGTTTTAAGTACAATTGTAGCGAATCAGTTAAAAGAATTTAAAGTTGAGGTAGATGAACTGATTAACAGCAAATCCATGAAAAAGGATGATGCTATTTTTAATGTTTTAAGAGAGTATATTAAAACCTCTAAAGCGATACTTTTTGAGGGTAATGGGTATAGTGAAGCTTGGGAGAAAGAAGCTAAAAAACGTGGATTAAGTAATAATAAAACCACACCAGAGGCTCTACAGATTAAAAAAGCGAAATCTACTATCGCACTTTTTGATAGCTTAGGCGTGATGAATAAAGTGGAATCTGAAGCGCGCTATGAAATTGAAATGGAAGATTATATTCATCATATTCAAATTGAAAGTAGAGTTATTGGTGATATTGCCAGAAATCATGTAGTGCCTACAGCAGTAAGATATCAAAATATACTTATTGAGAATGTTACTGGGCTAAAAACGATTTACGGTGAACAATTTAAAGACTTCGCTAAAGCCCAACTAGTTCTTATAAAAGAAATCTCTGAGCACATTGCAACGATTAATTCTACTGTAACTAAAATGACAGAGGCTCGTAAAGTCTGTAATAATGAAGCTAGTTTAGAAAAGCGAGCAGATGGCTATTGCAATCAGGTAAAGCCTTTATTTGCAGATATTAGATACCATTGCGATAAGTTAGAGATAATGATTGATGACGAGTTGTGGCCTTTAACGAAATATAGAGAGCTTTTGTTTACTAAATGATAATGGCTATAAAATGAGTAGTGTATTTCGTCGGTAATTTCATCCGACGAAATACGTATATTTACGTAGTGTAGAAAGCAATCAATTGGACTTTTGTGTAGTTTGTCGATGACATTAAACGAGTTGTCGAAAAGGTGGTTGAAACTTGCTAAATAATTGAGGTTAGTCAATTTAACGATACGTTTATTTCGTATTTTTGTAGGGCTATTAATCAATATTTGTAAAAATGAAAAAGTTACTACTTAGTGTAGCGATTCTTGTTGGGGCGACGCTTATTTTGTCTCAAGACAATTCTAATGAATTGAATGATGTCAGCAATGATAATGTGGCAAGTATCCAAGTAAAGCTACCAACAGATCTTAAAAATTAAGACAAAATTGTTAGGTTATTTTTACCTATTAAATCTTTAAGATAAAATCGATAACTCGGTTTTATCTTTTTTTTTGTTCAAAATAAGCATTTACTGAAATGAATAAGATAATCTCGTTTTAAGAGGTGTAGAAGATATGTTATTTAGACTTAAAATAGGTCTTAATTTCTACTTTGAAAATGATCGAAAAAAGGAGGAATTAAGAAAAAAATGAAAACTGTTATTAATTCCAACTTAATCTTTCCTTAAAATTAAACGCAATCCTTACTTTTGCAACACCAATACTAATAATTTGAAAAATGAGTAATTCGGTGAGTAAAAGATATGCGCAAAGAGGTGTTTCAGCGTCAAAAGAAGATGTTCATAATGCAATAAAGAATATCGATAAAGGATTATTTCCAAAGGCATTTTGCAAAATCGTTCCAGATTATTTAACCAATGATGAGGATTATTGTTTAATAATGCATGCTGATGGTGCAGGTACAAAATCGTCATTAGCATATATGTATTGGAAAGAAACTGGTGATATTTCAGTTTGGAAAGGTATTGCTCAAGATGCTCTAATTATGAATATTGACGATTTATTATGCGTCGGTGCCACTGATCATATTATGTTGTCATCTACAATTGGGCGTAATAAAAATCTTATTCCTGGTGAAGTCATTTCGGCAATCATTAACGGTACAGAAGATTTAATAGAAGATTTAAAATCATTTGGTGTAACGATTCATTCTACAGGTGGTGAAACAGCAGATGTAGGTGATTTAGTAAGAACTATTATTGTTGATTCTACTGTAACCGCACGTATGAAAAGACATGATGTTATTGATAATGCAAATATTATTACTGGTGATGTTATCGTAGGTTTAGAGTCTTTTGGACAAGCCTCTTATGAAACCGAATATAATGGAGGTATGGGAAGCAATGGTTTAACCTCTGCCAGACACGATGTGTTTTCAAAATATTTAGCTAAAAAATATCCGGAAAGTTATGATGCTGCGGTACCAGAAGATTTAGTGTATTCCGGACAAACTAAACTGACAGATACGATTGAGAATTCACCGATAGATGCTGGTAAATTAGTCTTATCACCAACCCGTACATATGCGCCTATTATAAAAGCAATTCTAAGTAAATTTAATAGTGATACGGTACATGGTATGGTGCATTGCAGTGGAGGTGCACAAACAAAAATTCTTCATTTTATAGATGAACTTCATATTGTGAAAGATAATATGTTCCAAGTTCCTCCGTTATTTAAACTTATTCAGGAACAATCTAAGACGGATTGGAAAGAAATGTATCAAGTGTTTAATTGTGGTCATCGTATGGAACTGTATGTAAAACCAGAGGTTGCAGATGCTATTATTGAAATTTCAAAATCTTTTAATGTGGATGCTAAAATTATTGGACGTGTAGAAGCGTCTGACAAAAAGCAATTGACCATAACTAGTGAATACGGTACATTTACATATTAATTTTTTAAGTATGAAAAACTATTCTTGGTTTATATTTAGTGTGTTTGTTTTATGTTCTAGTGTGCTTTTTGCACAACCAGATTCTTTGTACTTTCAAAAGAAGAAAAATGAACCTATACAGTTAGGTTGGAGGACTAAAAAAGAAGTGGGCTTAAATCTTAACCAAGTATCATTCACTAATTGGAATTCTGGTGGTACCAATTCTATTTCAGGAATCGTAACAGGTAAAGCTGAAGCAAAATATAAGCAAGAAAAATGGTATTGGAATTCTAATTTTAATGTTCGCTATGGTTTAAATAAGCAGGAAGAATTAAATGTTAGAAAAACGGAAGATGTCATTGAGGTTATTTCTAATGTTGGCTTAGAGAAAGACCCTAAAAGTAATTGGTTTTATTCGGCAAAGTTCAGCTTTAATTCACAGTTGGCTAAAGGATATAATTACCCAGATAGAGATACTCCTATATCTAAATTTTTAGCACCAGGTTATATGTTTTTTGGTGCAGGTATGGAATATGGTCGTTTTATTGAGCGTATGTCATTCTATGCTTCTCCTATTACTCTAAAAACCACTTTTGTTTTAGATAGAGATTTAGCCAATAGAGGAGCTTTTGGAGTAGATCCGGCAATTTATGATCTTGAAGGTAACCTTCTTAGAGAAGGGAAAAAGGTAAAACAAGAATTGGGGATTTTATTAACTAATCAGTACGAAGAAGAAGTCTTCGAAAATATTAAAATCACAAGCTTGTTGCGTTTGTATACTGATTATATAAATAGTTTTGGAAATATAGATTTAGAATGGGAACTTAACCTAGACATGAAAGTCAATAAATTTGTTAAAGCTACATTAGGTTCTCACCTTAGATACGATGATGATATTAAGGTTGAAGTTGAAACCAACGAGATTACTAATGAAGAAAATGTTATTGTTGGTCCAAAGTTGCAATGGAAACAAATTTTAGGTGTTGGTGTGGTTGTGGATTTAGATAACATAATAAAAAACAATGCGTCTTCTTAAATGCTTACAACGTGCCTTCATTTAGGTATTTGTAATCCTCTAGTTCTGATAGCTGATTAATCTTTTTAGTAGTGCCATTTTTTAGTAAGTATATTGTATCGGATGATTCAATAATATGCTGATACATATGATCTGAAATAATAATAACTTTTTCTTTTTTTTCTTCTTCAATAAGTTGTTTTATAGTGTCAATATGTAGAGGTGATAAGTGTGAAAATGGTTCGTCTAAAAATACAATTTTACTTTTCGTTTTTAGAATAATATAAGTTTCAATAATGCGTCTTTCACCTCCAGATAAATCACTGAATTTAGAGTTTTTGTAGATTGAAAAGGTTTCAAAACCCTTTGTAAATAGGTTCCAATTAATAGCATATAATTTAAAAACAAAAGACAGCTTAATTTCACTGGGAATAAAGTTGTATTGTGGTAAATACATCACAATTCCTGTAGTGTATAGAGGCTTTAAAAGTGGTTTTCCATCTAACCTCACCAACATATATTTCGGCTTTAGATTTCCAAAAGCAATGTTGAGCAAACAGCTTTTTCCACAGCCACTGCTACCTAAAATAGCAGTGACTTTTCCAGTTTCAGCTTTAAGGTAAATGCCATTTAAAATGCGTTTGGTTTTAAAGTAAAGTTCTACATTGTCTAATTCAAATATCATGTTGTTATTAAGTGAATTCTTTAAATATCGTAATGAAAATAATGGTTAAGATACAGTCTATTACATATACAACAGAAAAAAGTTCTAATGAAGAAATTCCTAAATTCTTATAAAAGGTTAATTTTCTTTGATTACGAGTTTCACTCACGTAGTACCATGCGAAAACCGTTAGAAATAGTTTTGTCACTAAAGCAGGTACTATAACCGGATTAAAAAAACCAATAATAGCATTCACAATAAACGACCAAACCATAAACGATCTATAAAATGTAAGTATAGCTAGGAATCGATACATACCATATAGCTAACGTTAATTTTATGCGTTTTATTTTTAAAATATGTTTTAGTCTCTAATTATTTTAAATTTATTGTAGTGGTATCCAGAGATTTCTAATGATTTATAAAAGGTTGTAATTAAGTTGTTTAAAGCTAATGGGGCTTTGTTGTTTATTCTAAAAATGAAGCGGCCCTATATCTTAAAAAAATTGTACTTTTGAAATCCAATTTTTGAAGAGAGATGTTAGAGAAATTACAGATAATAAAACAACGCTTCGATGAGGTAAACGACCTTATCATTCAACCCGATATTATATCGGATCAGCAACGCTATGCGAAGTTGATGAAAGAATACAAGGACCTTAAGCTAATCGTCGATAAAGGTACAATTTATAAAGAAGCTTTAGATAATGTTGCTGAAGCCGAAGAAATTATTGCCGATGGTTCTGATGCCGAAATGGTAGATATGGCTAAAATGCAACTTGAAGAAGCTCAAGAAACTATTGAGAAGCTTGAAGAAGAGATTCGTTTTATGTTAATTCCTAAAGATCCAGATGATGCTAAAAATGTTGTCGTGGAAGTAAGAGCAGGTACTGGTGGTGACGAAGCTAGTATTTTTGCCGGTGATTTATACCGAATGTATTCAAAATATTGCAGTGATAAAGGCTGGAAAGTTGATGTGGTGAGTCAGAGTGATGGAACCTCAGGTGGTTTCAAAGAAATCATTTTTGAAGTGTCTGGTGAAGATGTTTACGGCACTTTAAAGTTTGAGGCTGGCGTGCATCGTGTGCAACGTGTACCGCAAACCGAAACTCAAGGTCGTGTGCATACTAGTGCGGCAACGGTTATGGTGTTGCCTGAAGCTGAAGAGTTTGATTATGAATTAGACATGACAGAAGTTCGTATAGAGCGCACCACATCTACAGGTCCTGGTGGTCAGTCGGTAAATACAACATACTCAGCGATTAAGTTACATCACGAACCAACAGGTATGATTGTAAGTTGTC
>Ga0193951_1000089_pt1 | contig 39030 bp, 38 predicted proteins | sample BB_2_MG_FD_140370 | JGI IMG/M metagenome (GOLD analysis project Ga0193951, IMG submission 140370) | Microbial mat bacterial communities from the Broadkill River, Lewes, Delaware, United States - BB_2_MG | ecosystem: Environmental > Aquatic > Freshwater > River > Microbial mats | place: USA...
ACTTTACCCGGCGCCGCCGTTATTCTGGCATTAGTATTGTTTCCTTATGTTTATATGTTGGCACGAACTGCATTTGAACAACAAGATCAAAACTTATTAAGAGCCGGACGTCTATTAGGTTTATCATCAAAACAAAGCTTTTTAAAAGTTGCCCTACCTTTGGCGCGTCCTGCTATTGCAGTCGCTGCAAGTTTAGTTCTGATGGAAACATTAGCCGATTTTGCTACGGTAAATTATTTTGCGGTTAATACACTTACAACAGCGATATACGATACTTGGTTAGGTTATGGCGACTTAGCCGCTGCAAACGCGTTAGCAAGTATCTTAATGTTGTTAATATTTTTTGTGGTTGTAGCTGAGCAACGTGCAAGAGCTGGACAAGGGCATCAGTCAAACAGGCCCAATAAAAATATAGAAGTAATAGAATTATCTTTTATACAACAATGTTTCATTGGTGCTTTTTGTTGGATATTAGTATTCGCAGGCTTCCTTGCACCTTTCATTTTATTGATTATTATGGCATTTGAATACAGTAACCTAAATCAACTAATATCACTATTACCGCCAAGTATTAACAGCATTGAGGTATCTTTTTATGCTGCAACTATTGCAACTTTTTTAGCTCTATTATTCGGTTTGTATCGTAGACTTAGCCAAGATAAATGGCGTATGCTTCCATTAAGTTTGGCAGGTTTCGGTTATGCTATTCCTGGTACAGTCTTGGCGATGGTATTACTCGCGACTTTCGGCCCATTAGATCACATGCTTAATGAAGTCGCTGATTATTTAAGATTAGACTCTCCAGGATTATTATTATCAGGTACTATTTTTGCTGTCGTTTTTGCTTTTGTAGTTCGTTTTGCCGCTATTGCTAATGGCACAATATCCAGTGGTATTGAACAAATACCGAGATCTGTCGACTTAGCCCCAGCAAGTTTAGGTGCCGGCTTAGGTAAAATGCTAATAAAAATACATATTCCTATCCTAAAGCCTTCTATTTTAGTGGCTTGGTTATTGGTATTTGTTGAGTCGATGAAAGAGTTGCCAGCCGTACTATTATTAAGGCCTTTTAACTTTGAAACCCTGAGTATTCAAATTTATCAATTAATCTCTGATGAAATGCTAGAGCAAGGTGCATTGGGCGCTATTTTGATTGTTATTCTGGGATTACTACCTATTGTTTGGCTTAATAAAGAAAGGAAATAACATAAATGAACAACATTGAATTATTAAGCATCAAACAGCTTTCGGTGAAATTACAAAAAAAAATCATTTTATCAGATACTAATTTGACCTTAAATTTTGGTGAAATACTTGGTCTAGTAGGTCCTAGCGGTTGTGGTAAAACAACATTACTTAATACCATTGCGGGCTTTAATGAGCTGAGTACTGGTGAATTAAAAATAAACAATAGTACGCAAACTGCAATGAATATACTGACTATTAGTCCCTCTAAAAACATACCACCAGAACATCGTAATATTGGTATGATTTTTCAAGACTATGCATTATTTCCTCACTTATCGGTTAAGAAAAACATCTATTTTGGTATTGATAAATTACCTAAAAGTGAACAAGAAACACGCACGGCTGATCTACTACATTTACTTAAGTTAACCGGTTTAGAATCAAGATATCCTCATCAGCTATCTGGCGGCCAGCAGCAAAGGGTTGCTATTGCACGAGCATTGGCCCTTCAGCCTAAATTATTATTATTAGACGAACCTTTTTCAAATATTGATGCCCGTTTGCGTAATGAATTAATGTTAGAAATGCGCCAGCTTTTAAAGCAACTAAAAATGAGTGCTATTTTTGTTACACATAACAAAGATGAAGTTTTTACTTTTGCAGATAAAATAGCGGTTATGCACCAAGGAAGAATTTTACAAACAGGCAGCCCTGCTTCAGTTTGCCAATCGCCGAGTAGTTGGCAAGTTGCTGACTTTTTACAATTAGGTAGTTGGATACCCGTAAAGGCCAAAGGTAATGAATACCAAACAGCCATCGGCAGTTTTTCATCAACCAATTCAGCAATTGTAGACACGAATAATGAAGCCAATAATAAGAATTCACAAACCTTACAATTCTTGTTAAAACCGCAAGCTATTGAGTATTGTGAGGATGAAAAGGTTAATGTAACAGTAGATAATATTGCCGTTACTGAACAAGGGTTTCGTTATTTACTCAGTAGCATTGAAAGAGATTCATCATTAGCTTTTAAACAACTTAGTTTTTATAGTGAGATGTTACTCGCTCTAGGTCAAAAAATAGCGATAAAAATTAAACCGCATCCATACCAAATATATCAATAAAGTAAAAAATTAGTCTGGCCTAAATAATATTATTTACCATCGCTATATTAGCAAGATCAGCTGAGGTATTCGCATTCAGTTTACTTTTAATTTGTGTATTGTAATTGCAAATAGTTTTATAACTTAAACAAAGCTCGCTAGCGACATTATGAGCATTTAACCCTTTTGAAAGTAAGCGAAACACATCAAATTCACGTGGCGATAAAAGCTTAAGTTTATGCTTTGGTTTTTTAGCTTCGGTTAAGCATATATCATTTACTTCCGGCATTAAGCCTTCTTCAATATAACGTTTACCACTAGCAATAACAGCAACCGCCTGCGCTAATACTTCAGCAGCACTATTCTTACTAACATAACCACGTGCACCTGCTTCTAATGCACGTTCAATATAAACTTTTTCATCATGAATACTATAAACTAAAATAAGTACATTAGGGTAATGCTTGCAAAGGCGACGAATAGCTTCTAAACCACCAATACCCGGCATTGACAAGTCCATCACAACAACATCAGGTTGGAAACGTTCATACTCCTTCACGGCCAGCTCACCGCGTTCAATGTCTACAATATCACCAATATAGGGTTGAGAGTCGAGCAACATTCTAAACCCTGCCCTAACAACCATATGGTCATCAACTAATAGAACTTTAATTTTTTTTGTTTCCATTACTTTTCCTCCCAGTAAGGTAATTCCACAACAACATTAACACCGGTATTTAATACAGATTCAAATGTAAATGTTCCGCCTAAATTTTCAGCTCGCTCGCGCATTCCCAACAAACCAAAGCCAGGAGTATTAAGCTGTTTTCCTTGACCATTATCAGATACAGTAATCATGACTTTATCACCGCGTTTAACGACTAAAATAACCACTTTAGTTGCATTTGCATGTCGAACAACATTGGTTAAGCACTCCTGAACAATTCGATAGACATGAATAGTAATATCGTGACTTAAATGCTCTAAAGCTTGGTCGTAATCTAAATCGAACTGAACCTCACTACTTCGTCTTTGCCATTCTCTAACCAGCTCAGATAAGGTGGCTCCTAAGCCAAGCTCTGACAAACTTAATGGGTGTAATGTTCTCATCATAGAACGAACGACCACAGATAGATGGTTACAAATATCAACAATTGAACTAGTTACTACCTTTACATTTGTCTTAGGTTGTTGACATGTAATCGCCATTGCCTTGATTGCTGTTAACGATTGCCCCATTTCATCATGTAACTCTCGAGACAGATTTTGTCTTTCAGCTTCTTGAATTTGCATACTGTGGCGCGCCAAAGCTTGATTCTTCTCTTGAGCCGTTTTAAGGGCTGATGACATACCATTAATTTCTAACGCTATTGCATCAAATTCACTAATTTTAAAGTGAGGTAGTACATGATCAAAGTGCCCTTTTTCAACTTGTTTAAGTCCAGTTAAAATAGCTTTAACAGAATCCAACATTGCATTAAACACTAGGTTCACTGTCAAAAACATAATAAAAAGCATTAACACAATAGAGCAAAAAAAAGACTTTGTTTCTTGCCAAGCTTCATTTATTTCATCCATTGGATTCGCGGTAATAACAATCGCTTTGATAGATCCATCCGCAATTTTAATATCATAATGATGTATAAAAAAGTCGACCATAACTGACTTTACAAACCAATGAGGTGTCGATTTTTTCTCATCCTTTAAATCATCATTTAGCTTAGTAGCATGGGTATTTTTAACTTGATTTACACTCTTTTTGACAGAAATATTTAAATGCCTTACTGGTTGCATTGTGGCAATCTTGTCTAGCCATGCGTCTTTCTCTTCACTAGTGGAAGAGCTTTGATTAAGGCCAAATTCAATCATTTGTACGGCTAAGTTAATTGAAGAATTCACTTCTCGCTCTACTGAGCTTCTTGCCTGCCATACAGCAATAATTGCACTGAAAATTAAAATCAACAGTACTGATGCAATTATTCTCATATTGATCAGAGCACGTATACTCATTTGTAGAATTCCAATAATGAGGTGAATAAGATAAAAAATGCACGAGCTAATTGAACTATAAGTGCTAAAAATATCAAAAATTTAAGAGACAACACCCCTAAAATTTTTTTCCTTATGTTTGTTTTATATAATCAATCATACGCATCATATTTAATATAGGCACTGTACGTTCGAATTATATTTCTCATACTTTTGCACTACACTCGAAATGACAATATCAGTGATGAGAATATAATCGGTGAGATGATTAATTGGGTAATTGGGTAATTGGGTAATTGGGTAATTGGGTATTAAAATAATAACAAGGAGATATAAACAGGATATACCAATTATTAAGATGAAGGAGTCGCAATTAAAGAAAGCAATAATTGATAGTTTACTGCTTTAGATGGTGCTAAGGGGCTTTTGGAATGATTTATTACCAAGTAAAATCGGAGCTCCTACTTGGTAATAATAAATGACGAGGAAAAGTTAATACTAATAGAGTGCAAAAAAGATTAGTTAAATAATTCTCCATGTAGTTTCTCAACAACATTATTCGCATCTCGCTCATTCACTAAGAAGCATAAGTTATTAGCACTTGCCCCATGACAAATTAAACGAACGCTGATGTCATTAATCGTTTGAAAAATACGTTGCCCTATGCCTTTTGCACAATCTAAGCCATTGCCAATAACAGCAACTAATGACAGACCATGTTCAACGGTTACTTCACAAAGCTGCTCTAATTCTTCTACGACTGTTGATGTTATTAACGCTTGTGTAGAGCCACTTGGGTTATCAAAAGTGAGGGCGACACTAATCTCACTGGTAGTAATTAAGTCTACACTCAGCTCATGTTTAGCTAAAATACCAAATACTTGTGCTAAAAAACCACTCGCGTGTAACATAGCCGGGCTTTTAACTGTGACTAAGGTTTGTTCTCGTCTTAAGGCGATTGACCGGTAAGTAGGATTAGAGGCGACCGATTTTTTGATTTGTGTTCCACCTTTTTCAGGCTCTTTACTTGAACCAACAAAAACAGGAATGTTCTGGCGCATTGCTGGGATCAAAGTAGCTGGATGTAATATTTTGGCACCAAAAGTTGCCATTTCAGCTGCTTCACCAAAACTAATTTCTTTTATAGCACGCGCCTGATCGGTTATACGAGGATCGGTGGTAAAAATGCCAACAACATCAGTCCATACTGATAAATTATTCGCATGAAGTGCTTCAGCCAATAAAGCCGCACTATAATCAGAGCCACCACGACCTAAGGTTGTTGTTTCACCTAAACCATCTTGACCAATAAAGCCTTGTGTTACTAATACTTGTTGAGTCAATTTAGGCGCTAAAAGCTCTGTACATGCTAAACTTAATTGCTCTATATCTACCACTGCTTTGCCGTATAAGCTATTAGTTTTCATAACTTGCTGTACATTAAAATAAGCACCGTTAACATCAATAGACTGTAAAACTTGCGCAAAGATGCGTGAACTTAACTGCTCACCAAATGACAGAATGGCATCACCTTGCTTAACACTATGCTGTTGCGATTGTTTTAACGCATGCGTTGCTAACTCTTCAAGTAACCCTTTTATTTCAGTATTTAAAGCTTGCTCAACATCTTTTGCCAAATGTTGAGTAATATTTAACTGAATAGCTTGAATTTTATCAATAATATCTGCTTGTTCATCAAGGGATAAATTTGCTTGGCTTAAGCGTACTAAATAGTTGGTAACGCCTGCACTAGCAGATACAACCACTAAGCGATTACTACAGTCATTTTTAATAATCTGAGCGCAACGCAACATAGCGGGAAAGTCAGCAACACTTGTACCGCCAAATTTAGCAACGGTAAGGGATAAATTTTCTTTTGGTGAACTTGGGTGTACCATGGGTAATCTTCCTAAATACAATAACTTACATTAGTAAATAATACTCACTAATTAAAACAGGAAGAGCGTGACTGAACAGTTCGACAGGCTAGCCTATTTAACAATATAGGCATAGAGCATAGTAACTTTTTCAGCCAGAAGCTCTCCACCTTAGTCTATACAGACACTAAAATCAGGTGACAGTCCTAAGGATTCAGCCTTAGTGACCGAACGTAAACAGCCACGGTGTTTATGTTCTCGGCGATAATCTCCTTCAATAACGTATGTTGGAATGTGGTTCCTAATACTTTTCAGTATAACGTTATCTATCTAGTTATCGCTCCTCTTCTGGTGTTGTAAATATCACTTAAATTAAAAGTGTATAAACAACCCGTCTATTAGACATGAATTCAGTAGTAATTGCAATAGACTTTTAGATGGCTATAAAGAGAGTTAATTTGGAACAATAATTTTTATATTTAATAGTCAATACTAATAAAGCCTATTTCTATTTAACTAAAGGTGACTAAACAGTGACTAAAACTTAAGAAACAACTAAGCACATAAAGCAAAATAGTAGAAAAATACAATGCAATTTTTTTGTGCGAATAACTTTCCCCAATTTTACAGTTACATTTGTTATAGTTTAGCTACAAACATGTATTACTAGCTTATGTAGAGCCTAATGGATTTATTTTTACTAAAAAAAGTTATTTCGGCTGCAATTATGCCGATTAATTTAGTGTTAATTTTATTAACCTTATCACTTTTGTATTGTCGAAAACGCCCAAAAAGAAGCGTTAAGTGCTTAATCTCAGCAGGATTATTATTAACTATATCCTCTATGCCAGTGGTTTCTGATAAGTTAATGGTAAATATTGAAAATAAATATGAAAGCTTTACTCATTCTAGTAAACCTGTTGACTACATTATAGTGCTAGGAGGTTGGCACGTTGCTAATGATGCCTTACCCGTAACTAGCCAACTTAATAGAAACTCATTAGAAAGATTAGTTGAAGTATTAAGGATTTATCAATTACATCCAGAAGCAACGATTATCACGTCAGGTTATTATATTAAGGATCAGTTATCTCATGCTCAAACAATGAAGCAATCTTTAGTTCTTTTAGGTGTACCTGCCAATAAAATCATGACAGAAAATTTCCCTAAAGATACTGAAGAAGAAGCGCAATTAATTGGTCCTAGAGTACAAGGACATAATGTTGTATTAGTAACCAATGCAAGTCATATGCTAAGAGCAATGAAATACTTTCAAGCACAAGGAGTAGAGCCAATACCTGCACCAACAGGATTTATGGTTAAAAATATAAATGGTCCTAAGGGTTGGGGGTACTACGTTCCTAAAAGTAAATCTCTGCAGATAACAACCGCTGCCTGGTACGAAAGTTTAGGTCTTTTTGTGCAGTGGTTAAAAAGCCTACTTTAAAATCAAATAATAGTATTAACTGTAAACCTAAAAAAACCAGTATCATCTTAGATAATACTGGTTTTAATGCTTTTACTTTGTTTATATTTACTTAGTTACGTTAGCTCACATAGGCTTAGTTACATATTTTCAATAATACAATCACCAAATTGTGAACAAGTAACCAAGGTTGCATCATCCATTAGGCGTTCAAAATCATACGTTACTGTTTTTGCACCAATAGCGCCAGACATACCTTTTAGTAGTAAATCGGCTGCTTCAACCCACCCCATATGGCGTAGCATCATTTCAGCAGATAGAATTACCGAACCTGGGTTAACTTTATTTTTCCCCGCATATTTAGGCGCAGTACCGTGAGTTGCTTCAAAAATGGCAACTTCATCATTTAAGTTAGCACCTGGTGCAATACCAATACCACCAACTTGTGCCGCTAAGGCATCAGATAAATAATCACCATTTAAATTCAGTGTTGCAATAACACTGTACTCAGCAGGACGTAATAATACTTGCTGTAACATTGCATCTGCAATTACATCTTTTATAATAATTTCTTTGCCTGTTTTAGGATGCTTAATACGACACCAAGGACCACCATCTATTAATTCTGCTCCAAACTCTTCACACGCTAATTCATAACCCCAATCTTTAAATGCACCCTCAGTAAATTTCATAATATTACCTTTATGTACTAACGTTACTGAGTCTCTATTATGATCGATAGCATATTGGATCGCTTGACGAACTAAACGTTGAGTACCTTCTTTAGAAACAGGTTTAATACCGATACCACAATTTTCAGTAAAACGAATTTTGGTGACCCCCATTTCTTCAGTTAAGAAGTTAATCATCTTCTTAGCACTATCACTACCTGCTTGATATTCAATACCGGCATAAATATCTTCTGTATTTTCACGGAAAATTACCATATCTACTTCAAATGGCTTTTTCACCGGACTTGGTACGCCGGTAAACCATTGCACTGGACGCTGACATACATATAAATCGAGTATTTGACGTAACGCTACATTTAAAGAACGCATACCGCCGCCCACAGGGGTAGTTAATGGCCCTTTAATACCAACTTTATATTCTTTAAACATTTCTAATGTTTCATCTGGTAACCAAGTTTCAGAATCATATACTTGCGTTGCTTTCTCACCGGCATATACTTCCATCCAAGCAATTTTCTTCTTGGTGCCATAAGCTTTTTCGACAGCAGCATCAACGACTTTAATCATAGGTGGCGTAACATCAATACCAATACCATCACCTTCAATAAAAGGAATGATTGGGTTATTTGGCACGACTAATTTACCGTTAGATACCGTGATTTTATCGCCTGAACTGGGAATTGTGATTTTACTTGTCATAAAGCGCTCTCCTAATTGGAAGAATGAACATTAAAAATGTTTAAAATATTTATATCATGGTAGCGACAAAAGCTAAACATCATGAAAATTAAGTTTTTAAAATATCATTTTGTTACTTGAGCTTAATTGAGATTTAATTAAAATTAACTTAGCTTTCAACAATTATGATTTAAACTTTCATTGTATCTAAAGTAAAGCAAAAAGCGCCTTTACACTATAACCTCACCGTCAATACCTACTATTTATTTGCTGAATATTATTTTTATAATAAATATTTAACATTACAAAGCTCTAAATATTTGTTCGGTTGTAGTTTTAGCATCACCAAAAAGCATTTGCGTGTTATCTTTAAAAAACAAAGGATTTTGAACACCGGCATAACCTGTATTCATTGAGCGCTTGAAGACGATGACTTCTTTTGCATGCCAAACTTCAAGTACAGGCATGCCTGCAATTGGACTGTTAGGATCATCATTAGCCGCAGGGTTTACAGTATCATTAGCGCCAATAACCAATACCACATCAGTATTAGGAAAATCATCGTTGATTTCATCCATGCCTAACACTATATCGTAGGGTACTTTTGCTTCCGCGAGTAATACATTCATGTGCCCAGGTAACCGACCCGCAACAGGATGAATAGCAAAACGTACATCAATCCCTTTACTTATTAATTGTTGAGTCAGTTCATATACCGGGTATTGTGCTTGAGCAACAGCCATACCGTAGCCTGGTGCTATGACTACAGACTTAGCACTTCGTAACAAGTCAGCAACCGCTTCTACTTGTATTTCGCGGTGTTCTCCATAATCTTTATCTTCATCAATCACTACCGTTGTACCAAAACCGCCAGCGATAACACTGATAAATGATCGGTTCATCGCTTTACACATGATATAAGATAAAATAGCACCTGATGATCCAACTAATGCGCCAGTGATAATCAACAAATCATTACTTAACATAAAACCTGCTGCGGCGGCTGCCCAACCTGAATATGAATTCAGCATTGATACCACAACCGGCATATCGGCTCCTCCAATAGAAGCAACAAGGTGCCAACCAAACGCTAGAGCAATAACGGTCATTAAAAACAGTGGGAAATTTGATCCTCCATTTTGCACAAAGATAATCATTAAAACAAAGGAAACAACGCCAGCAGCAAGGTTCATTTTATGACGATGTGGCAACGCCAAAGCGCTAGAGCTAATAGAGCCACTTAACTTACCAAAAGCTACAATAGATCCAGTAAAAGTAACAGCGCCAATAAAGATACCTAAGAAAATTTCAGTTAGATAAATATTCATGGCCGTTTGTTGGCTGGCAGTTATGATAACGTGATGACCAGCCTCAAAGTAACTATTAAAACCAACCAATACTGCAGCTAAGCCAACGAAGCTATGTAATATAGCGACAAGCTCAGGCATTTGTGTCATTTCAACTTTATTGGCTAACTTCAATCCTATGCCTGCACCAATGATCATGGCAAGCACGATAAGCCAAATGCTAGTCACTGCGGGGTTAAAAATTGTCGCCATCAACGCAATGCCCATACCAATCATGCCGTATAAGTTACCTTGTTTGGCGGTTTCTTGTTTACTTAATCCAGCTAAACTAAACACAAAAAGTAATGCTGCAACAACATAAGCTGCACTGATAAAACCATTGGACGCAATTTGTGTGGATTCCATACAGTTCTCCTACTTACTAAACATTTTTAACATACGACTAGTCACTTTAAAGCCACCCACTATATTTATTGTGGCGACCAAAGTAGCTAGCGCTGCGAGTATTTGAACTAAAATATTTTCAGAGCTGATTTGTAATAACGCCCCCACAATAATGATGCCTGAAATTGCATTAGTGACACTCATTAAAGGAGTATGCAAAGAATGACTAACATTCCACACCACGTAGTAACCAATAACACAAGCCAAGACAAAAACAGTAAAATGAGTGACAAAATCAGCAGGTGCTACATTAGCTATCCAACCAAACAATGCCATACCTGCCGTTATAAAGGCATATTTTTTTGTCGATGATACCGGTGCTTCAACTACGTCAACAGCAGGCATTACCTTTTCTTTTTTAGTCGATGACGGTGAAGCGCTCACTTGAATAGGTGGTGGCGGAAAAGTAATTTCATCCTTATTCACAACCGTCATATTACGGATAACTACATCATCAAAGTCGATAGTTAAAGTACCGTCTTTTTCTTTACAGAGTAGCTTAGCTAAATTTAATAAATTATTTGAATATAGTTGAGATGCTTGATTTGGTAATCTTGACACTAAATCAGTATAACCAATCACTTTAACATCATGTGCGTTAACTACTTTACCCGCAACAGTACATTCACAATTACCACCGCCAGCCGCAGCTAGATCTACAATTACACTTCCAGCTTTCATTGATTGCACCATTTTATCTGTAATCAGTTTTGGCGCAGGTTTGCCTGGAATCATGGCAGTAGTAATAATAATATCAACGTCTTTGGCTTGTTCAGCAAATAAAGCCATTTCTGCATCAATAAATGCTTTACTCATTTCTTTAGCGTAACCATCCCCTGGGCCTTTTGATAATGATTCTTCAGGTTCGTTATAATTCATCTCAAGAAATTCAGCCCCCATACTTTCAATTTGCTCTTTTACTTCTGGTCGTGTATCAAACGCCCTGACAATGGCGCCTAAACTACTGGCAGTACCAATAGCGGCAAGACCTGCAACACCAGCACCTATAATCATTATTTTCGCAGGTGGCATTTTACCTGCAGCAGTGATTTGCCCAGTGAAGAAACGTCCAAAATGATGCGAGGCTTCAATAACAGCACGATAACCAGCAATATTTGCCATTGAGCTCAATGCATCCATTGATTGTGAACGGGTCATACGAGGTACCATCTCCATCGCTAGTGTGGTGATGGATTTTTCTTGTAGCGCAGCTAATAAATCAGGATTTTGGGCTGGTGCAATAAAGCTGATAAGTGTAGTCCCTTCATTCATTAGTGCAACTTCATCTAAAGTAGGAGGGTTTACCTTAAAGATTATGTCACTTTGCCAACAAACCTTTTTAGTCACTATTTCTGCCTCAGATTTGCTATACTCTTCATCAGTAAAACTTGCTTTAGTGCCAGCACTTTTTTGTACTCGCACAGTAAAGCCTAACTTGATTAAAGCACTAACAGAGCTAGGAGAGCCTGCAACACGGTTTTCTCCCTTTAATGACTCTTTGGGAATGCTAATGATCATAAAACACCTTTGAAAATTAATAAAAAGGACTAAGTGCTTAATGTTTTACCACTTATAGTGTTATTTTTAAACACCTGTGCTCAGTTATTTTTTAACTACTTGATAATTCTTTAGTAACTTATAGAATTAATATGACAATAACGCATAACTCTTTTTCTATTTATAGGCCTATTCCGATTGTTTAAAAATTTTCTGTTCTTTTCATTTATTGTCAGTGTTACTTTTTTTCCAGGTCAAACATGGTCGGCAAGTCATATAAAGTTAGGCATGTCGAATGCATTAACAGGACCAGCTTCTTATATTGGTAAAGGGGTTAGTAGAGGCGCAACTGTTTATTTTGAACAACTGAATAATGCTGGTGGAATTAATGGTCAACGGGTTGAATTAATCAGCTTAGATGATGCTTACGAACCCAAGAACACTATTAAAAACATTAAAAACTTCATTATCCAAGAAGAAGTTTTAGCCTTACTCAATTTTATGGGAACACCTAGCTCTCATGCTATTTTGCCAATTTTAAAACAATCTAATATCCCCTTTTTAATGCCACTGACCGGAGCAGACTTCCTTCGTACTCCTGTCATTAATAATATTTTCAATCTACGGGCTAGCTATTTACAAGAAGCTCAAGCGCAAATTGAGTTTTTAATTGAAGCGAAAAAGGTAAATAAGATAGCATTAGTTATTCAAGCTGATGAGTTTGGCTTAGCAGCTCAAAGAAGTTACGAACAAATTTTCAAAAAATATAATATAGTGCCTGTTATAACAGAGCGATATAAACGTAATACGAATGATATTGAACGTGTTCTTGATAATTTAGCAACAATGCCATTAGATACAGTTATTTTTGTTGGTACTTATCAACCGCTAAGTTATTTAATCAACTTAGGTTATGAACAGGGAATCAGAGCTTATTTTAGCACCCTATCATTTGTATCAAGTTCATATCTTTTTGCAAGACTTGAGCATCCAAGTAAAGTAATAGTAAGTGAAGTTATACCTTCTCCCTATCAATGTCAGTGGCGCATTTGTAAAAAATTTATTCGTGATATGAAACAAGCTGGATATGTTGATTTTAATAAATTTCAGTTAGAAGGATATCTTAATGCTCATGTTTTTAATCTTGTTGCCAAACGGTGTGGAATAAAATTAACAAGAGCATGCTTACTAGAAGAGTTTAATTCCTTTAAGTATAAACAAGATGGGCTAAATATTTCATTTTCACCCAATAATCATCAAGGGCTAAATCAAGTTTACTTATCTTTTAGTGATTCTTTAAAAATAGAGAATTAATGCGAAAATAAGCTGATTATCGCTCTTTACTGACTGACCAAGTTTCAAACAATGCCGCGCTAATCACCAACATCCCACCAATAGCAGTCATGATATTAACTCTTTCATTAAGTAATAAAAATGCTAAAACGCTTCCATATAGTGGTTGTAAGCATGAAATAAGGCCTGCTGTTGTTGCGGATAAATGACGTAAAGATGAGGCAAACAAGGCATGAGGCATAGCTGTAAAAATGGCGCCTGCCAATAAAACGAGTAACCAATCATTAGTGCTCACCTCGAGTGGAGGAACATCAACAAATAACCCTAACATTAAAAAAGCAACTAAAGTCTGATATAACATGGTATGTGGGCCAGAGTAGTGACTAAAGTAATTTTTATGAAGGACATTTCGCAATGCAAAGAAGAAAGCTGAAATAACACCAATTATAATTCCTACTGTTACTTGGTTTCCTAAATTTATCTCAGGAATTAATAAAAAAATTCCAATTAAAACAATAACAGCAATAACAATATCTTTAACTTTAGGCCTACTTTTAGTCTTGCTTAACAGGGGCTCTAAAAATACAGTGATAACGGGGTAAGTAAAAAAAGCAATCACCCCAACAGTGACACCAGCCATTTGCATACTAGCAAAATAGGTAACCCAATGAATGCCTACGACAGCGCCAAGTAATATAGCAACGCCATAGTCTTTTGGGTTGGCGAGAGCAATTTTCTTTTTTTGAATTGTAAGTAAGATAAATAATACAATTGCCGCAACACCAGTACGATATACGGTAATATCTAACGCCGGTAAACCAATAAGTTTAGAAAATAGCGCTGTCCCGCCAAAAAGTAGAACTGCACTATGAAGAAACCAAAGGCTTTGTTGTTTAGCTGTCATAGGTTAACGTCAATTTTATAGTTAATAAGTACGTTGATTAATCAAGATCGTGAAGAGGCCAGATAACGATGTAATCTTCAAAATCTTCAAGCGCAACATCATCATCTTTGACTATTTTTCCACGAACTGACATACCTGCTTTGTGCATTGCCGATTTTTTCCCTTTGTGAAGCAGCGGATGCCAAGATGGCATACCTCGCCCTTCTTGCAAACGACGATAAGTACAACTTGGCGGCATAAAGAAGACGTCTGCTAAATTATCTTGTGTTAACTGCACACAATCAGGAACTAACGTGGTTCTTTTATCGTATTGACTACATTGACAAGTTTTTTCATTTAACAAATAACAAGCAATATTAGAATAAACGACCTGCTCGCCTTCCTCTATATGATCAGTAGGTTGTAGTTCACTGTGATCATCAGTCTCTTCATCATCAATAAATTTGTTAAGGCAACATTTAGCACAGCCGTCACATAACGACTCCCACTCACTACGTGACATTTCAGCTAATGATTTACTTTGCCAAAATGGTGCATCTTTTTGGAGAACGGTCATAATTAATAATATTCTTATTGAATTGGTGGGTATTTAATTTGATCAGATAAATGACCAACAGAACTAACAAAATAATAAGACAAATTCCAATGCATTAAACTTTTATAATTATCATATGCTAAATATGCACGTCCGTTTATTCCATCAGGAAAAACAAGCGCAGCAGTAATATCTACATTTGGAAGACTCGTGCCATCTGTTCGGCGAATACCTAAAGCTTGCCATTCCGCTAACTTTTTCTCAGTTTTAGCCCAAGCTTTTAACCAATTTTTGCGACTGCCTGTATTTTGAGGTATCGCTAATGATGTATCAAAGTTTTCTGGTAACTTAACCTGGCGTCCCCATGTTAGCTCATTATTCCAACCTTCTTTTTGTAGGTAATTAGCCATTGATGCAAAAATATCAACTTGGTTTTTCCAAATATCTTTTTTACCATCGCCATCGCCATCAACTGCATAACCTAAGAACGATGTTGGCATAAATTGATTTTGTCCCATTGCGCCAGCCCATGAACCTTTCATATCATCTATTTTAATATGTCCTTCTTTTAAAATAGTTAATGCGGCCCATAATTGCTTTTTAAAAAAAGCTTCACGACGCCCTTCATAAGCTAAAGTTGATAATGCAGAAATAACATTATAACCACCGGTAAATTTACCAAAGTTAGTTTCTAGCCCCCAAAGCGCGACAATAAATCGTGGTTGAACAGCATAATCCTGACCTATTTTTGTTAGTATTTCTTCATGCTCTTTAAATAACGCTCTCGCTTTATCAACTTTCCAAGCAGGTATGCGTTTTGGCAAATAAGTATCTAATGTTTCAACTTTTTCAGGTTGTTTCCTGTCAGCAGCTACGGCTCTTTTATGAAATTTAACATTAGTAAAACTTTCATCAATTAAGCTTTGTGAGAAACCTTGTGCTAACGCCGCTTCTTTTAATTCAATAACGTATTCTTTAAAGCCTACTTCGCTCAATGTTTTTGCTTGTAATATTTTACTCGGTATAATTATCAAGCTAACCGCTAATAAAGAAGTGATAATATGATTAAATTTCATTCCCTCCTCCCATATATTCTTTGTGCTGTTTTAGTAAATCTTCTTTTGGTGGCGGTAACTGTAAATAATAGCCCTGCTCTACTAAGCTACTTTTTACTTTAGCTAAGTCAGCAAATGCTAATTTTTCTTTCGTTGCTAAATTAATTAAAGTCACCAATGTAGGAGTACCAAAAGTAAGCATTAATGCTTCAGGCACTGAGGAAAAATCATCGCGTGTTTTAACAAAAAGGTATGTTTGCTCTTTTTTAGCACTTTTATAAATAGCACATAGCATAATGGAGACCTATGATAAGAAATGGATGCATAATATATCACGCACTCGTATTGATATGCGATACAATGACACAATAAATTACATTACTTTTTTTGATAACGTTAGGTACAAACATGAAAGCTCCTTTATACGATGAAATTCTCGGCATTTGTCAACGCATAGCAAACGCCTCTACCGAGAGTAACGATGAACTTAGAGATAATGCCTGTAAAGACTTGCAAAAGTTATGTGCAATTAATCAAGAAACGCCAAAGGATCATCCATTACAGTGGGAAGCATTAGGCGATTTTACTGAAGACGGTGATTTAGCAATGGATATATATGAAATTGCACTAAATACTGCTAACAAACTGAAATTAAACACATTTACAGCTTCTATTTATTTAGCTATGGCACAAAGACAACAAGAATTTGAAGAGTCATCTAAAGCTGTTGAATATGCAAAACAAGCTGAAATTGCGAGTGAAAATATTGATGATGAAGAATTAAAAGAAGAGATAAAAACATTTTTAGCAAGTTTATAAAATAAATTATCGCTAAATTTAGCTGTTATTCAGGTTGATAACAGCTAAAAGATTTATTTTCTTATTCATTAAGGTTTACGTAAATATCAGTATACACCAATGAATACATATCATTTAAACCCCTTTTCAGCAAAATCTTGCAATAACTCGCCAAATAACTCTTTGCGCCAAACGATAAGTATATCAGGGTAAACACCTGTATTTTCGCTATATTTTTTAGCCTCATTTAAATCAAAATACCAAGTTAGAAATTGGTTAATTTGTTTTTTAGACGCTAAGTTTTCAACAGTTAAATCATGTTTATCACCAATAGCCTTAATAAAAGACTTCACCTGCTTAAATATTTGTTTATAACCTGGATATTCATCTAAACGCTGTATTTTTTTCGGGTAACTAGCCTCTTTATCTTTATTTGCTTCCTGTACAATAGCTAACATTGCTTTACCTTTATGGCGAATATCAAGTACTTCAGCGCCATCTAGCTTACTCATTGCAGATAAACTAGCAGGAATATTTGCGGCAACTGCCATCAAGGTATTTTCTTTAACAACATACCCTAAAGGTAAATCGCGTATTTTTGCTTGCTGATAACGCCACTTAGCTAAATGCTGTAAGATATTTAACTGCTTAGCATTTAATCGCCAAGCTAACTTCATTTGGCGATATAATAGATTTTCGTCTACTGGCGTAAATTTTCTCTCAATTAGCAATTGCGTTTCTTGCTGAGCATAATGAAACCTGTCTACCTGCTCAAGTAATGTCACTAATTTAGGATAAATATTAAATAAATGCTCGACATCTGCACTAGCATAATCTAATTGTTTAGCTGACAATGGCCGTCTTGTCCAATCAGTACGAGATTCCGACTTATCAAGCTCAATTCCCGTAAAGTGTTCTACCATCGCGGCATAACCTATTGACAGTCCATGTCCTAGAAAAGACATCATTATTTGGCTATCAAGTAAGTTAACCGGTTTGCAATTAGCACTAGTGAGAAACACTTCTAGATCTTCCGAGCAAGCATGCAGCACTTTAACTATATTTTCATTCGTCAATAATTGCCAAAATGGTGATAAGTCATCAATTGCTATTGGATCAATTAAAGCAAGCGTTTTACCATCATATACCTGTAACAAGCCTAATTTAGGGTAAAAAGTACGAGTACGAACAAACTCAGTATCTATCGCGAGTACACTGGCTTTGCTATATTGCTGACAAAGGGTTTGTAAACTTATAAAATCTTCAATTAATTGATACTGCATAATTTTTACGTTTTTTATCCCTTTATTTCTAAATGTTGCATAATCAACTTAATTTATTAAGTTGATTACTGATACTGGTATTCAATATTTTATCGGTTGCTATTTTCTTCTACGACGTGTCGCTTGTTGATGGCGTTGTTGATGCTTTTTCACTGAACGACGAATTCGGCGACTTTTGGCATTATCCATAGCTTTTTCATCAACTTTTACTTTTGATTGTTTTTCAGGTGTTAATTGTACTAACTTACGAAAGTAATTAACCTCTTGTAATCCTAGCTCTGTCCATCCACCTAAAGGCAATTGACGCTTCATTTCCATGTCACCATAACGAACACGAATTAAGCGACTTACTTGTACTTCTTGGCTTTCCCATAAACGTCTAACTTCACGGTTACGACCTTCAGATAATACTACATGGAACCAATGATTTCTTCCCTCACCACCACGGTAGGTAATTTTTTGAAAACGTGCAGGACCATCTTCCAGTTTTACACCGGTACGAAGCGTTTGTAACATAGCTTCATTGATTTCACCAAAAACACGAACAGCGTATTCACGTTCAACTTTTTGTGATGGATGCATCAAACGATTGGCTAATTCACCATCAGTAGTAAAAAGTAACATACCTGAAGTATTAATATCTAAGCGCCCAACAGCAACCCAGCGACCTGATTCTAAAGGAGGTAAGCGATCAAAAACAGTTGCTCTACCTTCAGGATCTTTTCGTGTACACATTTCGCCTTCTGGCTTGTTGTACATTAATACACGACAAATATCGTCGTCTTGCGCTGTTAGTTTAACTTGATGCCCATCAATTCGAATTTGTTCACTTCCATCAACCCTATCACCTAAAAAAGCGGTTTTTCCATCAACACTAACACGCCCTTGACCAATAATAGTCTCCATTTCGCGACGTGATCCTTTGCCAGCTCTCGCCAAGACTTTCTGCAATTTTTCAGAGTCTTTAACCGTCGCTTTTTTAAAATTAACTTTTACTGGTAACTCTTCAGTCTTTTTACCTTTCCCTTGGCCAACTTTACCAGCTGCTTTACTCTGACCTTTTTTAACTGTGGCTTTTGAACCAGTACCACGGCTGCCATATTTATTATTAGCAGGTTTAGAATCGGTAGAAGTGCTTTTACCTTTCGGTATTTTTTTGTCTTGAGACATATTTTTTTACTCTGTTACGTCAGTAGCAGTTCCCTAGAAACTTACTTCTGGCTCATTTATACGTTATTAACGTTTAGACTATTAAAGGGGGTTACTCAAATGGTGAAGGATCACCTTCTCCGACACGAATAATTTCAATATCGTCATTTGAAAAATCAATAACTGTTGTTGGGTGTTCACCTAAATGACCACCATTAATAATTAAATCAACTTGATGCTCTAATAAATCCCGAATTTGTTCCGGATCAAACTCAGCCATGGTTTCCCCTGGCATGATCAAACTGGTAGACATTATAGGCTCTGCTAGTTCAGCCAACAAGGCTTGGCAAATATTATTGTCAGGAATGCGAATACCAATGGTTTTCTTTTTTGGGTTAAGTAACCGCTTGGGTACTTCTTTACTCCCTTTGAAAATAAAAGTGTAAGCACCTGGGGTATTACTTTTCAACAATCTATACGCAGTATTATCAATACGCGTATATTCAGACAATTGTGATAAATCCTGACACACCAAGGTAAAATTATGACTTTTACTAATATCTCGAATTTGGCAAATGCGTTCTAACGCTTTTTTATCACCTATATGGCAGCCTAAGGCATAACCAGAGTCGGTTGGATAAACAATAACACCACCATCTTTGATGATTGTTACCGCTTGTTTCATTAAACGCCCTTGAGGGGTCTCTGGATGAACATAAAAAAACTGACTCATGATAATTTCCTTTTTAATGCTGAACGTTACTACTTAAGAAACATTATCGAAATTAGAAACTATTATTTCCACAATGCCCAGACAGGTGTAGCCCCATCAGGTAAAATTAAATTACGACCAAGATCGGACCATTTATTCGGCTGATGAAAGTCAGAGCCCGTTGATGCATGTAAATTATATTCTAAGCAGTAGTTTAACATTATTTGTCGCTGTTGGGGATTCATTTGCGGTAAAACAACTTCTAAAGCATCGCCTTGGCTTTCCTTAAAATGCACAATTAACCGTCTTAACCATTTTGCCGATAAATCATAACGAATTGGGTGTGCCATAACAGCAGTGCCTCCAGCAGCATGTATAACCTCGACGGCTTCTTCAATAGAACACCATAGCGGCTTCACATAAGCTTTTTGAGTATTACGACCTTTTTTACCTAAATATAGATCAAAGGCTTTTTGCATGGTGGCAACATGTCCTTGCTGAAAGAGTACCTTAGCAAAGTGTGCTCGAGTTATTGTTCCTGTGCCTGCGAGTACTTTAGCATCATGATATACATCAGGAAAACCACAGTTAGCTAGCTTTTCGCCTATCGTTATAGCTCGCTGTTCCCGTGCTTGTTGTTGTGAAGTAATTAAGGATTGTAACGCTAAATTATTTTTATCAAAATTAAGACCGACAATATGAATCTCAAAACCTTGCCAAGCAGTAGAAATCTCAATACCTGTGATTAATTTTAATGGAATATTATTTTCCATTATATAATCTTGCGCTATATTAAATCCTTCAATTGTATCGTGATCTGTAATAGCTAAAACATCTATTTGATAGTTAACAGCCCTATCTATCAAGGTTTGTGGCGATAAACTTCCGTCAGAACAATGGGTGTGACAATGTAAATCAATACGGCCATGAGAAAAACCGTCGGTTTTTTCAATTAAAAAAGGAAAATCAGTGGTTGACAGCAACGCCATAATAAGGTCTTCTATAGGAACTTTTTTGTAAGTCGATTTAAAATTGACTTAATGAAATGACAAGTTTACTGATAAGAGCAAAATAATGATACAAACAAAGCAATTTAATTTAACAAATACCCAACTCCGTTGGTGGTGGCATAACTCTACATAAGTGGGTTGTGATAATTGCGTGTGTCTTACGATAAGCTAACAAATTAAAAGCTAAAGTAAATCAAAACAAATTTCAAAACCCGCTAGAACTAGCGGGTTTTCTGCTTTTTAAAGCCTTACGTTTATTAGCAGTAATTTGTAAAATATGCTGTTAATACTATTTTAACAATAACGAATAAGAGAAAAGACAATGAATAAAACAAGAACATGGTTTCTTTGGTGGCTTCAACCAATTTATGCAGGATGACACTCTAAAAATAACCAATGAAAAAAGAAGATACAAATGACAAAGTTTAATCAAAGTACCTACGACCAAGCTACCGCAAGTGTTTGCACCTTAACGGATAACGCTAATTATCAAAGCGACCCATTAAGTGTTTATCAATTGCTTTGCCACGATAAAAAAAATAATTTACTCCTAGAATCCGCAGAAATAGATCAAAAGCATTTATTAAAAAGCCTATTACTTGTTGATGCTGCATTAAAAATTGTTTGTAATGACAATGTTGTTACTTTTACCGCTTTAACACACAATGGCCAAACAGCTTTACAATTTGCCGCGGCTCAATTGCAAAACCATGCAAAACTTACCTTGTGTGAAAAGAATCAAATATTAACCGCTACTTTTCCTGATACACCTACTGAGCTTGATGAACAATCTCGATTAATGGCAATAAACCCATTCGAAAGTTTGCGTTTATTTAATCGTATAGAGAATAGCGATAATCATCACTTTGCTATTTTTCTTGGGGGAGCATTCGCCTTTGATATGATCAGCATGAGCGAGACCTTACCCAAAGTTCCAGATGGCGAAAATACCTGCCCTGACTTCGTTTATTATTTGGCTGAAACAGTTGTTGTGATTGATCATGAAAAAAGAAGTACTGAAATCATCGCTAATCTATTTTCTTCATCAAGTGAAGAAAATAGTATGCAGGCTGATCCAACAGAATCAGCTGAACGTATTGCCCATATAAAGCAGCTATTATCAAAAAACATTACCACTGAATCGATTCTTCCTTTAATTGAAAGGAATGACTCGAATTTTAATGATGCGCAAGTTGTCTCTGTTGATATTAGTGACGAACAATTTTGTAAAAATGTTGAGACGTTAAAAGAAAACATTCGTGCCGGAGATATTTTCCAAGTGGTACCTTCTCGCACTTTTTCGTTACCTTGTTTAGATAGTATCGCGGCTTATCAAGCATTAAAGCTGAGTAACCCAAGCCCTTATATGTTCTACCTTAAAGATAGTGACTTTAGTATGTTTGGTGCTTCTCCTGAGTCGGCTATCAAATATCAACAAAACTCTCCTGAAGGAAAGCGACAAGTTGAAATTTATCCTATCGCCGGCACTCGTCCACGAGGGCTAAATGCTGATGGTAGTATCTCATTAGATTTAGATTCACGAATAGAGTTGGAGTTAAGGCAAGATAAAAAAGAATCTGCTGAGCATATTATGTTAGTTGATTTAGCACGTAATGATATTGCGCGTGTTTGTAAAGCTGGCACTCGTTATGTTGCCGATTTATTAAAAGTAGATCGTTATTCCCATGTAATGCACTTAGTATCACGTGTATGCGGTACTTTACTAGAAGAGCTTGATGCTTTACATGCTTATCAAGCGTGTATGAATATGGGAACCTTATCAGGTGCGCCTAAAGTAAAAGCAACCTCTCTAATTAGAGAAATTGAAGGCAAGCGTCGCGGTAGTTATGGTGGTGCTGTTGGCTACTTAACTGGCGAAGGTGAAATGGATACCTGTATTGTTATTCGATCAGCATTTGTCAAAAACAACATCGCTCATGTACAAGCAGGTGCAGGTGTTGTTTATGATTCTATCCCTCAAGCGGAAGCTGATGAAACTAAACAAAAAGCACAAGCGGTTATTAACGCGGTACTAACATCAAATGAATCACTCGCTCAAGGAGTGAACTAATGACTTTAGCTGAAAATAAAATGAAAACGAATAATAAAAACACAAAACTTTTTATGCTCGATAATTTAGACTCTTTTACTTATAACTTAGTCGATGAATTTCAATGCCTAGGTTTTGAGCCGACCGTTTACCGAAATACGTTAAGCAGTGATTTTATATTCAACAAGATGCTTGAACACACTAAAAAAACTGGCGAAAAAGTTATTTTAGTATTATCACCTGGACCAGGCGAACCTAAAAAAGCTGGCTGCTTAATGGCATTAATCAAGTTATGTGCGGGCAAAATTCCAATGATTGGTATTTGTTTAGGACATCAAGCATTAATTGAACATTATGGCGGCACCGTTGGGCGTGCAGAAGAAATAGTACACGGTAAGTCGTCACCTATTACTCACTGTGCTAGTGGCGCTTTTGCTAATATTCCTAATCCATTACCGGTTGCTCGTTATCATTCACTCGTTGGCATTAAAGTACCAGACTCTTTAACTGTCATTGCCGACTACAACAATATGCCGATGGCCATTTGCCAAGAAAAGGATGCGATATTAGCATATCAATTTCATCCAGAATCTATTTTAACAACTTTTGGCTCTACATTATTAGCGCAAAGTTTTGATTATTTACTTACCTTGAGTGAAAACCTAAGCACTAAAGCGCGAGGAGTATAACATGACGAATATATTAGCAACCTTAGTTGACGGGCAAGACCTTGATCAACAAACGATTAAAACGTTTTTTGAAGAAGTACTTAAAGGCGAAACTGACCCTATTGTACTCGCTAGTGTTCTTACTGCATTAAAGATGAAAGGCGAAACGCCCGAAGAGATTTCAGGTGCTGCTTTAGCGATAAAGAATGCTGCAACTGGCTTTCCACTTCAAGCCCACAACGTTGCTGATTGTGTCGGTACCGGTGGCGATGGTGCCAATACCATTAATATTTCAACTACCGCGGCTATTTTAGCAGCAACCTGTGGTTTAAAAGTGGCAAAGCATGGTAATCGTAGTGTTTCTAGCATGTCGGGCTCTGCCGATTTACTTGAAGCATTTGGCGTAAACCTAAATATGTCACCAGAAACAGCCAGCAACTGTTTAGATAAAGCAAATTTATGTTTTTTATATGCTCCCGCTTATCATACCGGTTTTAAACATGCTGCAAGTGTACGTAAAACCATGGGGGTACGAACACTGTTTAATATTTTAGGACCTCTAGCCAACCCTGCGAATCCTAAGGTGATGTTACTTGGCGTTTATACTCCTGATTTATTATTACCTATGGCAGAAGCTTTACAATTAACAGGTGTTGAACGTGCCTTTGTTGTTTATGGCAGTGGTTTAGATGAAATAGCACTTCATGGTGAAACCAATGTGATTGAACTTAACGCAGGAAAATTAACCGAACGCACTATTTCACCACAAGATTTTGGTTTAAAAAATTACTCCCTTGAACAAATCAAAGGAGGTACGCCGCAAGAGAATGCTGACATTATTAAAACAATTTTATCCGGTAAAGGACAAGAAGCTCACAATGCTGCAGTCATTATTAATTGTGCTGCATTGCTTTATTTACATGCCAAAGCGGATACTTTGAAAGGTGCAGCTCAACTGGCAGGCGATATATTAAAAAGTGGCAAAGGCTTAGCAACACTAGAGCAACTTGTTGTACTTTCTAACGAGGAATGTAAATAATTATGGCTAATATATTAGAAAAAATAGTTGCTGATAAGCGTATTGAAATAGATGCCCTTAAAAAATCAAAACCATTATCAAGCTTTATTGATGAGCTAAAACCAACAACGAAAGACATGTATACTGCCTTAAGGCGTACTAAAGAGAAACCTGAAGCCGGTTTTATTTTAGAATGTAAAAAAGCATCACCATCAAAAGGATTAATTCGCCCTGATTTTGATGTAAAAAGTATTTGCCAAGTTTATGATAAATATGCAGCGGCAATATCCGTACTAACCGATGAAAAATATTTTCAAGGTAATTTTGAATACTTAAAACTAGTGACAGAAACTGTAAAATGTCCGGTACTCAATAAAGACTTTTTTATTGATACATACCAAGTACATTTAGCTCGTTACTACGGCGCAGATGCTATTTTATTAATGCTAAGTGTTCTATCAGATGAAGAATATCGAGCATTATCAGCAGTGGCTGAACAATATAATTTAGCTATATTGACAGAAATATCAACAGAAGATGAACGTGATCGTGCAATAAAGCTCAACGCTAAAATGATTGGTATTAACAACCGTAATCTACGTGATTTAAGTACCGACATTTCACGTACTTTTGATTTTGCGCCAACATTACCAGACGAAAGCATCATTATCTCAGAATCAGGGATCTACAATAACGCTCAAGTACGCGAATTAGCGCCTGCTGTTGATGGTTTTCTTGTCGGTAGCTCTTTAATGGCAATGGATAATAATGCCTATAACGATATAGACTTAGCATGTCGTAAATTGATTTTTGGCAATAATAAAGTTTGTGGTTTAACTACTCCAGAACATGCAATTGCAGCAGCACAATCAGGCGCTCGATTTGGCGGATTAATCTTTGCTGAAAAATCCCCTCGTAGTATAACCAAAGCACTAGCATTGAATATTATAAAGTCTCAACCACACTTAGACTACGTGGGTGTTTTTGTAAATCATCCCTCTTTAGAAGTCGCTAATTTAGCTAACGACTTAAAGTTAACTGCAGTTCAGTTACATGGTGATGAAGATCAAACTTATATTGATTCTCTTAAAAAGCAATTAGCTGAAAATAATAATGCTGAATGCTTAGTGTGGAAAGCACATTCTGTCACAGACGAAGTTCCTGAATTAGATGAAAGCATAGCTCACCATATACTCGATGGAAAATCTCCTGGCTCTGGTCAAGCTTTTGACTGGCAAACGTTATCTGATAGCAAACAAGATTTATCAACCAGCTTACTTGCCGGTGGATTAAATCCCGAGAATATTAATTTAGCACTAACGCAGTTAACCAATTTAGATTTATTTGGCTTAGACCTCAACTCAGGCGTTGAAGTTAGCCCAGGTATAAAATCTAGCGAAAAACTGAAGCAAGTTTTTACGCAAATAAGGAATTATTAAAATGACTAAAACAGTAAAAAATACAATCAAAGAAACACTACCGGCTTATTTTGGTGAATTTGGCGGCATGTTTGTCGGCGAATTACTTGTTCCCGCTTTAGAGCAATTAGAGCAAGCATTTATTGAATCGCAAACCGATGAAGCCTTTCTTACTGAGTTTAATAATCTACTCACTAAGTATGCAGGCCGTCCAACGCCACTAACCTGTTGTCGTAATATTGTTAAAAACCCATTAGCAAAGATTTACTTAAAACGTGAAGACTTATTACATGGTGGTGCTCATAAAACCAACCAAGTTTTAGGACAAGCCCTACTTGCTAAGCGTATGGGTAAAACAGAAGTTATTGCTGAAACTGGCGCCGGTCAGCATGGTGTTGCTACAGCTATTGCTTGCTCATTATTAGGCTTAAAATGTAAAGTTTATATGGGTGCTGTAGATTGTCAGCGTCAACAACCCAATGTATTTAGAATGAAATTAATGGGCGCTGAAGTCATTCCAGTTACCGCAGGATCTGGGACTTTAAAAGATGCTGTTAATGAGGCTTTGCGTGATTGGTCTGCCAATTATGAAAATGCACACTATTTATTAGGAACTGCCGCAGGCCCACACCCTTTTCCAACTATTGTGAGAGAGTTTCAAAAAATGATAGGTGAAGAAGCAAAAGCGCAATTCTTAGCTGAAGAAGGACGCTTACCTGATTATGTTATTGCGGCTGTCGGTGGTGGCTCTAATGCTATTGGCATGTTTAATGATTTCATTCAACATGAAGAAGTCAAACTAATTGGTGTTGAAGCTGGTGGTAAAGGTATAGATACAGACCAGCATGGTGCAACCTTGGTTGCTGGTACTAAGGGCATGTTACACGGTAATTATACCTATATCATGCAAGATAAGTATGGGCAAATTGAAGAATCTTATTCTATTTCTGCTGGGCTAGACTATCCTGCTGTAGGCCCACAACATGCATTCTTAAAAGAAACTGGTCGTGCACAATATGTTCCTATTAATGATGATGAAGCATTAAATGCTTTTCAAGCGTTAGCACAAAGTGAAGGTATTATTCCAGCACTTGAATCATCGCATGCGTTAGCACAAGCACTTAAAATGGCTGAGTCAGCAACCACAGAAACTATTTACTTAGTTAATTTATCAGGACGTGGAGACAAAGATCTTGCCCATGTTCATGCTGTTTTACACCCTAACGAGCAAACCAACGAAACGGCAAATGTTAAGCACAGAGGAGAAGCATAATGGCAGAGCAGAAACTACAGGCGGGCTATCGCTATCAACAAGCTTTTACTGATTTGTCAGCAAAACAAGAAAAAGCATTTATTCCTTTTGTGATGATTGGCGATCCAAATGCGGAACAATCACTTAACATTATTAAAGCATTAATCGATGCTGGTGCTGATGCGCTTGAACTAGGTATTCCTTTCTCAGATCCAAGTGCAGACGGTATTACTATTCAAATGGCGGCATTGCGTGCAATAAAGTCTGATATTAATACCGATATATGCATTGATATACTTGCTAAAGTTCGTGAATATGCACCTAATATCCCTATTGGTTTATTACTTTATGGTAATTTAATTTTTGCTCGTGGTATTGATACTTTTTATGCTGATATGGCAAAGGTAGGTGTTGATTCTGTTTTAATCGCTGATTTACCTATTCGTGAAAGCTTACCATTTAGAGAAGCGGCGTTAAAACACAATATTGCGCCAATCTTTATTGCACCACCTAACGCTGATGATAGCACTTTACGCGACGTATCTTCTTATAGTAAAGGTTATACATATGTATTGAGCCGAGCAGGTGTAACTGGAGTAGATGTATTAGAAGAAAAAGTTCAAACAAGCTCGCCTGCACAAGCGTTAATCAATACATTAAATCAATATCAAGCTGCGCCACCAATCCTAGGTTTTGGTATATCTACACCGCAACAAGTTAAAGACGCATTAGCAGCGGGTGCAAGTGGTGCGATTAGCGGCTCTGCTGTAGTAAAAATAATTGAAAATAACTTAAACGATCATAAAAAAATGCTAGCGGAATTAACAACGTTCGTCATAGATATGAAAGGCGCAACTAAATAAGTCGACTCAATAAACTTAAGTAAACTCGGGAGAACAGCCTATCTATTATCGTGATTTTCAATGTTTTATCATTATTGAAAATCAAATTGAACTTTACAATAGATAGGTACTCTTACTTAATAGTTATGTTATCCCTTTAGTGTTTTATATTTTATGCGTCTATTTTTATAGATGCATTTTTTTTGCGCTTCATATCAACATTTAAACCAACCAACTGCCGAGCTAGCATCTTATTAACCGCTTAAGGTAGTTGATAGTCGAATCACTTTTATTTATAAAGCATCTAAAATAATCGATAGTTTGGGTAATAATTTTTCTTTTAAAGCAACTATAGCTTCGTCAGAATAAGGTGTTAGCGGTTGTTGACCCCAGATAGGTTTAGGCCAACTAACGTCTTTTTTATATCGTACAACATGATGAATATGTAACTGCTCGACTACATTACCCAGTGCAGCTACATTCATTTTATCCCCATCAAATACCTGAATAAGCAATTCACTTAACAAACTTGATTCATTAAGTAACTGCTGTTGCTGTTGCCAATCTAACTGATAAATGTCATTAATATCACTAACTTTAGGGACCAAAATAAACCAAGGGTAAGCACTATCATTACACAGAAGTAATTTGCATAACGGAAATTCAGCTAATTCAAAACAATCTTGAACTAATTGTGGGTGTAAACTAAAAGACTCTGATACAGGTATAACTTCTGTCATTATATATTCCTCAACGATAATTTGTTAAATATTGTCAGCTAGTGCAAACGTTACTATCTTTTATTTTTTCGGCCTCGACCCCGTGCTAATTTTTTCGCTTCTCGCGCAGCAACTTTCTTTGCTTCTAGTTCAGCAAAGTGTGCATTTTCTTTTTCTATATTTTCTGGCATTTCAAAAGTAATTGCCCCTAAAGTTTTATCACGTATTTCATTAATTAAAATAACTGAAGCTTTATGCATATCAACATGACCACCACTACGAACGCAACCACGCCTGCGGCCAATTGCTTCAATTAAATCTTCTTCATGCACAGGCTGACTTGCTAGTTGATAACGTTCCATCAATCGCTCAGGATAACTTTCAAGTAAATATTCTGCTGCAAAATAAGCAATATCATCATGATCAAACGCTGTATCTTTAACAGCCCCAGATACTGCTAAGCGATAACCACTATTTTCATTAGCGATTTTGGGCCACAACATACCTGGTGTATCAAAAAGATATAATCCATCTTCTAAACGAATGCGTTGCTGACCTTTAGTAACGGCTGGCTCATTACCCACTTTCGCTTTTGCTTTACCTACCAGTGTATTGATTAATGTTGATTTTCCGACATTAGGAATCCCCATAATAACGGCATTGATTTGCTTGCCATCTTCATCTTTACTTGGCACTAATTTCTTTATTAATACAGGAATTGTTTTCGCTATCGCATTATTTTCTGTGGTTAATGCAATGGCTTTAACATTATGTTGTGATTCAAAATATTCTAGCCAAACTTTTGTTTTATCAGGATCCGCCAGATCACTTTTATTCAGTATTTTTATTAGCGGCTTATTACCCCTAATTTCAGTAATCATTGGATTTTCACTACTAAATGGCAAGCGGGCATCACACACTTCTATGACCACATCTATTTGCGGTAGAATTTCTTTAATTTCTTTTTGAGCTTTGTGCATATGGCCAGGAAACCAGTTAATTGCCATGAAAAGTCCTAATTAAGTAACAAATATATAGTGTGAATTTTAGCAAGGTTTACCTTAGGTACAAAGGTTATTCGAAAACAATGAGAAAAACAGTCTAAAAAAGTTAAACTTTTTTATTTTATTGCCGATTAAACATACAAGTCATAAAAAATAACTAAGGTATATACTCAAGTTTAATAAACTATTTTCTTGTGTACGAAGTAAGTTCGATGAATTATATAAATGATTTAGCTTATGCTAGCCATATAGCACAAGCAAAAAAACTAGCGAAAGACAAAAAACAAAAAAACAAATACAGTCAAATGGCTTTATTAGCAACTCCAAGTTCTGAAGATAACTCAGGATCTGAAATTTCACCTGAAGAATCACCTGTTATTGCAAAAGAGAATGACCGTCGTACTGGTCAGGACAGACGGAAAAATCAAGAAGAGCGTGGCCGCTATGTAGAGTCTCGTTTACAAAAAAACCGTCGTTACAAAAAAGAAGTTTCCCTGATAGTATAATTCTATCAAAGCATATAATTAGCCACCGTTTTAACAATTTTACTCTCTAAACATTAGCTAAATTGTATTTCTTACCTGTTTTTTTACTAGCTATACAATACGTTATTAATGATAATACTTAGTATTGTCATTAATAAAATAATTAATTTTTATGAGTAAAAAATTTTACGTGATCTGGAAAGGCGCCAAAACAGGTATATTTTCTACTTGGGTTGAAGTACAAAATTATACCCAAGGAAGATCTGATGCTCAGTTTATGGGCTTCCCTTCAAAAGCAGAAGCTGAAGCAGCTTTTGCATCAACTTATACTAAAGCATTAATGAAACGCTCTTTAGCCAACAAAGGTGCTGCTAGTAATAAGGTAAAAGCAACAAGTGGTGCTACAAGTAAGAAGTCATCTACGAGTAATAATAATATTTCAGCTCATGGTTTATCTAAGTCAACAGCTGAAATACAAATATACTGTGATGGTGCTTGTTCACCAAACCCAGGAAAATCAGGCACTGGTATCGCAATTTATCAACAAGGTAAAATAGCCGCACTCTATTATGGTTTGTTTCAAGCCAATGGTACAAATAATACAGCTGAATTAAATGGTTTACTTTATTCGTTCAAACTCGCTAAAAAATATTTAACCAGTGTTAAGCAAGTTCAAATTCTTTCTGATTCTAAATACTCAATTGATTGCATTACCAAGTGGGCTAAAGGCTGGCAAGTTAAAGGCTGGACACGTGGCAAAGGAGAAGAAATTAAAAATCTTGAACTAATCAAAGAATGCTTTACTTTGTATCAAGAGATTAAACAGCACATCATTATTACCCATGTTAAAGGACATGCCAATATTGAAGGTAATGAGTTATCTGATCGAATGGCGGTATTAGCTAGGTTACAAAAACAAGAAACACTTGTTAAATACCAAGGTGAACTTGATATAAAAACTATTTTAGCGATGGAATCTGGCTAATAATGTCAATTATTTTATTCGTTATCACCCTTATTGTTATTTCAGCTATTTTACTAACCAAAAGGTTTAATTTACCTAGAAATATCAGTTTGCTTTTTATCGCACAGCCGCTAGTAACTTGTTCTGCACCTATTATTGTTTTTATTGGTGGTTTATTAGCAAGTGAATTAACGACTGACGCTTCATTGGCTACACTACCTATTAGTTTAATGATATTAGGTGTGGCTGCAGGATCAATTCCTGCGGCAATGATTGCTAAAGTAAAAGGACGCAAGTTTGCTGTATTTACAGGGTTTAGCTGCCTTTTAATTGCAGTATTACTGGCTATTTTAGCAACCAAATTAGCATTATTTGAAATATTTTCTCTGGCAAGCTTCTTATTTGGTATTGGTGGCTCTTTCACACAACAGCTAAGATTTGCCGCGATAGAAAGTAGTAATAACGAAGAAGATATCCCCAAAGTTTTATCCATTTTAATGTTAAGTGGTGTGTTTGCTGCTTTTTTAGGGCCTGAAATAGCCGTAACAGCTAAAGATTGGTTTAGCTCACCTCATGGTTATGTTGGTTCATTTTTTTTACTCGGTTTATTCATTTGCTTAGCTACTCTTATTATGTTCTTTTTCGAAGAGCCTGAAATAAAAGAAACATTAAAATCCGGAGAAACAAGAACGTTATCTGTTATTGCTAAGCAGCCTATTTTTCTTGTTGCCATCAGTACCGCGACAATAGGTTATGCACTAATGAGTTATTTAATGACTGCAACACCATTAAGTATGCATCACATGCAAGGACATAGCTTAAATGAAACTAAATGGGTAATTCAAAGCCATATTGCTGCTATGTATCTTCCTTCCTTGTTCGCTCCTTGGTTAGTCAAAAAAATAACATTAAAAGGCTTATTAATGACAGGCACGACTATTTATCTTCTTGTCACTCTCATTGCCTTTTCAGGCCAAAAAGTAATACATTATTGGTGGGCATTAATTTTATTAGGTATTGGATGGAATTTTCTGTTTTTAACCGGTACTTCTTTATTACCGCAAAGCTATAACGCTTGTGAACGCCATAAAGTACAAGCAACAAATGATTTTGTTTTGTTTGGCTTTCAGGCATTTGCCTCATTAATGGCTGGCTGGGTATTATTTGTTGGTGGTTGGAATTATGTGGTACTAACAAGTCTCCCTTTAATTGCCGTATTATTTATAATAAACATTATTTATTTTCGACATAAAATTTAACTTAGTTAGGAGTATCTTATGAGTGGAACAACAATGCTTGTTGTCATTGTGTGTGTGGTGAGTGGCGTATTATACAAAATGTATAATAGATATTTAGAATTTAAATCAAAAACGCTAAATCAAAATAAAGCTTATGGGGAAGAAAATGATCAATTAGCAATACAAGTTAGTAAATTAACTGAACGCGTACAAGTACTTGAAAAAATTGTAACTGATGAAGGCTATCAAGTTCAAAAAGATATCAAGAATTTATAACGGTTTATCTTATGCAATTAATCATGAAAACTGAATTTGATAACCTTAGAACGAATGACCTGCATAGTTATGACAGTGATTCCAATGGTAACAAACAAGTTGTGAAAATTTATTGTGGTGAGCAACTGATTGCTAAAAAACTAACACAAAAAAAATCGGTTCGGTATTTTGGTATTAACAACTATAAAAAATACTTAACACCAGAGTCATAAAAACTAAAGTGTTAAGTATTGTTAATTAATAAGCGTTACTTTTTCAACATTGATTTTAAATCAGCAAATGGATTGTAAGTAGCGGTATCTTGATTAGTATCCCCTGCTTTTACTTCAGTTTGATAGTTAGCATGTTCTGTGTATTTGGCATGCTCATTATCATGACAATAAATGCACAATAACTCCCAGTTACTTCCATCATTAGGATTATTTGTATGATCATGATCCATATGATGTACAGTTAACTCCTTTATGTTGGAGTAGACAAATTCACGCGCACAACGCCCACATACCCATGGATACAACTTTAAAGCACGATCACGATACCCTTGTTCTTTTTGCTTATAATTGGCACTTGTGCCAAATCTATCTGAAGACATAATAACACTGGAAATAAGTAAATAATAACGTCATTGTATTGCTAAGTTAAAACCTTATCAATGACTCTTTCGTGGGTGATTAACCAATAACGTCATTACTATTATTAAATTTTTTCTGAATTCTGTAACTGCTCTAGCGTTTTACCATGAGGCACAGGTTTTCGGGTTTCAGGGTCAACTTTTACAAAAACAATATCATCCGCTAAACAAATTGTTTTTTTCGTTGCTTTATTACGCACTAAACACGTAATGGTTATTGAAGTAGTCCCTACTTTTTTAGTTTCTAAACCAAACTCAACAACATCACCTTGTCTTGCTGCTGAATCAAAACTAATAGCACCAATATGCTTAGTCACTAAGCAGTTGGTTTCTAGTCGACACATTGAATAAATGGCCGCTTCTTCATCTATCCATTCAAGGGCACGACCACCAAATAAGGAATTGGCATAATTCAAATCATTAGGCATTACTAAACGACGAGAGAAAAACTTCATAAACAACCTTTATAGGTTAAAATTAAAAATGTGAATTTTCATTATAACGGCTATTAATAAGCAGCTCTAGTTAATTATTATAATATAAATTCATATACTTATATTATAATAAAAGTTTCTGTTAGCTTAGTTAAAATATAACTCGCTTTTATTTATTATTAAATATTATGAAAAAAATATACTTTTAAATTTATCTGCCATATCAACAAATTTTTCTTTCATTGTTCTTCTTACTTTTATATCGATTCCACTAAAAATACAAATCCCTTCAATAATAATTGTTGGTACAACAACATTGGGATTTACTTGAGTAGATGTTTGATAGTCAACACCACCAAAAATACAGAAGGCTTTAGAAACAACATTAACATTTTCAGGTATATAAATATCACTGCCACTAAATAGGCTAAATATTTTTATACGAAGTTCATTTTGTGTAAATTTCGCATCAGTTAAGTCTATATCACAACCACTAAAAATGCTTAGCGCACGAATTTTTTTTGGTACAGTCCAAACGCCGCCGCGTTTATTACCGCTAAACACGTTAATCATATACTCAACATCTTCTGTTTCACCAGAAACAACATTGGGCGCTAAGCCTTGCTTTTTATTTTCAACAAAAGCTTTATCAACGGTTAAAGGTAAATCTTCTGTCAGTTCGATCAGTGCTTGATTACATTGTAGTTCCATAGCTTGATCTAAACGTCGCTCGAAAGCTTCATACGATAATTCACCATGACTATAATTCATAATTAATTGATCAATAACTTCACTGCGCACTGTTTCTGTAGGTCGATCTTCTAAAATAACTGACATGTTAGTTCCCTTTGTTATTATTTGATGATTAAAAACATCTATATTGCTTTAACAAGCAAGTGCCAGGCCAATAAAATATCACTTAGAATACAATAAGATAAAAATAAGTAGGATAACTATAACGTAAATTAAACGAGATATTAGTAAAATACACCAGAAGTTAGTAAGTTTATGTAGTAATACGATTTTGGATAGAGTACTGTTATAAATAAAGGCGACCGGACACCATATTATGTTAGATGTTATGCACTTATGAAGTAACGGGAAATAGAGTCTCTATTCTATTCTATTCAATCCACACCGCCATCCTGAACTTGATTCGGAATATGTACCAGCAGAAGTCATAAAACTTAAATTATAAATCACGAATCTTCACAGCAGGGTTTCCAGCATAAAAACTATTCGCTTCAATATTTTTAGTTACGACACTACCCGCGCCAACCGTACTGTTGTCGCCAATATTTACACCTGCCAGTACAATCACGCCACCACCTAGCCAAACATTATTGCCAATAAAAATATCGTCAACATAGTTATGTTTAGCTAGTCGCTCATTAGGATCAATATCATGCGAAACACCCAATAGTTGTACTTTTGGTCCTATAAGGCAATCAGCACCAATATTTATTTTGCTATTAGTTTCTTTTGAACCATCAACAATAGTGCAATGCGAATTAATAAAGGTTCTATCGCCAATACTAACAGTATCGCCATAATCCATATGAAAGCCATATTCAATAAATACATCATCGCCACATGAGGAAAATAAGGCTTTTAACCGTTTTAAGTTACCTTTACTTGGGCTACGCGTAAATTGACGGCACAGCTCATGAACAGATTTTCGGTGGTTTATTAATACAGGTGTAATACTATCAAAACATCTTTTCATATTTATATAAAATCAACTAGTCACAATCAATGAAGTACTGCTTTAATCGGTAATGCTTTGCATATTTCAGCCTCGACAATTAATAGCTCTTCTAAACGCTGATCGACTTCTGCTTTATCAAAGTATTCATATGCTAACTCAACAAACAGGTTTTTGTGCTTTTCTTCAGATTTAGCAATGGCGTCATATAGATCTTTATCTTTGCCTTCAGGTAAAGCTTGTGCAACTAGCCAAAATTTTTCATAGCCTCGTGCTTCAATTACTGCTGCGACTAATAATCGATCCATTAAAAAGTAACTTGTACCATTACGAAAATGTTGTCTGATTTGATTAATATAAGGATCTTTTTTATCTTGTCCCAAGGTGACATTTCGAGCAACAAGTAACTTTAGAACTTGTTTAAAGTGTATTAATTCTTCAATCGCCAAATCCGTCATTGCTCTAACCAATTTTGCTTTATCTGGGTAATGCGACAACATTGCCATTGCCATGCCTGATGCCTTTTTTTCAGCTGCAGCATGGTCTTGTAAGAAACTAGGGAAATCCGCCATAACAGCATCAATCCACTCTTGCGTGGTGTTATACTTTAATTCAAACATAAATAGTATTTCGAGAAGGTTAAATAATTAGAAAGGATTTTACAGATCAAACCCCGATTAATAAAGGATCTTATCAATACGCCCTTTATTGGTTGATTCTATTTTTAATGCATTATTAATATCTTGCCAAGCTCTAACTTTGCCGCCGATATTAATTTTTTCAAAACCAGTGCTTCTCCCCTTTTCAGGTGGAATGTTAAGAAAAGTCAACAGTTGTTGGTAGCTCGTTTCATCGCTAACATCTATCGTTAAAAGATCATCAGATCTATTTTGAAAATAATCGAATACCCCTTGCTGATGATTTTGATAACATTGAAAAAGAAAATCATCTTGCTCTATATTATCAGCTGTCAACGGCGCAAAAGTTTCATTGTAACAACGTTTTAAATATGGATTAAAACCACCATCAATCCGTTGTAAATTAACAATCATACGCTGCAATAACTGTTTTATTGAAGGTATCCAATTATCTTTGTTTCGCGTTAAATAAATAAACTTACTGTTTGGAAAATGCTTATCCAGTTTTTGGTAGTCACAAAATACGGGGGTATCGGCAATCACTTCAGCGTCACTAAAAGCGTTTGCAGTATAAGCATTATGTGCTGTTTTGAAACCTAGACCTAACATGGCTAAACATACACTCGTCGTCGCAGTTCTTGGTAAGCCGATTATAAATATCTTATTAATGGTCACTTTCTTACTCTAAATAAATAAAAATAATTATACCATTGACTAGGATCAATAAATATTAAGTCATACTTATATCTAATAGCTTACATTGATGTAAAGTGCTTTAATAAGGTAACCTCTTAATATTGCAGTATAAGAATTAAAATAGGAATTTGTATGGCAGGCCAATATGAAGAACGTGACAATATAAATTGGGAAGATTATTTAAAGTCAGGAAACCGAATTTTTATCGGCTCAGGAGCTGCGGTACCTAACGCCTTAATTGACAATTTAATCGCTAATTCAAATAAATTACATGACATTGAAACAGTACACATTTTAACTTTATCTGAAAACGTTTGGGCAAAACCTGAACATAAAGATCTTTTTAAAGTGAACAGTTTGTTTATCGGAGGAAAGAATATCCGAGAAGCGATTGCTGAAGGACGTGGCGATTACACGCCTTGTTTCATTTCTGATATTCCACGTTTATTTAATGAAAACAGTTTACCTCTTGATGCTGCATTAATTATGGTTAGCCCACCAGATGAATATGGTTATTGCTCTTTAGGTGTCAGCGTCGATGTAGTGTCAGCGGCAGTTAAAGCTGCAAAATATGTGATTGCACAAATCAACCCACATATGCCTCGTACTAATGGCCATAGTTTTGTTCATTTAAATCAAATTCATGCGTGGATAAATCAAGAACAAAAATTACCTGAAGTTATTCCTCCTGCACTCGACCGACGCACTGAGCAAATAGGTCAATACGCTGCCATGCTAGTCGAAAATGGAGCCACTTTACAAATAGGCATAGGTAAAATTCCTGAAGCCGTTTTACGCTACTTAGCTAACCATAAAGATCTAGGAATTCATAGTGAAATGCTATCTGACGGTATTATTGACTTAATGCTAAAAGGCGTGATAAATAATCGCAAAAAAACATACCATAAAGGAAAGGCAGTGGTCACCTATTGCGTAGGTAGCCAAAAAGTATATGATTTTGTTGACGGGAATCCCCACATTGAATTTTATCCTTCAGAACACGTTAACTCTCCCGTTAAAATTGCCAAAAATGACAACATGGTGTCCATCAATAGCGCAATTGAAGTTGATTTGACAGGGCAAGTGGTTTCAGACTCTATTGGTTACCAATTTTACAGTGGCATAGGTGGACAAGTCGATTTCGTGCGAGGTGCATCATTAAGTAAAGGTGGTAAACCTATTATCGCTCTACCTTCTACTACCAAAGATGGCAAAATATCACGTATTGTAGCGCATATTACCGAAGGCGGTGGCGTAGTGACTTCACGTGGTCATGTCTCATATGTTGTCACTGAATTTGGTATTGCCTCATTACAAGGTAAAAGCATTCGAGAACGTGCATTAGAGCTTATTCGTATTGCTCATCCTAAGTTTAGAGAACAATTATTAGCTGATGTCCGTAAACATTATTGGGTACCTGAATATCAAGAAAGCTCACCTAGTTCAGTGCCTGAGCTCGGGGATGTTGAGCTAAAAAAATTCAACTTTGCTAATATTGATTACATTTTACGCCCACTCTCCCCATCAGACGAACGTAAGTTGCAAGAGTTCTTTTATTCACACAATAAAGAAACCTTAATCATGCGTTACAATCATCATATAACTCAAATGACACGAGAGAAATCATGTAATTTGGTTAGCGTGAATCAACATGTAGATTTAGCCTTATGCTTTACCCGCAAAGATTATTTAGGCGAAGCAATACAAGCAGTAGCTCGGTATTATTATATTGAAAGTATTAATTCTGGTGAAGTCGCTTTTGTTATTAAAGAAAGTTTACGTGGTCGAGGTATGGCCAGTACTTTATTAGGTCAAATGATCGAGATTGCCAAAATTAGAAAGCTCGACAGTTTAGTTGCCTGTGTGCGTAGAGATAATGCCTCTATGTTAAAAGTTTTTGAAAGAGCAGGATTTGTTCGTCAACCTAGTGACGACTTTGATGAAATCAGCTTAAAACTTCCATTAAGCGAAGAAAAAGATTTAATTGCTCAATAATCAACAATTAAATAGATAGACGCTATAAATAAACATCATAGAAAATATACAATAATA